>TARA_R110002003_G_scaffold3266_3_pt1 | contig 14196 bp, 8 predicted proteins | sample TARA_R110002003 | Tara Oceans TARA_R110002003 (sample SAMEA4396441) | marine metagenome | biome: Westerlies Biome; feature: [SRF] surface water layer (ENVO:00010504); material: water (ENVO:00002006), including particulate matter (ENVO:01000060) such as... | depth 5 m | reverse complement strand
GCTGTGCACAGCAACCATGAGCACTTGAACCCATGATTGGAGTATGTCTCTGTGGTAGCGTAGTAGTTGCGCCCTGCGATTCCAGTCGGCGAAGACCGCCAACAGAACGTCGGCCTCCACAACTAAGAATTCTGCTTGTGTCTGCACGTCCGCAGCAGCGTTCGATGGCGCGATCAATCCTTGCTTTTGCATGTACTTCAATCTTAGTCGGATGACTTGTTCGATCAAAGGCACGGAGTAGAGAATGATACCATCCTTCTCTTCTTGGCAAGAAGTGAGGTTGACTCCGTCGAAAAAATGATGTTGGTCTGGCAAAAGGCGCTCGGGATAGACAAACTCGATGAAGTCGAAGAGGTCAAAGATGTTTGGATTTGGCGTTGGATCTTCGCCAGGTCGGATGGTAGTGCCAAGAAGGACAGACTGAATCCTTGACCTCATGGTGGGCATATTCTCCTTCACAGTGAGACGTAGCTCTCGTGATTCGTAGTCCAGGAATGCGGCACGGCGTTGCAGGAAGTTTTGAAGAGCTAGCGCCGGATCGCCCGCAAAGAACAGCGAGTAGTCGCCTGTGGTCATGTCCATCCCCTGTGCAAGAGTAAAACCATCCCAGGGAACGTCGAGATTGATGGGTACTAGCTGAGGCGCTTCAATGAACAATAGCTCATTCTCGCGCAGCACACCCATAGTCACTGCACTGGTCAACGGGGAGCGCCACAGCTTCTGCAACACGTCCCAGCAACGCGTCTTTAGCGTAGATCTCCATGCGAGAAATTGTTCGCCGTCATTATCAGGATACTCGACTCCCAACAGAAGTATGGCATGGAAAAGAGATTGCCCGTTGGACCATAGACTGTCCTCCGCGATGTGCACCGTGTTACTGCCGCAAGAGAAACCCAACAAAATGTGGGCAATAGTTGGCCGCGAGGATACAGCGGCGAGACAGCTGTTGAGAAACTCAAGCACGCGTAGCTTGACAACATAACCGGCAGCTACCGGGCCAGCTTCAAGTTCTTCTGGTGTGAACCTCATCAAGCCTGATAGTGATCGACCGATGCGCTCCGCCTCGTTGTCCTTCTCCAGAATGCCCACGATCTTACTCCTCCCAGATCGTTGACCGAAGCCTGCAGGCGAAACTGCTAGCTTGCGTGAAGACGCCAACTACTCGAGAAGATGGAGCGAAGCAATGGTCAGTGATTCATGACCGGTACCGCAGTATAGGCCGAGATCTACGATGATTTGCAGGTTGTTGAGTACGGCATCTTCAAACGATGCAAGCGACAAGTTTGAGACTGCCGAGTGTTGGGATGAAGGTTGCTGCTTGAGTACGGGCCTGACAATGTCGAGGTAGGTTGCCTGCAGCTTCATCACCAGATCCATAACTTCGATGCTCAGCATCAATGACTGCACCAGTGGCGAGTCTGAAGGAGCTGCATCGACCTCGGAGACTTCGTGATGCGCCGAGGCGAAGAGCGCCTTGAGGACTTTGTCGTTGAAAAGCCATTCCATCACTCGAGTGAATGGGTGAAGACTGACATAGATGGCCAGGGATGAGGGGTCGATGACGGAGTCAACTGGTATGCTGGATTTATTTGCAAACACAACGAGATTTTCGTTGAAGGTTGAGAGACAAGTGACCATGAAGCTTAAACATGTCCATCTCATAACGTTCCGTTGCAACGGATCGAGCACCTCCTGCGAGCGTTCAGCGAAGACTTGCTGCATAACAAAGTCGACATAACTCTCGATGCCAGGCATCCGCCTTGAAGTACCAAGACCCTCTGGGAATGGTAGGCTGTCATTTAGACCATCGTTCTCAGGATAGGGCTCCACAAGGGCATGAAGGAAGCGGACGAACGCGACCGACTCATCGTACCCGTCCGCTAAAGTACTCCAAAAGTCGTCTCGTGGTGCCGCACCTAGTGCAGTGCTTGGCTTCGAGCCCGCATAGAAGCCGCTGACGGTCCAGTCGTCCAGAATGTTCCACATAGCGCTGGCGCGTAACACATTCTTACCGACAAGTAGAGCCGCAAGAGCATCGTAAGCAGCCGCACGAAGTCCGCTTTCGACCTTGTCGGTGCAGAGGCCAAAGCAGATATGAGCCAAGTCGTACTCCTTTGCATCGAGGACCCAGTTCCGCGCTACCGCGCTCTGTCGACAGACATGCGCCAACAGCCGCAGATAGCTCTCTAGCATGGTGGCGCTCTCTGGTTCAACGATTTGGTCCACTGGATTTTGCGAAGGGGCGTACACCCCACCCTGTATTGCTTTCTTCGGCTCATGAATGTCGTTTACGAATTCAATGAGTTCGTTGAAGATGTGCGTGTAGCTGAGGGAGCTTGTACGTCGGATCTTGCCGGATGCAGAAGAGCCCTCCTCCATCAAGAACCTATGCGCCGAATCTGCGTTGGCCTCCCCGGTCGATATGGCCCGCAACATCTCGCAGAACATGGCAATACGCGGAGTTGGCTGTCGCTTAGCCGCCCACTGGAGGAAACCGTACAAGTTGCTCTCTTTGTCCGACCAAAAGTCCTCTGCTGCGTCCGGGGAGCCATCGAAGGCGTAAGCCACGATAACCATGAATCTTTCGAGATGCATGGGGTACTCTCCTACGGATCTCTGAAAGTGCAGTTGCAGTCGTCTCCGCTGGTCGTCTTCTTCTACCTTCAATCGTCGCAGCGTGTCTGGCATGTTCGTGATAAAGGAATCCACAAACGTCTGCAGCTGATCCATGATGAGGACCTTGAAGAAGTCTTCGGGCTGAGTTGTTTCGGCGCTCAGCACGGGGGTGTCTTGCAAGAGCGTGGACAGCATGCTCGTCTTTTGTGGGTCGTACCAGCGTGTTGGGCGCACATCCTGGCTGAAGGAGAGCATGAAGTGGAAGGCACCGTCGTTGAGTGCCTTCAGGAAGGCGTCCGATCGCGCAGTGGCCTCGGCATCAAAGTTGATGTTCTGCATGGCTGGGTCCTGCGTGTTGGGGTCAACATAACGGCCACTGTACTCTGCCAGCCACCACGTCAACGTCGCCGCGTGTAAGTTCCTCAAAGCCCAGTTGTCGCTCTCTCGGCCTGCCATCAGGATTTCGTGCAGCTTTCGCGCGTCTTTCAGAACAACGTTGGTCTCGGCCGCCGCCCAGGAAGTGAGGCGGAGGAGCATCGGGACATAATGGACGGTGATGAGATCGTGCTTGTCGAGCGTCTTGGCGCGCGCCAGGAGCGCATGGTAGTTGTCGAGATTGACGTATCCGGCTTTGATCATGTGCGTGCATATCGCCGCCAGATTCTCGTGCTGGCGTGTGAGGCTCTGCCGCTGGAATGTCATGATTTCGACAAAGCCGGGCAGAGGGACTTGTCCGACCACGTGTGTGCTCTGCACGCGCTCGGCAATCACCTGCAGCCACCGCTCTATTGACTCCATGGTCGTCAGGCATTTCATCCAGAAGCCGTATGCATTGGCGAGGTTCGATGTCTCGTTGACGCCGACGATGTACTGCACGGCCAGCTGCAGCGCATCCACGCGCACCACGTCTTCGTCTGCGCCGTCCAGCGCCGTGCGCATCAGGATGCGCAGACAGAGGAGGACGTACTCGCGGCGGCGGTGGAAGCGGATCACGGCCGTCTGCAGCTGCGAGCGGTCGAGCTCCTGGGCCTCGCTTTCGGCACCGAGGAACAGGGCGGCGGCGTCCAGCTCGTCCAGGTTGAGCGCCTCGGACAGCTCGAGCGTCTGCTGCTTGAAGTCATCGTTGACCGCGTACTCGGCGTCGCCAATGGTGATGTTGCCTGCACTCAGCGTCTGTCTGCTGGCGTCGTTCTTGGGCTTCTTGTCCAGCAGGGCCTTGAAGTCCTCCAGGTGCGCCTCCAGCGTCAGGATAAGGCGCTCCAGCACGGGCAGCTGCAGGTCGATGTGGGCGCAGAGGTCGCGGTGCAAGCCCTGCAGGGCGGCGAGGCTGTCTGCTTCAGCCATGGGAGCGTCGTGTCGCGGGGCTGCGCATTATGCAATGGCGTGGTGGGGGAGGAGAAGGGGGGCAGGCGCGGGCGTGTTTGGGTGCTGTTGCTGTTGCTGTTTTCTTTGACCCAAGCGGGAGCTTGACTTTGACGCGACTCAGGTACATCGATGGCCCAAGCTTTCATCTGTCTCACCTCTGAGCTCTCACCTCCGCGCACACCTCCGCAGTCACCGCAGCTCCAGCGACCAGACTGCGCGCAGGAACGTATAGAGAGGTCGTCTGCCTGCTGGAGCATGTCTCGCCCATAGCACACCGTCAACTGCTCGGCTCACCTGGCAATGCGCTGCCTCGCACCTGCTTTTAGACGGCGCGGCACTCTGAGCGGCCAGCATGGGGGCGACCAACATCCAGGACGCGAAACGTGAACACCCGTGGAGCCTTTCGATGAAGCTTGAACTAACAGCTCGCAGTCCTCATCCAGTCTTCGCGCCAAAATGATCGCGCAACTGGCCTGAAAGACCTCGTGCACATCCTCAAGCACAACCGCGGCAAGCCCAGTCTCGAGGCCCTCGGAAACAAGGCCTATCTCGCGTTGTGCGAGACGCTTTTCCAATGTCTGCGAGATGAGCGCGCGGCGTTTCTGCGCAGCAAGTCCAGGACACCCAAAGCGGCCGCGCTCCTGCCGCTGTCGGCCACAGCCCTGCGCCATGTCATCGCGACGGGCGTGCGCACCATCAAGAGCTCCACCGTAGAGATCATCATAGACACCATCATCGAGGTGCTTCCTGGTGTTGATCGCGTGCCGATCAAGCCTTTACTTGAAGATCTGCCCAAGACGTTGCGCTCTCTGCTGGATTACCAACCGCATGTCGAGCGTCTCTCCAAGGACTGTTGGGACGCCGCTGTCGACTTCTGCATCGAGACACTTGCTGGCTTCTACGCATCTCCGGAGCCAGACGCCGACCCTCCCAACAGCTGGAGTACGAGTGTCTCGAGTCGCGCGCGGACTCCTTTCGAGTCAACAGATCTCACTTCTTCCCGAGCCAGTCCTCGACCACCAGTCGCCAGGACGAAATCCGTGAGCGACGAGTATTCGCACTCGGCAGAAGACTTCGTGCACTGTTTGCACTCTCTCGTGAAAGCATCCAACGCGCCTCTGTTAAACAAGGCTGACGACGTCTTAGCAGCCTTGGTACAGTTTCTGCAGCGACGGACGGGGCGGAGTAGCACTGCTGTCGCTGCTCTTGCGGCCATAAACTCTACTCTGACGCGATCTTCACTGCAATCCCTCGAACTCGCCAAGCGCGTCGTGCAAGAGCTACTTCCTTTGATGAAGTCCATGTGGTCTGAGATTGTACTCAGGGACGAGATAATGATTACTCTGATTTGCACTGAGTCGCACATTTCCAGCCTGCTTGCTGATCCAGAGAACGAAACTGTCGCTTTCGACCTCGAAGCACTGCTTGAAATCATGTATGGAGATTATCGAAAAAGGCAAGAAAGTACCGCCCATCAATATCTTGAAGAAGACCATCTTTGCTTTCGACACTTGGGGCCAGCTGACAAGACTACGCATCCGTTGAATACCTGTGCCTTCTCCATGGAGACTCAGCACATCAGGTTTGAAAGCCATTGGGCCACTGTGTCCACCATAGCGCGATTTTCGTTCATGCTCGACAAACATAGACAAATGGCAACCGAAACACATAGTGATACTGAGGAGAACGTCAGTAAACGCCGTCGTCTTACTCAGATGTTCCAGGAGTATCTCCGCCATGTTCTCGAGCCCCGCTCCAATGCCAAACGTGCAGCTTTGCAAGTAGTTGCCTTCATGGTCCAAGAAGGCCCTGTCGATCAAGAAGACCTTCATTCAACATTGGAAAGGCTCATACCGTGTATCTCTGATGAGATTCCTGCGCACTCATCTTGGGCAATGATAGGTCTTTCTGGGTAGGTAAAATCCTTCGCGCATTGTGGATTTGGCACAACTGACGAGGTCAGAGCTGCACTCCAAAAGAATGCAACAAATGCCAGCCTGAGGCCGTACTGGGTATCTGCTTGGCAGAGCGCGGCTCGTGCCGCTACGTCCATATCAGTATCTCGGGCTGCTTGTCACTTGATGGATGTCCTGCTCAAGCTTCGTATAGTCTCATTTTCGGCCGTATCTGACACAGTGCAATCGATGCTTCTGTCAATAGAACTGAGTGGACCCGCATTGCTGACGGAGACGAGCTCCTCTCTGTTGATTACGATAATGGAGGAACGTGTACAAGAGAATCCGACAAACTTCAATGCCACGTCGGAACGCATCCTCAGCTGGCTCATCAGCAAATGGACACCAAGTAAGTTCGCTCCATGGCACTGCTGCGAAGACTCTAATCAATTAAGGCCTCTGGTTTGAGCGAACATACTCATCGCTCAACGCACATCATTGTGACGCCCGTGATGTCCTGCGAACTTTGTTTGCGTGTCTGGACAGGGCCTATGCTCCTCCTGATCCTGCCCCTTTCTTTGTTCTAGGGCCTATTGCACAAGCAAGAAGCCGAACAGAAGCCTATAAAGACCTCGCTCAGTACCTCCTTCTGCTTGGCAATGAGCACGAAGGCCTAGCAACAACAAAAGCTATCAAGGCCTCGTCCACCGATACCTCATCTGAACATCATCACACGCCACTGGAGAGCAGGACTCTGGACTTCTGTCAGTCTGAAGTAGAAAAGGCAAGACAACGATGGACGGAGATGACAGCTGCAAACATTCAAATCGTCAATTCAGATATGATGCGAATTATTACGAACCTCTGCATTATTGCCCCAGCTGTGGCAAGTCTGGCCGACCCGGAAGATCGCCGCGTCAGCGGCATTGAGTCAGCCATTGGTAGCTTCAGTGAAGCATTCGCCGAGGCTCTGACGAGACCGCAGATGGAACAGTATAAGATTGATGCTGTCCTGGAAACCTGCTCCAAGAGTTTACCGGACATTGGTTCCATGAGGAGCCCAAGTATTAACGTCTTCAAACAATCAGGCGTCTACATTCTTGCTCAACATCTGTCGAAGGCACTTGGCAATCGCAAGGAGATCAAGCAGTCGTTCTATGCCGAGGACGACGACTTCATGGATGTCGACGATGCCGTAGACTCACAAACAGCGGCACTCGCCAATGGAAGCGAACCGGATGTGCCCCGCCATGACACGCCAGCCGAAAGCGATCTGTCCGCCTTGCGTTCGTCTTGTACGACCTACCTGCATTTCATATCTTCAATCGACGATGATAAAGAGCCAGGAGAAGACCAAATTCCTTCGAGATTCGTGGATTATCTTGTGTCTCTTCACGAAAGCGAACTCTTGCGATCGCGGCAAATCCTTCGTGCTTTGTGGAACAGCGCCTTCGAAATGTCACGCAGTGACTGTTTGAACCTCATCGAACGGTACAGTGAGGCCCTTATTGACCCTCGTGCCCGCGAATACAACACGTCTGAGGTTGCTAATGGCATGTTGGTGGAAGTCCTAATAGGCACCGCATCAGTATGGGGTGCCGATGCGACAAATCGCGACGCTCAGGACCTGTACGACAATGTTGAAGCACTCTATGCCTACTACATCAAAGGTATGGAGAAAGGCGGCGTCAGGCGGTCCGCGAATCTACAGAAGATCCTCGCCGCTTTCTTAGATGGGCTCTTAAAACACTATCCAGACTTTGGGCAAAATCGCAAAGTGCCGTCTGTTCGAACTGCCCTGTTCGAGCTCCTCGCCAAAGGCGAGATGACAGTCAAGTACCACATTGCCGAGCGACTGCCGAGGATGTTTGAAGACTTTGTCCTATCAGAACATAAAAAGATCCTGCAGGATGTAGACAGTAGCTTGCCGGGCGACGATGAAGGCATTGAGGGCATAGCGGTGCGACTGCTCGTCCTGTCGAAGTTGGCATCGCAGTGGCACACTCTCCTACGTCAGTGCGTGTATTTCATATTCGCCACCGCAGGCTCCGTTGAGGGGGCCGCTCAACATGCTAAAAGATGCATTGCAAACGTGGCAAGGGCTCGAGGGCTTAGAGACTCACAGTGTCTCTTTCGTTTGTTCGCTTCACAAATGCTCTTCATCTGGCTAGATCGAGGCCGTATCGTGGCAGACATCCCTTACATCACATTTGGCTACTCGACACTGGAGGAACTCTTGCGCGATATTGCATCGGAAGCTGTTGGTCAGGCCATGATGCGTGGGCGTAAAACAGAGGTAGAATACCTCGCGGACAAACTGCAGACTCCCATACCCGAACTTTTGTCAGCAAACATGGGCAAAGCGGCCGCATACACGATAGCCTGGGATACCTGTCACGGCTTTGCGCGGAACAAAGCAGAGCCAAACAACTCCAACCTCCTCAAGGAGCTGGTTGGGAGCGAAAAGTATTACCAGTCGATACGAAACCAGTTTCCGCAGGTACTCGGCTATATTCTCCAAACTATCGACCATGAAGAGCGCTTTCCTCTTGCCTTGGAGAAAAAGCCAGCATTCAATGCTGCCGCTCAAGTGATAGCCGCCATTGCGGAGATAAGCCATTCAACGCAGGATCTGAATATTGGAATCGAGCCCGCATTCTCTGCATTCTATCTTCCTGATCAACTAGAACGCTTATGTAGGCGAACTGGCGACCACGCCGCTAGCTTCTGGTCGCCCAGCACCTACACATATGTTTTGCGCTCCTTGCTAGACCGTATCAATCCAGCCCTCGGCTCACTCTACGCCCGCTCCATGATACGCAAGATTCGGATTGTGGTTGCTCTGGCTGGGTCTGTGGCACACGCGGGTTATCCGCTCCAAATGACACTTCAATCGCTGCGGCCGTTCCTGACTGATATCCAATGTGCGGAAGATACGGTTGGCATTATGCAGTATCTATTCGAGCATGGGTCACAATATCTGGGAGATCATCTAGCGTTCCTTACCGGCATTGGTCTCTCTATCCTAATCTCCATCCGAGTTTTCCTCGGCTCTACTCAAGATAGTACTACCCAGCAATCGCAGCACATAGCAACAATGACAGCAGCGAGCAGGTTTCACAAATGGCTCTCTGAGTATCTCAGGGGTCATGCCGAAACCATGGGTGCGAGCAAGCAGTCATCCTCCGTTAAAGCTTTCAAGCTCATAACCGCAGCTGCGTCTCAAGTGACGGACGAAGGCAACTCGATGCGCGGCAGCGAGGAAGGCAAGTTACTCCTGGAAATACTGAACGATGTGAAATCGGGCCGCAAGCTACTCAACAAGACTTCGCGAGAGGTCGCGCTGAATTTGCTGTGCCAAAACTTCCAACCGGCGTCTATGGCCCGTGACGACATACTGGGCTTAGATCAGGACGCTGCTGAGTACGCTCCGCTCGTTTGGGAGTCCTGTCGCAGGAGCGGCGTCGGTGACGGATACCTCCTGTGGGCAGCAAAGGTCCTTGGACGTGCTTACGGTGCTCGTGGAGAGGTCAAACGGAACTCGACTCAGTCTCAACCTTGGATACAATCACGCTCTGCTTCCAAAGATGCGTTGGGTAAAGTTTCTCGAGAAGCTATTGTCATGGAGGTCATCGAGCTGTTCTACAGTGATGACCGCTCTGAGGTGAGCCTAGCAGAGGATGCCGTCAGGCGCGTAATATCGTGTCTGACTCAGGCCGATTCTCGGTATGTCGCAGAACTGAACAGAGCAATACCAGATGCTATAGGAAGGGCGCTTGGACTGTACATCCCAGAGTACGTACCCGCGTTGTCGCTCACGTCATCAGAGGGACTTGAGGAAGCAATCACAGCTACAACTAAGACCGTGCCTGCATGGATTAGAGATGTGGCGATATCGTTGTGCAAAGCCGCTGCTGGTGATCCCGTTCTTGGAGCACTCTCTGATCTCCTTCGTGGTATTGATCATATGGCGGAGAGACTCTTGCCATACATCGTTCACCTTGTGCTACTCGACGAATTTGACGGCGAGCGCAATGTCCGAGAATGCATGTCTGCTGCAACAATGTCATGGTTCAGAGATTGTGGAACATCCACTGCGCCATACGTTCGCAATCTGATTCGCGTCCTCCTCTATCTTCGCAGCCAACCGGTTCCGAATGAAGTCACTCGGGTGGACCGGGATCGCTGGCTGGACATCAATTACCTGAGCGCATCGCAAGCTGCAAACATCTGCGGAATGTATAGAAGCGCTCTCTTGTTCGCAGAGACGTATTCTGGTCAGCCTATTGTAAAAAGCAACACTAGAAGATCATCTGTCCTAGTCGAAGCTCCTAGACTGCCGGTGAACCTTCAGCTCTCCATCTACAAGAGCCTCGACGAGCCGGATTCGTTTTATGGCGTCGAGCGTGGTTCAAATCTGCTGTCTGTGCTCGACCGTCTTGAGTACGAAGGGGACGGTATGAAGAGCCTCCTGTTCCGCGGCGCGCGACTCGACAGTCAAATGCGCCGATCGAACGCATTCGAGCCTGCTGACTCGCGTGGCACCGTCAAGTCTCTCATTATGCTGAATATGAACAGTGTCACGCATTCTCTACTTTCCAACGACCAATTCCGAGATATGGGCGATGACGTTGTGGAAGGTACTCTTCACACCGCACGTAAACTTGGACAGTGGGATATCAAGGCCCCAGAAACAGTCCAAACTGAATCTAGCGCACTCTTCAGAGCATTTCAAGGACTACACTTTGCCAAGAATGCCACAGAGGCAAAAGAGAACTTTGAGCGACAGCTCCTTGCCACGATGAGCTTCATATCCGGACGGAACGACTCTTCTGTACCTGTCAAAACTCGCCTGCGAACGCTAGGGGCTTTGGCTGAAGCTGATGAAATCATTAGGGCGGAGAGGTCCGAACATCTGCTCGATACATGGGACCGCATGAAAGCTCGTGAGAGGTGGATGAGATCTGGGGAGTAGGTTTCCCCATCATTAGCTTCATCACCCGTTTACTGACGAATACGTAGGTTCAGCGACGTACGCCAATTTCTGTCATGTCGCGAAACGCTGTTCAGCGTCCTGGGCTCTAATCAAAGTCTTGTCAATTCTTTGCGCGCAAGGACTGCAACTATACGGGGCATGGAAGTAGAAGCCCTTGTGTCGTCATCCACGATCTGCAGAAGACATGGCGCTTTGCAGGAGTCGCTCGCAAGCGTTACATATCTCTCTGACATCGTGCCGGACTGCAAGTCTGTCGGTCTAGATATCGAAGCTATAGCCCAGCACGAAGTGGCAAACGTACTGTGGGAACAGGGCGAGGCCGAGACTTCAATACGTATGCGTCAGCATCTCATCGAGCACGCAGATTTTGACTCACAGAACATGGATCTGAGCTTGCCTGTGCTTCTAGCACGTCTGGTAAGTCTTTGGCCATAATCTTCATGGGACATTGCTGATTGCGATAGGGCCATCATCTTGCTGAAGCTCGCCTTGCCAAGCCTGATACTATTATGCGGGACTATCTAGAACCAGCTATCCGTGAGCTCAAGAACCAGAAACATGGCTCTGGGCCAGGGCAAGTCTTCCACGAGTTCGCGCTCTTCTGCGACAAGCAACTTCAAAGCCTAGAAGCGGCTGAAGATATGGATCGCATAAAAACCGTCATGGATCGAAAATTGCAAGAGTACAACGAGTTCTTGAAGCTCTCAAAAACGGACAAGAGCAAAAGCATGCGAGAGACGTACCACCGAAGTGCTCGCCGCGCAAAGGGGTGGTACGATCTTGACCATGCAGAGTACGAGCGACTGCGCATGGGCCGAGAGCAATTCCTGCGACAATGCCTGGAGAACTACCTACTATCGCTATCTGCTAGCGACGAGTATAACAACGATGCACTGCGGGTGTTTTCTCTGTGGTTGGAGTACGCTGACACAGACCTAGCGAACGACGCTGTCAAAACCTACCTGAATAGTGTCCCAAGTGGCAAGTTTGCCTTGCTAATGAATCAATTGTCCTCGCGACTACAAGCGGAGGATAGTCAATTCCAGCAACTTCTATTGTCACTCGTCTTCCGCATCTGCGTTGACCACCCGTACCATGGCATGCACCAGATCTTCGCTATCCAGATGAAGGTTGGCGCCATTACTCGCGAGGATGTTGTCCGTGCGAAAGATGAGGCTGCGCGATCTCGCCAAAAAGCTGCTACAGGGCTGGCAGACGCACTCGGCAAGGACAAGAGAGCTCGCTCCTATTGGAGCTCAATTTTCCAGTCGAACGAGATCTATCATCATCTCGCCATGTTCAAAGGCGAGAAGGAAAGTACACAGCAGGGCCGAGAGCTCCCGCTGGACAGATACAAGGAATCAAAGGATCTCGTCAGTAAAGTGCCAAAGCTCAACGTTCCACCGGCAACACTGCAGGTCGAAGTCAGAGCGAACAGGAACTATACCGATCTGCCGAGAATCCAGAAATTCAAACCGACCATGAGCATCGCAAATGGCCTTAGCGCTCCAAAGATTATCACAGCAATCGGAACAGATGGGAAGCCATACAAGCAATTGGTAAGTGCTTGAGCGTAAGTGATCTCACCGCATGCAACGACTGACAAATCCAGTTCAAATCTGGCAATGATGATCTTCGGCAAGACGCGATTATGGAGCAGGTCTTCGAGCAAGTCTCGCGACTCCTTCGGAACCATACCGCTACGCGGATCCGGAACATTGGCATTCGTACCTACAAAGTGTTGCCGCTCTCCACTCGCTCAGGTCTAATGGAGTTTGTCCAAAACACCATCCCGCTGCACCTATGGGTCATGCCGGCACATGAGAAATACTATCCGAACGATTACAAGCCCGATAGATGCCGCAAAGAGATCGGCGCCGCTCAACAAGATTCACTCGCCACGCGCACCAAGGTGTGGCAGAAGATTGCCGACAATTTCCATCCGGTCTTGCACTACTTCCTGCTTGAGCGCTTCGAGGACCCAGACGAATGGTTTGAACGTCGCTTGGCATATACACGCTCTACCGCAGCTATTTCCATTCTCGGCCATGTCCTGGGTCTCGGCGATCGCCATTGTCATAACATACTCCTGGACGAGAAATCGGGTGAAGTCATACACATTGATCTCGGGGTCAGCTTCGAAGCCGGACGCGTCCTGCCTGTACCGGAAGTCGTTCCATTCCGCTTAACACGCGACTTGGTTGATGCGATGGGTTACACGAAGACTGAGGGCGTGTTCCGCCGGTGCTGCGAATTTACCATGGACACATTGCGGGAAGAGCGCGAGTCTATCATGACCCTTCTCAACGTTCTGCGGTACGATCCACTTGTGAATTGGAGTGTCACACCGACCAAAGCAAAGCGAATGCAAGAAGGTAATCAAGAGACTAATGCTCAAAACGGCACAAGAGCATCCACGGTCGCGCCAGGAGGTACGCCCGCACCTTCGGGGCAGGTGGCTTTGGAGGAAGTGGTGCATGAGAGCAATAAAAAGAGGGAAAAGGAGGAACAAGCCGGCGAGGCTGGGAGGGCACTAAGTGTTGTGGAGAAGAAGCTGAGCAAGACGCTGAGTACAAAGGCGACAGTCAACGAGCTGATTCAGCAGGCGACTGATGAACGGAATTTGGCGGTGCTGTACATGGGGTGGGCGAGCTATGCGTAGCGTTTTCAAATGTACAATAACATGGCATAAGGGTGCGATAACATTTCAACGCGGCGTTGGGGCAGAACTGGGCATAGTTTCCTTGCTTAATACCTACGAATCTATAGCATGTACATCCCAATGGAGAATGTTCTGTGATAATTTCAAGCCCTAAACCGTGTTTGCAGTAGAATAGCTGCCAAGGGTTCTCGTTGCATCGGACACATGTACGCTAACCCGCCCCTCTCAGCAAGCGAACACTGCCCCACCTTGCCCACACCAGAGTTTCTTGGGCAGAAGATGCCATCAGAGAAGAGGTTTTGATTTCGACGTTTGTCCAAGCGGGTTGTATACAATAAAATTTCCAAAGTACTCATAAATCATCCGATTCATCGGCCTAATGGCCCAATGGCAAGGCGCTTGACTACGATATCTAGTAATCAAGAGATTCCAGGTTGTGAGTAGCACCTCGAAAGCCCGCGTTCGATCCTCCACTAACACCCATCAGCGACCCCTGGTTAGGTCACACAATCTTTTTGTCGGATTGTGCGCCCACAAGTATCGACGCTGCCCCCTGGCCAAGTCATACTTCTTTTGTCTTTTTACACGGTCACATTTACTTTTCATGATGTTTCATGCTCATTCCTATCTGTTCGCTGCTATCAAAGTAGGCCATGTAAAAC
>TARA_R110002003_G_scaffold197_7_pt1 | contig 14213 bp, 12 predicted proteins | sample TARA_R110002003 | Tara Oceans TARA_R110002003 (sample SAMEA4396441) | marine metagenome | biome: Westerlies Biome; feature: [SRF] surface water layer (ENVO:00010504); material: water (ENVO:00002006), including particulate matter (ENVO:01000060) such as... | depth 5 m | reverse complement strand
GCCGTACAAGCCATGGTGGAGAAAATCATTCGATCCTCCCATTGCACTTTCTTATGTGCATCTGTTGTGATTATCGTATCATCAAAGAAATGGAAAGAGCTTATACCGATGCTTGGAATTCGTTAAAAGTGGGAGGACGCGATTATTTTAATAGCCTGGAAGGAATCAGGCAAGATCAAACTTGGTCGTGTATCGTATTTCTTCAAAGAACCACTGGTCATTCCTTCTTCGCCACCGAAGGAGGTCGCTTCGGTATTGCCCATCCTGGGTGCAAACCGGGCGACAAAGTCTGCACCTTCTACGGCGGAGAGCCTCTGTATATTCTCCGTTGGCCAACAGTCGAGGATGCTTCTGGCGTTGAGCATAGCGACGAATATGCAACGTACTGTGCTGCCTTCATCCCGCACTTGATGGAGCAACATGAACGGGACGCTGCTCGGCTCGGACCGGATGAGATGTTCAAAATCAAGTGAACGTTTCCATCGCCACATGACACCTGTTGTCGACAACTCCAAACCACCAGTTCTCGCTTTCCTCGATTGCTCCCACTAAGCCGGAGCAAACACGGTACTTCCGTATATAAGGTCACGATACTTCATTCAACGGCTGGACATATCACCTCCAGCATGTCCGCGCCGTCGTACTATATCAAATTACACTTAACCAAAGGCGATGCCGAGGAAAGCATTCAAGTCATCCAAAGGTCCTTCAACAGCATCCAAGAAGCAAATGCTGTCATGATCGAAGAAGTCGAAGCACATATAGGTGGTACTTACAATTTGGAGCAAAGCGGGCTGACTGAGGATGGGATTTGGGAGTTTGAATTCGGGAATTCGGTCGAGGGGCACAAGGTGTGGGTTGAAGCTGAGGTTGTTGCAGATGGAGGATGAGAAGGGGTGAAGAAAGCAGTGCGAGCGAGGCTTGGGACGAGAGATAAATGATTGCTAATAGGCAAGGTCGACGCCGTCACTGGGTGATTGCTTGTTCTTCTTGCCCGATTCATTTAGCAGGTTGATGCGCGGAATCATGAATCGATGAGTGGTACAGAGAGCGCTCGTGCTTCAACATGACTACAACAGCGCGTATATGACAATGCATAACACTCACCAGCAATGACTACAACAGCGCGTATAGCGATGCATAACACTCACCAGCCATGACTCCGGAGGCTACAATCATATAAATCAAAGCTGGACCGCAGGCGGTGCATCATAAAAGTATCCCTAACACACAATGCCCATTCCCAAATACTCCATAGTATACCGCGTCCCCTGCAGCGAAGTGGCACTCCTCTGGCACTCTTTCCCCGATGAATCGAGCGGCCTCGTGTACGACGATCTCGACCAAGCAAATCATGCCGCCAAGTCAGCGCTGGAGCTGATCGCACAGAACCACCCCGGTTCTGAAGCGAAGATATCCCTGTTCGTTGAGAAAGGCGGGCGTAAGCATTGGATGCTGGCGGTTGAAGATAACATATCGAAGGCTTTGGCTAGAACAGAAGTGGTTGAGGTAAAAGATGGAGGAGAAGGTCATCAAGGCAGTCGTACGCCCGATGGCCGCGAAGTAGAGTCTTGGAGTGAGCCGACGTTGCGCACGCCCATACATGTCGGCGACGGACCTAGAAGGACGAAGACGGTTGGTGATCAGCCAGAGGCTGAGACTATGCCTTGCTTGGCTGCAGAGGAGAACCATTGATGTCGAACCACTCCAATGTTGAAGCGTGGGGACGAACTCAAGCTCACGACTCCCAAGACAAGCAAGGTTTTCTAAGGGGCTATTAACAGCAATGAAAATCCGCAATATGTCCAAGCTGAGCCTTTGCGAGGGCCTGTTCGTCTCAAGACCAGGAACGATCCATCAAGCGCGTTAACATTGACGATTCTGAGATAAACCCACATAGCCGTGCAACGAAGCACCCTAACCTTTCGCCTTTCCCCTCCCCCTTCCAGCCTTCTTCTTCCTCGGCGACGCGCGATCCGTCAAATCCGTCAAATCCGTCTCACCCTCACTGCCCTCCGCAAAGAAGTGACTCTTAACCTGCGCATCACTCTTGCGCGCAGCCTTGCGTTTCGGCGCTGAGCGCGTGGACGGCGGATCCAAAGCAGGCACCGAGCGCGACGATCCAGTGTCTTCTTCACCAGAAGAGTCGGCAAGGATGGATTTGCGTTTACGCGCTGATGCTGGCGTGGCTTTGCCGGCGCGACCTCGGACACGGCCGCGGGAGGGCTGGGAGGCGGCGGATTTGCGACGTGAGGGTGGCTTGGGGGGCATGGCTTCTTCGGAGTGTTCAGCCTGATCAGACTCTGTGTCTTCGGCGGCGCGGGACGCATCGCTGGCTTCGTCGACGGGCTGTTGCAGTGCAGACGTCAGAGAAATGGGCGTTTGGTATGATGTTTCTGCAACGGTAGTGCGCATTCCCGGCTCTTTCTCACCGTGGTCGATGGTAAGGTCGCCATGCTCCGGCTCGTCCTGACTCGCCGCGAAGAACCCACCAGCCATGCCTTCGTCATGCGGTACACGAACAGGGGATTGTCGCGCCGACCTAGGTTCAGGAGGTCCATCGTCACGCAGAAAGCCGCCCTCAAAGTCCTCCTGGTTTTGAAAAATCTCCCACTCAGATGCCTTCTCTTTCGGCCTGGCTTTGGGCGTCGGCTCGGGCTGTTTAGCGGGTAACACGACGTCGTCGCCGTACTCAGCCTTCATGCGCTCGACGATGCGCAGCCCACTCATGAACTTCTTCCACAGGCCCAGAACCAACTTCTCGCGTTTCTCGGCTTCTTTCCGTGCCTTTTCGGCTTCTTCGACTTCCCATGCATCGATGACCATGTCCTCGTTCTCGGCCGCGACGACCACGCCCGTCAAGACGGGCACAGCGCGCTGCTTGCCGAATTCAAAGCCCGTGCATGCTTCGGCATGCTCGATGTTCAGCTTTCGGCATATGCGCGCGGTGCCCTTCAGTGGTATATGGACCGCGCCTTTTGGTACCATTGTGGGAACGTAGACATCGATGTTGTTGAAGGCGTTGCGTGGGATCTTGCCATCTACGATGGGAGGTGGGATGATCCAGTCGGTTTGCGCTCGAGAGTATAAACCTTGCTTTGGCTTGACACCTTCATCCCGTTCGCGCTCCTCGATCTCACGCTTGCGTGTAACTGTCACGGCGCGCATGGGTACAAATTTCAGCGGCTGCTGTCCCTCCCTGACCTCTCTTCCCTCTTTGTGCCACGACTCGACCGTCCTGCAATTCACAATATCCCTACGGCGGTACACTGGCTCAGACTTCTCCTTCTCGCCTTTGCCTGTGACGAAGTGGCGCACAATTTTCGCTCCTGGCTTGAGAGCTTCTTCACGCCGCAGGTGTCTTTCCAGAACGTACTCAGAGGAGTTTTTGTAACCCTGCAATGACTCCTTGCCACCTTCTTCGTCCATCTCTTTCTTCTTCTCGGGCTCTGCGGGCACCAGATCGCCCTCCTCCTCAACCTCGTCCCATGGCTGCCGCTTATCGTGAGCTCGTGCATATGATCGCATGAGCGACTTGAACCAGTCCCACTCCTCCCATCTCTTGACTTTGCCTCGCTTGTTGTGGATGGGTATCCTCTCGACCGGCATGCGGAAGCCTTTCGTCCTACCAGGCCACTGACGCTTTGGCAAATATCGTGTGGTAACGTCCTTGGCAGTCCCATCAGATGAAAATGCGATCAGGTAAGCAAGGACTTGTCGTGCCTTGTCGGCAGCTGCACCACGCGCGTAGAAATCTTGAAGCCTTTCTGGTGCAGATGGACCTGCAATGAGAACACGTGGAAGCGGAGATACTGAGATGGGCGTATGAGTCAAGTGTGAGATGGCTTCTGTCCAGTATGTCGGGTAAGGGAGCTCTTCGCTGTAATTGCGCCTCTTCGGAGACTTCTTGATTGGCCTCTCATCACTTGTGTCTGAGGAAATCGAGATGACGCTGCTGAGATCGCTGTCTTCGGATAGGTCGGCATCAAGGGACTCTCTGTTGGTTCGTGTGGCCGCGCGTTGTGGTAGTTTCCCTTTGGATGGTGTTGCTCGTGCTGGCGTGCTCCCAAGAGGTTCTTTTAGCGCATCCTTCAGCTTGTCCAAGTTTTTGGGTTTTCCTTCTTCGGCCTGGCTGAATCCGAATCCTGCAGGTTGCAGGCTAACAATCATGCGCGCTTCGACGCCAAGACCACGCAGCAAGGCAGTAAAGAGCTGTTCACCGACGTCCCTGCTGCCTTCACATTTGCGAGCTACGTCACGGAATGCTTCAAGATTCTCGATGCGTTCTCCAAACGTGTCCGAGTGTGAAGACGACTCTCTCCAAGCATTGATCTCGGCTTCTAGTGTGGTTGGCGAAAGATATCCACGCTTCCGTAGGCTGGGTGCAGTGATCTTGAATTTCGATTTCCAGTATGCCGATAAATATCTCAAAAGCCTCAGTAAGGGGTCTCCAGCCGAGAGGTTAGGGGTGTTTGGCTCAAGCAGCTCGGACGTTGCGCCCCAGTCTCGAGCATTCCTGTCATTCTTTGGCGATTCTTTCGTTTTGATTTTGCTGGACTTCCTGAGCGTCTCCTCTGCTAGCAAACGCTTGCTCTGCGGGCTCTCGTAGACCTTGACGCCATTTTTGCCACTCTCTTTCCACTTTCCCTTCTTGTCCTTTGTATCTTTTGTTAGGACCTTTGGAACTTCTCGACGCTGTGCAACGGCACGGCTTGGTCCATCAGGAATTCCTACATCTCTCCAGTATCGATCCAGCTCGCTCCAACAGCCGGATGACAAGCCCTCAACTAATATGATCTGGACCTGTTTGTCCTGTATCCATGCATTTCGCATGAGGTTGTGGAACATCAAGCACTGCATATGCATACAGTGCGTGGCAGTCCGTATCTCTCGTTGTATTTTTGAGGGTCCCTTCTTCCCGTCTGGCTTGGTATCAAACGCTGTTCTCGGTGCAGCAGAGAGTGTGAGGGCGATGTCGCCTGAGATGACTGGCGCGGGGCCGTGGTCCTGCTTCGTATGATGGTGGCCCCCCAGCGCATCTTCCCAATCATCATCCACACTCTCGTCACTATCGTCGCCATTCGCGGCTATTGCTTTCCCTTTGCTCAACGGAACATCTTCGAATTCGTCGTCGCTGCTTTCAGGCTCAGAAAGCTCGCTGTCGTCATCGTCCTGTTCTAGGAAAGCCTTTGTTTGCGATAGAGTGCGCTTGACTTTTGGCGCAGTATCGAGAGTCTGGAAGACTGATTCTTTCGTGCGACGTGCAGCTGGCTTGGCCACACGGGTTCGCTTTGGTGGCGGCTCTGGTGGTGGTGAATCAGATCGCAGGCGCTTTCGGGACAAGACGGGTGGCATTGTGCCTCGAGTTTCTCGCTATCGCTCCATGGATTGTGTATGTGGGTGTTGTCTTGGGCCAGCGAAGGGTCGAACACCACGCTGGCTGGAGTGATGACGCAGTTTCCCCTGCCAAATTCCGATGGCGCGGAACGATCGATTTCGGGATCGAGCACGGGCCACGTCGCGTGCGTCGCGTGCGGGCTTCATCACGTAGTCACGAGCGCCATTCCTTCATCATTCGACCTCCGAACCCGACGTTTTAGGCATCCTTGTGCCCTGGGCCCTCTTGCAGATATGCTCACGTGAAAGGCATCCGGTCCTGTCACTGCAAGATACTTCTCTTGCGAGTAAGCCCATGACGGCCCTGCGCATCTAACACCTCCATTATGCCGCACATGATGGTTCACTGGATTGGGTTGGACTTTCATGCAATCGCATAGTCTAGGGCTCTTCGCAAAGGCTTCTCTCTATTTTATGCTTACCTTCACGCTGAGGCATTACCTGAAAATACTTGAAGTGGCTGCCTGAACCTCTCTACCCTGCAGCCTGGTCTCCACTTCTCATCTATTCGGAGGGGCGCAGTCGAAGTGGAGCGCATGGTCGATGACTGGAACAACGGCCAAACAGACCAAGCTTATGCACTTGAATCACAACTGTGCCGAGTTGCCTTGTCTCGGGCTGAACCACATTATTGACCGCCCTGTACGATGAGGCCGCCCTGAACGTGTCAGTATGATCAGGCTGAGCCTCGCAACCCAATGACGAGAAGCGATAGCCGCACACTTAGACAAAACAGTCAAGGGCTGCGTTGTGCTTCAGTTCACGGTGATATTCATGGAACACGAAAGGTTGGGCCGGCTGCCTTGTCACTTTGATGACTCGGGTTATGCACAGCTGTGCCAACACCCTGAGGCGGACGTCGATGTCGGAGCGTGTATATCTTGAGCACTTTCCCAAGTGTGCCGCCAGAGCTACCTTTCCTGCCAAGTCTTTTCTCTCATTATGAAAACGTGGCTGTTCACCTGAAATCGTCGCCGCAGATTGGCAGAGCCCATGATCCAGTCAAGGAAGACTGGATACGCAGCGATCACCGCGACCAACCCATACAGACTCCACATGGCTGCCCAGAACCACTGAATTCGACGTCTATGTTCAGTGCTTCGATCACCCTATCGACCAGTTTTCACGGGAGGAAAGCCCTCTGTGAGAGATGCCGAAACGCAGTGCGAGTCTACGCGTGAGCACGTGAGGGCTGCGCAGTGATGGTTGTGCCGACCACAAGACAAAATCAACCAAAAGCTTTCATGATAGCGAAGGTATTCTAATGAACACAATGAAGGGGGCCTTTGGTGTACGGCTTGCACTTTCAAAATCACGGTTTTAGTTGAGCCGCAACTTCCCCTCACGGACATCTCGAAACGGATTGGTGCAAGGATGGCGGGTTGCGCATCCCTTGATCGCTGCACGCCTGCCAACGTTTGTCCCCTCCTCACACCAACACAGTTGCACACTTCATCGCAGCAAAACTGCACATTCATCACTGCTAACCCGTAGGACTAACGAAGCGATAGACACAGAGCCGCCAAAGACGATGCCACCGAAAATTGCACAGCCACGTGCTGAGAGGCCTCACACAACACCTCAGGCACCCGCCGCGTCCTTCATCCTCGACAAGTGCTGCGACCTTTCGCCCTCCACCACTTTTTTCCTGCACACCCTCCACCAGCACCTAGCATATTCTATACCTATCTATCCCTACAATTACACGTTCCTACACGCTTCGCAACCTTTTGCAATTATCCCTTCGTCGTCCATCCCCGCTATCCTTAGGCACCCAAGTGCCAATACCACGCACTTGTCGTCACCCAAGAGCGAACACAATCGAGCGGAAACTAGTCGCAATCGAGTCTCATAGAGTCCTGCGAATACCACCAGGCTATAGGATCAGCGAGCTACTGTTCTACCTCTTTGTGTTCGCCCGTAAGTGGCAGCCAGTCGAGCATGCAAATGCTACTGCTTCTCGCTGTACTAGTCTTACTAGAGCCAGCAGCTGCTAGTTCAGCCATGGATAACTCACTTCCAAGTGCTGCAATGGATCTCTTTTACCCAGATCCAGAGGGCATGCTCAGTCCCTGGTGTCAGCGCTGCGCGATACCTTTCCACACCTGTATCCACGCGACTGTAAGACCAATTGAGTATTGCGCGACAACTCTCGAGCTGACGTGACTCAACAGGCTTCCTACGCTGCCGCTCGTATGCTCCAATATGAGCCACAACATTTCCACGCTCTTTTACCCGACCCAAACCATATGGCCGTTGACCTTCGTCCCATCTTCGATTACGTCACCGCCAACACCTACGAGCAACCACTCCAGCGGCCACTGATGAACGACAACGTCCACTACTTTGATGCGAACGAGACGACAGTCCAACCAGCGACGGTGCAGGCGCATATCGAAGATACATACACACCTGGCGATCGGCTAGATGAACATCGGGCGGCTGCCTCGCCGCGGTCACCACACAGGCGTCAGGCCCCCCGCCGTAGAGGCTATCCATGTGACTACGAGGCCTGCGACCGGACATTTGATCGCGCGTGTGAACTGAAGTAAGTGATGCTCGTCATAAATGGGCACTTTCAGTGCCCATTGTTGCTGTCCACGTAGACTGCTTGCGGTCTGAGAGTATCAAGGTCTCTAATGACGGACATTTTCTCAATTGCTCTTGATCATCGGCGCCCAAGCTAGCGCCTGCCCATTCTGACAATCTCGCGTACTTATGCTTACCATTGCCTGCAGTCGCCATCGCAAGACGCACCTCGGCAGTTTCGAGCGACCTCATCGTTGCGACATCTGCCACGAAGGCTTCCTCTATCCCAAAGACCTCAACCGCCACCAAAAGAAGCACATCGAGCACCGATCAGCTCAGATGACATTCTTCTGCCCCTATCCGGGCTGCAACAACGCTGTGGGCTTCTCGCGTCGTGACAATTTGCTCCGCCACCAGCGTAAGCAACATCGGGCCGTCGGCGCGGCTGCATAAGACACACACACCAGGTCTCTCATCGTCGTTGGCCGTCGCCGCCAACAGTCAGCACAGCGAGACTATCCCCGAGCCTTTTGTTGTCGTCCATCGAAAGCGACAAATGTCTTTGGGGATACCACGCTCATATCTGGCGGCGAGGTCCCCTCGATGCCGAACTTGGTGCTAGCGACCTTTATTAGTCGATACCTCAACGACGGGGAGCGTGACGCCCACTCATTCTCTCTTTGCTGGGCAACAGTCTGGCACTGCTGCCGAGCAACCGTGGGGAAGCAGTTCCTTCTCTCCAGCATCTTCTTTCTTTTCTACGGTCTCCTTCACCCCTGTTCAACATGACATCGCGGCTCGGTTTGTTCTTCCTTCGTAACGTAATACCCCCACCTGATCGGCGCTGTTCTGATGATAGCTCGGCTTCGTGCTAAGTTTCCACATTTCATGATCATTGTTATGCTGCTGTGCTGCAATGGCGCAAAAAGTTTTTGGAATTCTGAATTTCCCTCTACTCAGATTGGCAGTCCTCACGGGCGTATTATTGGCATGGCGCATAATCGCTGGTCTCCTACATCATGGGCAGGTAACAGATCGCTACTCTAGAAAAAACTTCTCTAAGCTCGCTGCATAGCAAGTCCAGCAAGTTGAGACACTTCAACTGAGTGCAACCCACAAGAATGAAAACTCCTCAACACAACGCATCTTATACTCCCGCCGTTGATTCATACGTGTCCATCGTACTTATTGCCGTGCAAAGTCATCGTCAGTCCCAAGGTAGATGCGCTACTTTCCCCCATGCAATGCTGCTATCTCTTGCGCTTGAACCGAGGACGTAGGCCTTGAGTGAAAGGTTGAGGAAGACTCCACGAAAATTGTATCCCGCAGCACGTCAACAATGCGCATTGCCAAAGAATTGGCTTCCTTTCACTATTGACTTTCCCACCCGCATGCCCATCCTTAATTTCAAGATAATCTTCTACGGTCCCTCCACCCGCAACCGCAAGCTCTTCACCTCAACTACACACCATCTTCAAGTCTTCATTTAAGCAATATCATATTGAATGTCAGACACAACACCAACCATCCCGTCAGACCCGCGCGCCATGGGCCCAACTTTTCCATACACAAAGTATCCAAAGTAAGCTTCAGCCATCCTCATCCCCTTCTCTTCTCCATCACCGCTAACAAACCCCAGCGCAAGTGCCGGAGAACCCATAACATTCTCCATCGGCCCCTCCCCCAGCCCAACCCGCTTCTCCCTCCACCACCACCTCCTGACCACAAACTCCCCCCTCTTCACCACCCCCGCCGGCCTCCCCCGCATCATCCCCAACCCCATCCGCCTCGAAACAACCGACCCGATCATCTTCCGCCTCATCTGCACGTGGCTGTACGACCGCAAACCCCCCGTCGTAAGCAAAGCCTCCGACCTCCTCCTCCTGATGGCCCTCTGGGTCACGCTTGGCAAACTGGTCCTCTGGACTAAAATGAACACCGTCATGAGACTCGGCATGGCGCTCATGCAGCCCGGGGAGTTTGTCTGTGCGATGGAGACGGTGGCGTGGGTGTATCAGAACACGCGGCCAGGCTGCAGGCTGCGCGCGTATATTGTTGCGATCTTCTGTCAGCGCGGGCCGGGGGTTACGGCGGAGATGTTCACCCCGGAGAATGAGCGGTTGGGTATTTTTGCGGATGCGAGCAAGTTTATGCGGAAGTTGGGCAGGGTGAGGGCTGGGAATCCAGCGCATGTGGATGGCGTCGACCTTGGGGCTGTGTATCCTTCGGCGTGGGGCTATGTGCCCGGCAATCGACGGGGCGAACCGGGGCGCGTCTTTAGAACGCTGGTGACGCAGGGGAGGGAGGTGGAGTGGAGCAAGATTGTATATCCGCTTCCGAGTTACTTGGTTTGGGGCGAGAAGTGGGAGACGTTGCCGGATGAGCATTTCTTTGTTTTGAATTATGAGGAGGTTAGGGTGGAGGGGGCGGAGGTGCTGGGGCAGTTGAAGGGGATGGCGAGGAGGGGGAGGGCGAAGCAGGCGAGGGTTGAGGAGGTGGTGGATGAGGAGTTTGCTTGAGGATGGTGGGACGAGAGGGCACTTTACGACGACGCGTCGGATGCTTGAAGTTGAGTCTATCCACCATGGGACTTAAATGTAGTATTTATTGAAGTCCACCATCAAGCACTCCTACCCGCTCTTCCTAGCAACAGGTCTTTCCTCCTTACTCCTGAGCGTCTCCGCATGTAACTCATTACAAAGCTTAAACACCTCTCCACTTCTGCCCTCGTGCTTTGTGACAAAGTACTTGTACCATAGGGTACAGCACACGTGCTCCTAGCATCCACGAAACTACTGTATCAATTCCAGCTCGTCCACCACAGTACCACTCGCATCAGTCGCTATCATTCCCACCCATTCGCGCTCAGGTGCCGTCGCCTGATTTGGGTGAGCAAAGCGGTTGGAGCAGGTTCCGGAATAAGTATGTTGAATGCGGAGGTAATGAGGGCACAACTTGATGTGCGTGACTATGGACGGGTACTGATTGTTGAGCGAGAAGAATTCGTCACAAACTTCGATATTGGGTCCTTCCCAGTCGTGGGCGCAGTCGCGGTAGGCTTTATAGGTAGCTTGACACATCGTGCTTCTGGTTTGGATTGTAGGTGCCTGTGATTGTGTTTGTGTTTGGATGTGAGGGCGTGGTTGGTGGTTGGTGTTGAAATGTCTACGGACAGCTTTTTAAGTCGTTTTTCGATGGTCTGAGACATAATGCACGTTTGTCTATACTACTTGCATGGAAGTGTCTCAACATTGAGACAATTTTGGCTTTGATTCTGAGCTGCTTCCACGTCATGTTATCGGTCTTTGTGGTCCTTGTAGAGCCCACCAAGATTCTCGCCAGTCAAGTATGCACGTTCGCTCAGGCTCTGCTCAAACATAGCTCGCACGTTACCATACGGCTCACATGAGTCAACAACGTGTACCATTCAGCATAGCGCTGTCTCATATTGCGACTTCAGTTCGTCATGACGTTAGTCGTTTCGGCACTCGAGCCACTGGGCGGCGTCGCCATAGTCCTTCAGCTTCTCTGCCATGGCTTCATCGACATCCGGAGATTTGAAGCCATGTCTACCCCAAAATGATGTGGTACCGTAAACAGAAACAAGTCCGATCGAAGTATACGGCTTGGCGACTGCAAAGATCTTTTCGATGCACTGCTGCGCATGCCCACGTCCCTGATAGTCCGGCAGGATAGCGACATCGTGAATGTAATACTGATCCACATCTAGAAGAATTCCTTCGAGAAGGCAATTGAGAGCAGGCGGTTGCCGGTATTTGATGGGATGAGAAATAGCATAGCCGCACAACTCGTTGGTTGTGACGTGTACGAGAGCGAAGCATCCGTCAGGAAAGAGCTTCGCGCGCTCTTCGAAAACCTCACGGCTTTCAGGAAGATCAGAGTGGATCTGGTCCGCTATACGCATGAGAGAATTAATGTCTGAAAGAAGCAGCTGGCGCCATTTAGCCTCGTGCTGCGCGGCTGTTGCTTCCGCTGCCATGCCTGGTCTGGGACGAAAAGAGCCGTTTTCGGAAAGTGGGACAGTTTTGATAAAAAAGCTTATCCCGAATCGATTGAGAGACTATTCGCCTGCACGATGCTTGGGATGAAGGCGTGGTTGTGGAAGTTGGCGGCTCTACCGAGAACTATTCGACAGTCAGCACGCGATGAGTTGCTGCCCCGCATCGAGACTTGAGCACCTCTAACCTCCCTCCATAACATCCTACCCTAACCACCTCGCACTCACTTATGCACCATGATCGGCTGCTTGGAGGCGTAAAATGTCCTTACGGTTCGAAGTTGTTGTTCAGCAGCGTCTTCGTACAGAGTACGTTCGGTAGTTTTCCTACCGAGCGGAAACCCCCACTCGAGCGCTAACTTGGGCGCAGTGCTCAGCGGGGCATCTTGTCGTCGCGAAACTACGCAATTATCCCGCCATTTGCAGTCACATCCCAGCCAACACGGTGCTGCGGCCTAGTTGGCTGTCTCCATTCTTCCGCGTGATGGAGCAATTTCTGCAGCCAATGCATAATGCCCGAGGCCGGTATGACGGCCGGGAGCTGCAGTGATGATATACTTAAGAGGCGGCATCCCTCCTTTAACCTCTCGACTACAAACATCTTGTCATATCTTTCTATACAAGTCTCGCAAATAATTCCAGATCAAGATGTCTTCCGGCAAGACCGTCACCCTCAACACCGGCCACAAAATCCCGTAAGTCCTCAAAGTTTACTGATTGCGTGCAATGCGCGATACATGGAACTCCCACTAATGGGCATAGTCAATTGGGATATGGTACCTGGCAGGCCGCTCCTGGTGAAGTTGGCAATGGCGTCTACGAGGCCCTGAAGATCGGCTACCGGCATCTTGTAAGTAGCTCAAGGCCCTGAAATCCAGCATCTCTGCAAGACTGTATCGTCTCGCATGAGCAGACATTCTCCAAGCTCAGCAAACAGGCGATGAAGGTGTACATGCTAACAATGATCAGGATCTTGCAAAGATGTACGTAAAAGATCCCACGCACCTTCGCACCGCCCATATTACCATTTCCCGAGCCAACAACAATTGCTCTTCCATGACTATCGGTGGTCGTAGGGCTGGGTTACCCCTCGGTGGGGACATGCGGAAGCTTTGGCCTTTTATACATGGCGTTTAACCAAGATTGGTAGCTGACGAGTTTTTCCACCAATTACAGCTACGAAAACCAAAAGGAGGTCGCTCAAGGCATTAAGCGTGCCTTCAAGGACATCCCAGGCCTCAAGCGTGAGGACATCTTCATCACATCAAAGTTGTGGAATACCCAACACGATCCCGCCCACGTCGAGGCCGCCCTCGATGACACTCTCGCCGAGCTTGAGCTCGACTACCTCGACCTTTACCTCATCCATTGGCCCGTCAACTTCGGCCCAGGCAAGGATCCTCACTCCGATCTCTTCCCTGCCACCGCAGATCCGAACGAAGTCAACATCGACAACTCTATCCCTAACAGCGAGACATGGAAGGCCGTCAACAAGCTGCCTAAGAGCAAGGTCCGCTCCGTTGGTGTGTCCAACTTCACATATCAGACACTGAAGGCCCTCATTGAGAAGACTGATCTCATTCCCGCCGTCAACCAGATCGAGCGACACCCTATCCTCCCCAGCAAGGAGCTCGTTGCTTACGCCAAGGAGAAGAACATTCACATCACTGCCTACTCGGCCTTTGGCAACAACTTCTTCGACATTCCTCTTCTCATCACACGTCCTGAAGTTAAGGCTATCGCCGAGAAGAAGGGCGCTACGCCAGCTCAGGTTATCCTGGCCTGGAGCCAGGTTGGTGGTCACTCCGTCATTCCCAAATCGGTCACTCCTTCCAGAATTGCACAGAACTTCAAGGAGATTGAGCTCTCCGAGGAGGATGTTGCGGCTATCCAGAAGTTCTCGGATGAGCACCAGGGCAGGAGAAGATACAACGTCCCTTACACTGCTAGTAAGTTGTTCTGTAGTTTGACAGCTAGGAAGGTCGGTTCTAACGAATGACAGACAAACCCCGCTGGAGCATCAACATCTTCGACGAGCCTGAGGAGAGGGAAGCGCCTAATAAAATCATTATTTGAGAGATTGGTTAGTCATAGATCAAATTACATGACTCTCATAACACTAAGTCTTTTACGAGCAATCTCACCAGTTCGAAGTCTTGCATGAATTAAAGTGAGTTATGGTTGTGCTATATACAGATGACATCGGAACATGCATCAATTGCAGTGTACCGACTTTGTTGACCTAAATTATCCAATTCACTTGACGATC
>TARA_R110002003_G_scaffold206_11_pt1 | contig 14217 bp, 8 predicted proteins | sample TARA_R110002003 | Tara Oceans TARA_R110002003 (sample SAMEA4396441) | marine metagenome | biome: Westerlies Biome; feature: [SRF] surface water layer (ENVO:00010504); material: water (ENVO:00002006), including particulate matter (ENVO:01000060) such as... | depth 5 m | reverse complement strand
CTAATACCCGCAAAAGAGTCTTTGATCAGATACTAGCGGAAGTTGGCGAACCGCTCGTCCCTCGTGTAAGTGACGATTAGCTACTACCTACGCAGCGCCAGCTTGACAGTTCGCCTAAAGTTGCTGCCACAGTTGTCCGTCTCATGTACTCGCACCCAGCAGCGTTCACTCCACACGCGCATTGTCTTTATTGCCCGTCCTGCTACTCATAGCGCTTGATCCAAACACTTCAGCATCGCGTGAACATTCAATTACCCATACACTGCACCCATTCCTTGATTTCTGTACCCGTTCTGCGTCACTGCAAACCGCCCGGAGGCACCCCGTGATCTGCAGCCGCCAAAACCTGGGGAACGTTCTTGGCTCCCGCGTTAGCGAGCCAGACGTGTGAATGTGGAGATTCGAGGCTGGGCGACGGCGCTAGATGTCGTGCGCGTCAAGTGTTCGTTGATCATTGGAGATCACCGGGAGGGGTTGCGCTTTGTTCCGCTACCGTGGTGATGCGGCATGTTCGCGCTTTGTGTAATGCTGCATACGTTTCTGCATGCAATGCCGCGTCTGATTTTGTTCTGGCGACTGCTTAGCATGTTTGGGATCATCTGTGGTGCCGTTCTGGTCCCTGTGAAGCTCAATGTGTGCAATATTTTGTAAGTAAGATTGATTCATCGTGGTGGTATACATCAGTGAGCACGGAGTGAGGGTATGTTGACACATCTGGTGCATAACTCATATATGATGTGTTGTATATACAAGGAAGCGCTGGGGGATATCATCTGCAGACTACCACGCCTCCAATCATTTCATCCTATTTACAGCTTCGATCTATCGTTTCAATCGTCCCAACTCGATTAGACTCTTGCGTCAGAGACTCGTCTAATGCTTAAACGACAGGCTTCTCGTGGATGCCCTCGTTGTACTGGGTGCTCCTCTTGCGAGTAGCCTCGGCCTCGGCATCAGTCAAGCTCATGCGGCGAGCATCAACATGTGCCTCTTGAACATCCTGGAAGGAGACGGTAGGAACGAAGCCAGGCGACTTCCATGCCTTGGCGACCTTGCCGTACAGCTCATCGACCTGCTCGAGAGAAAGACCCTTGGTCTCGTAGATCATTGCCCAGACGAAGAAGATGCAGATGAAGCAGCATCCACCCCAGACGAAGAAGACCTTAGCGCCAAGGTTGGCATTGCCGGGTCCGCTGTTGACCATGTAGGGTGTCGCATAACCAATAGCAAAATTAAGGAGCCAGTTGGCTACATCATGTTAGCTTTTGTTTTCGTTGAAAGGACTTGCAGGGATTGAACCTACTTGCGGTGGTCATGGAGAGAGCCTTGGCTCGGACCTTGAGAGGGAAGATCTCGCCGGTAACGACCCAGGCGACTGGTCCCCAGGAGCAGGCAAAGAAGAAGATGTAGATGCAGACGAAAGCGATCAGTGCATTCTGAGCAGCCTGGTTATCAGTTCCGGCGACGGTACCGGTGATGGCGACGACGAACTGGCAAAAAGCCATGCCAGCAGCTCCAAAGAGTAGGAGATTGCGACGACCCCACTTTTCGACGAGGTATAGACCGGGGAAGGTGGACCCGACGTTGACTGCGGAGGTAATCATGGTGATGACGAATGGATCGTTGAAACCGGCATTCTGGAAGAACGAAGTTCCATAGTAGAAGATGAAGTTGATACCGGTCAGCTGTTGGAGAGCCTGCAGAAGACAACCCGTGGCCAGCCTCTTGCCAATGCCACCCTTGAAGCAGTCGAGGTACGTAGCCTTGCCGAGAGACAGCTCGTACTCGTGATTGGCAGTAATTTCCGCGAGCTCCTCAACGAGAGCCGGATGCTGAACATCGAGACGCCTGAGTTTGGAGAGGGATTTTGCGGCCTGCTCTGGTCGACCCTTCTTGACGTACCATCGAGGCGACTCGGGCAGCCAGATGCAGCCAACAAAAAGTATAATGGCCCAGGCAAACTGCACAGCAACGGGAATGCGATATGAGCCAGTATCGTAGCGATCTTTTGTTGCATTCAGCACGATGGCGGCAAGCAGGAGCCCAATCGTAATGGCAAGCTGATACGCTCCGACAATGACACCGCGAATCCACTTAGGAGCAGTTTCGGACTGGTAGAGAGGAATGGTGGCACTGATCATGCCCACACCGTAACCGGCGAAAAAGCGTCCAGCAACGAAGAGTGGAATGTCGGTGGCGATAGTCTGGAGGACGACACCTAGGCAGAACACGACGTTGCAAGCAACAAGACCGAGGCGACGTCCGAGAAAGTCGGCAGTAGGGGCAGCAGTCAAAGCGCCAAAGAAGGTACCAGCGGACAGGATGGAGACGATCAGGGAAGACTGATCAGAGGTAACGTCGAGGTGGCCCTCTGCGTTCCTGTAGCCGGTGCTGAATGTATCCATCCAATACCTCATCCCAAGGATACCACCGATGGTACCTGTATCATAACTATTGATCTTAGTAGATGTTTGTAAAATGAAATCGATCTATATCATACCCGAACAGGACACCACCGAACGCGACGAACAATCCGACAAGAATAGCCGGGAGGGCGCTTCCAGCAGCGCCCTCTGGCTTCTTCAGCATGAGACCCATGATGGAGGGAGGTAGGAAAAACGGCTTGGCTCAATGGAGGAGTGGTGATGATTGATGCTTCTGCGATACGGAAGACCCTTCCTTTAAGTACGTTGGACGTCACGCGTGAACCCCGACATGGACGCCCACAAAATAGTCTGGCACTGGAGGCTGGAAGCATGGAGATTGGCGCTAGTCTAGGGAAAATAGTCGGGTCTTGGAGAAAGGTCCGATGGCAAAGACGCACGCGGCGTGGGCCTCTTAGAAGCTTAGCCTTGAGACTGGAGCGCCAACCGGGCACCAATCATGCATCCCAGGAAATGAGTCCAACATTTTCCCTGGGTCCTATGGTTCTGATCCATAAGCTGACTGACGATTTCATGGAAGGTCCAGCCAGGAATATACATTGGGACTCTTCAGATTTCCCATCTATTTGGACTACATCCATAGCGACTTGAAATCTCCGTGACACTATGAGGATCATAGTCCATACTTGTGCCACAGTGACGCAACGACATATCGGCCCTACCAAGCCGATGCGACGACTTGGGCTGCGCCAGCAGGCTCTGATAGGGCCTCGGAGGTTAGTAAATCACTAGTGTGCATGACCTGTCAACCGGGGCTCATGCGTGTCGCCTACTGCTGTCTGACTTCATGCTGGCGATCCTGTGTAAGTGGCAGCCATTTGCGGGGGCGGTACTTTGTCTATTGATTCTCGGCGGCAGACGTCAGAAAGAGCGGAAAATGATCACAAACACGTAGCCATTCGAGATTGACTTGCTTACGCCCAGAGTGCCGTGTCACGGCACGCAACTCCACGCTCGATATGGGTGTTGTATTTTGCCAGCAATTATTTGGCGAACAAGTCCGGAACAGGCGTAAGTGGTTCCTGTTACACAATCGTGCGTTCCCCATATTTCTCAACATGTCTTTGCTAGGCCATCGAAGCATTCTGGAATGCTCCAGTTGGTGCATGTTGTTGCCCAGCGGCGTACAAAGCAGGGACCAAGCTGGTGTCTGTGGTGGGTGGAGCGCACAGCCATGATATCGTGTGACGACCGGACCGACAAAGTTTTGCATCTGGCCTCCCAATGGGCGCAATAGATCGATGGGGCCGCGGGGTGCATTAGTTCCCATGCTTCACCCGGAGGCTCAACAAGCTTTGACCAGACGCGCTTGTCCTAGTTAGTGGGGTCTCGACCAACGAAAAGAGTTGGCTAAGGACGCTTGGGGCTGCACGCTCAACACTGGGATGAATACCGGAAGGATTTTCGTGCCCGCTAACTTGCCCAGGGCTAGCATCGCTGCGGCTTTGGTCTTCAGTCGGCGTCTGAGGATGTTGAGGGTAATCGCATTCACAATGCTTTGCCCCATGTCTGGGTCAACTTGACGATGTCACGTGGCCGTGTGAAGCAGCACGGGGCAGGTAGTCCGTAACTCGCGCTCGGCAGGACATTGCCTCTGTTGAATTGCGAGATCGGACGACATTGTGGTCCATGTGTGATGCCAGATGGTGTTAGGGACCTATCCATGATGGTCAGCGAGGCGTTCGCAGAGAGCGGCGTCATGTTGTTAGGGTACGATTTGCGATATCACGCGCACGTGTAGTGTACACCAACCGCATCGTGATCGATGATATGTAACGGCAACAACAGGCGATGCACAGCATTGGCAGTGCGCTTGTTGGGGTGGTGACGACGTCAAGTCAAACTAACGGTAGAGCCAAGGCCGATTGATTGACAGCCTTGGCCTCAAGTCGTTCACACAATCATCGCAATAATACCGAAAAACTGGCGAGGGAGGACTACCCACGAATGGAATACATGCCCAAAATACCTACATGAATTTGCCCGATGGTATCGTGTTGCTTGCACAGATGCCGTGCAGATGTAATCGAACGGCGAGTGCGCAGTCCCAATGCGTCCCACAGGGGGAATCGGGGAGCATCTCAACCAATTGCAAGTCTGTGACTGGTTGCTATGTCGATCCCAGATGACAAGCAGCAATGCGAGTGCATTTGCTGGTACACAGCCACGGAGCTTTAGTCTAACGCCTTGGGAAGCTGGGCACGCTGGGGCAACAACCGCGATCCGCAAGAGCTCCTGTGTCCTAGCGAGATTCCTTCCGAAGCTGCCCACCTGCTTGTTCAACCCCACACAGACTCTAGAATTTGCAGCGTAGAGCTTTTCCGTTGCTTTGGTATCACCATTTATCGAATCTCGCAGTCCACAGCAATTATCTGGAGCCACAGACTTCGCAATTGAGGGTACCGTCGCGTGTCTGCCCTGACCTCGGGGCAGGGAGTGTGACAAAGTCAATGCAGTCGCTTGCACTCGGCGGGAACACATCGAGAACGCGCCACTGCCGCCAATCACAACACCCCACCCTCACCACGTAAGGCCGATCCATGATCCAGGGTTAGCTGCGCCACAATGGCTGTGCAAATGGAGCTTGCCAGCTTCACATCTCACTTCGTCTCAAAACAACGACCACACCTTATCTTGACTTTCGCACATCCGCCTGTGGCTTCACTTTTAGTCAGAATAGGCATGTAGCGGCTCCATAATCAAACCTAACTTGGTTACACCGTGGTTCTGCTTCGATGTAAGCCTCGGATTTGGCTCTTAGCTGGCCATGTCTGACTCTATCTATCCGGAGCGGCTTCGTGGACGAACCATCCGTATCCTGGAGCTTCTACCTGGGCATATAAATGAGGAATTGCATTGTCGGTTGGTCGAAAAGTCTCTTGACGACGCGCCATCGTATCAAGCCTTATCGTACGTGTGGGGTGACTCCAGTATCAAGGAGCCAATCTTATGCAATGGACAGCGAATGGAGGTGACGTCGAATTTGAGCAAGGCACTTCGAAGACTGCGCCCCATTCCTGTCATGTCCGAAGCCACAACGCCATCAGAGATACATGATGCTGCGAGCTTACAGACTGGCGACGACAAACCGGTTACCTCGTCAAGAAATTCAACAAAGTGGGTGTGGGCCGACGCCATCTGCATCAACCAAGACGATATAATAGAGCGCAACTCTCAGGTGCAGCTGATGAGCGATGTGTACTCGACAGCAACTGGAGTTGCAATCTGGTTAGGCGCAGATCCAGAGGGCCATGCGCAAGACGCGTTTGCCGCAATCGAGCTAATAGCTCTCTTCCTCTCAACATACCAGAAGTTCGCAACAGACATGCGCAACAAGGGCATAGTATGGAACAATCAAGGGCGTGGGCATTTCACGTTCGAGCTGTGTGAGGCCTTGTTGAAGTCAAAGAGCATCGAGAACCCATGGCCATCATTACGCACAGTGTTCATGGTGGCATACTGGACCAGGATCTGGTGTGTACAGGAAGTGTACCTCGCCCATGAGCAGACGTTGTTCTTCGGCGCAGCTGAGCTCAATGGCAGGAGCCTCAGTGCTTTTACCGATTGGTACGTGCGCGAGGATTATCGACGCATTCTTGGAGCAAGCGAGTCTCGAACAAAAGAACAGATTGCGCTAGGAGATTCTTGTATCTCACAAGCGTGGACGACGTTCAATCACCAAAAGCGGAACGCCAAAGACCTCTTCTTGGTGTGCCATGACTTCCATAATCTACATGCGACCAATCCGCGCGACAAAGTCTACGGAGTACTCGGGATGTGGCGGCCACCATCCGCGGGCCATCGTTCGATTGAAATTGACTACAACAAGTCTGTGGCAGAAGTCTATACGGATGTCGTGACACAGGCAATTCGCGACAGAAAAGACTTATTCGTGCTGCGACTCGTGGATCATGACACGGATCACAACTTTGAAGAAAAGGACGAATTCCCTTCTTGGGTGCCTCGATGGGACCGTGGCAGTCGAGTGGACCTTGTCTGGCTAGACAAGAGTCCTCTAAGTGCAACAGCGTATCATGCAGAGATACCTGATCAGGCTCTGGCACACGCTGGCCTGCTGAAACTAAAGGGCGTGCTGTTCGACCGGGTAGTATCAACCACCAATGTGCTTCAGAGCGGCTCCGTATCGTTTATGCATAATAGCAATTTCCGCAAGAGCTTCATACAACTCTGGCTCGAAGCGACAGGTGCGAAGCCAGATTCTACTTTCCGTCACCAAGTGTCCGTTGCTGAGCTCGCGACAACCATTACGTGTGGGATCATAAAGACGTCCGATGACATGCACGACCGAGATGACAAGGACCCAGAGGCGTGGCTGGATATGAGCAGCCTTGACAGTGATGAAGGACGCGACTTTCTCTACAACTTTAAGTCTTTCCTCGACTCGGACACATATCCAGGCAATCCTCGCGGCTTTGATAAGCTATTGGCGTGTCAGAACCGGCGTATCTTCAGGACAAGCAGGGGGTACCTTGGGCTTGGGCCTCGCAGCATGCGTGAAGGTGACTTGGTGGCTGTACTGCATGGAGGCAGGGTGCCGTTCGTATTGAGAGTTCTAGGACAGCCTGAAGCCGCATATTTCGCTCTGGTGGGCGACTGCTTTGTACATGATATCATGAACAAGCAGGCATACGAGGTGTTGGAAGAAGCAGGGGTTATGACCGGTGAGTTTCAGCTGCGCTAGAAACAAGTCGAGCGCATTGATATGTGTGCATTCACCGTCAGGCATTCACTTTGGACACACCATTTTCCACACACGAGGGGCAATATTGCGACGAGATCGGAGCGAGTATGCAACTCCATTCGTGTTCAACAGCGAGGCAGCGTCCATTCATCTCTAAGCAGGCAGTGCCCCACTTTCAAGCCATCTTGTTCCAGGCAGCTCAAATCTCAGCCATGCTTGTTGTTTCTGGGGCTCGGATGTTGCAAACGTCTTCTGATATCTAAACACCGAACGGTGGCTTCTTTTTAAACAGCCCAGTCATTGCATGCATCCTTTTTCTCCCTTTTTTCTAAAGGACACTAGCGCACACTCGACTTATGCATTCGGTGCGAAGCTCGCGACAAGTCTAGCAGCCCTATTGCATCCCGGCTAGACAACGCGTGGCTTTGTGTCCATGTGAATGAAGTGCCTTTCGAAAGTCTGCTCTGCATTGACTTCGAAACGCATTTTTTGGGGTCAAGCCACCTCTATGATAGGTTTGACCGGCAGCGTGAATAGAAAGAGCTGAACAGTGCCGAGATGGAAGCACACGAGTAATTGAGAACCATTGGTTTCCTCCCGTCTTTGGTTCAGCGCATGTACCTGAAAGCATGAGGCGCGATGCAATCAAGCAGGCCGACGGCGATGGAGCTAAACTGGAAATCTCGAGGTATAGTAGAACATAACAATATCCTACTGGCACCAGTATTGAAGCAGCAACAAATCTTTGGTATCATTGAACGAATATAGCACAGCATCAACCATCAGTTTCATCCACCCTTCTTTTCCTTGTTTCTTAGGTTTTCCTCCTTCCATTTCTCGCCGGTGATTTGCTGCTCCGTCAGGGAATTCTCCCGCCATCTGTTCCAGTACTCAATCACCTCGTTTGTGACATCCCGTTGCTGCTCGCTCTTCTCGTACACGTTGCCCACTTCCTGCAACATGTTCAGCCAATCGGGCATCCTACCTGACCGCCCATCATCGCCCGCGAAATGTACAACGTAATCTCCTTTCCGCGCGCGGAACCATTCCAGGTTCTCTGGCTCAAGTCCCTCGCGGTACTTCTTCACACTATCTTCCTCATCAGGGTAGGCATTGAACCAGTACCACGGCACGCGTACAACGCTCTTCTTCCACTTCGCTTCGTAGATTATCTTCTCTAAAGCAGTTTGTTCGGCGAGCACGAGCTCTACGTCTGGTCGATAGTATCGGAATGCAAGGATCGTATTGAAGAGGTCGGTAGCCCAATCGCCAACTTTGAAGATGAATACCCCCGCGTTCAAACCGAAGCCATCGTTGTTGAAAATCAGGTTCACGTCTTTGAACTCGGTGGTATTCGGAGGCAAGAAGCTCGATAGCGGTCGGCAAGGGTCGAGGAGGATGGCGTCGCGATCGATCCACATAACCCATTCCAAGCGTTCTTCGACTGGCTTCAACATCTCGTTCATGACGAGGTTGAGTAAAAATGCAATCTTGTTCCATGCGCCATCTGACAGCTGCTCGCAGAGTATGTGTGTGGATGTGCCTTTTACGGCGCTTGCAAACATTTGTGACTGGATGGCGCGCTGGTATGCCTCTGCAGTCTTTCCGGTAGAGATGGTCGCGAATGCGACGCGGCGGGTTTCTTCGGCGGGGAACGGCGCATATTTCGCACAGGTACGGTTGCGCTCGATTGCGGCAGCCTTCATCTTGTCGCTGAAGTCAGGAAAACATTTTGACGCGCCATACGATATGAATGTCTTCTCGTAGTCGATGGTGTTCGAGTTTGCGGCTGCGGGTGTGGGTTTTGCTGTCTTTGCCGACGTTGTCGCGTCAGCGAAATACTGCGGTGGAGTTGTATCCTCCTCTTCAATCTGGTTGGCCTTCTTAGCATCCTCGAACCAGTTTCTTTGGGATCCGTCATCCAGCGAAGTAGGCACAGGGTCGGCGGAGGGACTTCGTACTGCTGGTGTTGAGGACGACCACTGGAGTTGGAAGAAGATTCCAAGCACAAGAAGGCCAACCAGGACCTTGGGGAGAAGACCCGCTGGAAACCGGAATTTGCTCTGACTGGAGACCATTGTGGGAGAGAGTGGCAATAGTTGGGAATGTGCCCGGTTGTCAATGTCGACAAGTCTTTGGAGGGCTTACAGCATGGTGGTGTCGATGTGGAAAGATCAAAGGGGGCCTGCGGCGTAGATGTAACCTACACGGCTGGGCGCGCAAGGCGTAAGCCTTCCCTGCAGCAGACTTGGCGTTTTAATGAGGGGCGTGTCACTAGCGAACCAGAGCGCAGCTGGACAACCAAAGTCCAAAACTGAACGTCGTCGCATCGAATCGATAATAGCTTGCAACCGCGCGCTGCGAAGCAAGAAGTGAGTCTGAATGTTCTTGCTTCTATGTGCGCAACACCACTCTACGATAAGTAACCGAGAGAAGGACACTCCAGCCTTGTCATTCTTGTGGTGAGTAGTCTCAGAGACCTTCCACCAGTGGTTTAAGCCTAGCTGCATCTAAGCTGTGCATTGCCAAAGGCGTTGGGAGGGCCCGAAGCAGCCGAACCTTGGGTGCTACCAGCTACCGTGTTTGTGGTGCTTGTTTCTCGCACCGGTCTAGTGCATTTCAAGAATCCTCAGACATGATGGTTGCGCGATGTGCTTCCATGAGAATCGCCTCTGTGCTCCAGTGCTCCTTGGAAACACACGGTGGCGTATATCGCCCCGGCGAGATCGCATGTGGTGTCTGGCTGGCGAAACCAACACATAGGCGTGTCACATCTCGTCGGGTCAAAGGTAAGGGACGAGGCAGGTGGCTGAAAACGAAGATGCGGCATACACAAGCTTCGTAATAGGCACTTCGATGTTGGATCTATTGAGTGAACTGCATGCGCTTGCGCTGTACGGAGAAGTGGAGTGCCGCGAGAGCGCATCATTTGGCCGCAACGCAACCGTGACACTAACATGCGCGCACTGGCCACCTCCTCGCCTGTTAACGAACACTCCGCAACCTTGATCTTTCTTGTTCCACAACCTTTCCATTACAATTCTCTAGATGTACTCCCGATCGCTTGGATGAGCACCGAAGTATGCGAAGGCTTTGCGCTATGAGAGGCCGGCGACTTTCGAGAATGGCTCACCACGCTTCCAACCGGAACTCTCATCGAAGCATAATAAAGGGGTCCGTTTGCTGGACGAAGTAAGAAGTAGATGAGAATGTAAGCATGTCTCATTCTGCCCGCTATCGTTGGGTTTAATCTCGCTTGGATCGTTCTGGTCCATCAACTGGTAGCTTCTGGTGCTAGGCGACAAGGAGGCGGTGATTGCAAGCACGGGTACGTACCTTCGGGGGGCTTCTTTGATTCCAAGCGAACATGGCAGTGCCGTATAATCGCTCCGCCGCATCCAGCGGAGCGCCGCGCGTCGCTCCTCACATCAATTGTCCGCTACTCTCGATCTACAGCAGTCCACATTTGATCACTTCCCCGAGAATGGCGACAAAGGCCAAAGGCATGTTGCCCAAGAAGAAGCCTATCTCAACGTTCCCACACATCGACAAGGCCGGATTTCGACTGCTTCCCCTTGAGCTATCAAGCAGCTTCAAAGTAATGATGATTCGCCCGATGATGTCCTCGAGGACAGGGAAGTCCAACCAGCTTCTCTGTCAAGACGCTGTGCGCAGCGATTCACAACAAGTGCACGGTCGATGTCATCAAGTGGTACATACAATCTTACCAGGCATCCACTACCGCGACTGACCTACTCTTAAACGAAGGAATTAAACAAGCGTCCTACCTCTACTATGTCACTTCTCTGATTAGCTTCAGATCCATGATAGTAGAAGTAAGGTCGCAATGAGAGTTCATTGTACTGTGTAGGGGGCATGATGGGGCTATGATTTTGGGGCGCATGCGCTGGAACCAAAGAAAATTATAGTGGCTGAACGAGTCAAAAGGGAGGAATATTTTCAACTCCACTGCAAGTTCGCTTCCTGCCTTCTAAGCAATATATGGAGCTGACGGTACAAGTATCGAAGGAGACACGTTGCGGACGAATACCGAAGTCAGTCGGTCAGACCAAGGAGTCTTCGGCGAAGTGTATCGAACCGGACGTGAAATTTGCATGCGACCCACAGTGGAGCAGGGTTGAGAATCCTGGCTCTGGAATCGATGGAAATGACGGCATGCTAACTTGCGGGAGCTAACGGGTATGCTACGGAGGGTTGTTTCATCTTGTGGGTCACTTTGAAGTGTCGGCCAAGTGCCCGGCAGATGCGGTCCGACCTCACACCTGGCCTTGGCCGTCCATTTCGCAAGACCCTCCTAACATGCTAAGACTCTTCGCCTTGTTGAGGCATGATCCGTGTTCCTTGGTCATGTTCGAGGGTCGTGAACTCGCTGGAGTGGATCTGGTCGACCGGCGAAGGATCGGCGAAGCAGCAAATTCACGATACTGCAAAATGAAGCATTACAAATGCAGCATATCGAACATGCTTAAAAATGATAGCGTCTACCCTCAGAATCTCGAAAATCAAGTCTCATCCTACCATCACTATAATATACCTATCATATCCGTTATCCACCATACACTATGGGTCCAAGCGCAAACACCTCCGACTTCCAGGGCTGGGTCGCCCACGATGCCTCAGCCGCCGATGGAAACATGAAATGGGAGTCATTTCAGCCAAAGACTTTCGAAGAGACGGATATTGAACTAGAGATCACCCATTGCGGTGTTTGCGGCAGCGACATTCACACCCTCCGCTCTGGATGGGGACCTTCTGACTACCCGCTCGTAGTCGGACACGAGATCATTGGCAAAGTCACCAAAGTAGGAAGAGACGTCACAGATTTCAAGATCGGTGACCGCGTCGGTGTTGGTGCTCAGAGCGAGTGCTGCGAGTCATGCCGGCCATGCAAGATAAAGCAAGAGTCGAATTGTGCCAAGATGACCATGACTTATAACAGCAAGCACTCCAATGGTGACAAAGCATGCGGTGGCTACGCGAACTTATGGCGTGGACCCGCGTCTTTTGTGATCCCCATTCCAGAGGGCTTGCCTTCGGAGTTCGCCGCACCTCTCATGTGTGGAGGTGTCACAGTCTATAACCCGCTTGTCTCCAATGGCGCCGGTCCTGGAAAACGCGTCGCTGTTGTCGGTGTCGGTGGACTGGGTCACTTTGCCCTTCTCTTCGCCAAAGCCCTCGGTTGTGAGAAGGTCGTGGCCATCTCTCGTTCGTCGAGCAAGAAGGAGGACGCGATCAAGCTTGGAGCCGACGAATTCATCGCTACTGGCGAGGACTCGGAATGGATGACCAAGAACGCCAGCTCTCTCGACCTCATTATCTCCACCGTTTCTGGCTCTTTCCCGCTCGACCAATATCTCCAGCTGTTGGACGTGAACGGCACCTTTGTGCAGCTCGGCGCACCCGATGATCCTTTGCCCAGCTTCTCGCCACTGGGCTTGGTCTTCAAGAACTTGAAGATTGCAGGAAGCCTGATCGGAACAAGGCAGCAAATCCGTGACATGCTTGAGCTGGCGAAGAAGACAAATTTGCAGGCGTGGGTGCAGGTCAGGCCCATGGAGCAGGCCAACCAAGTGCTTCTGGACTTCGAAAAGGGCCTCCCAAGATACCGATATGTTCTCAAGAACTAGGCTCGGATTTACGGAGGGTTTCCATGTCTATCGAAAGTATGTTAGCATAGCGCGGCGTAATTTGATTGATTCTGGATGAAGGTATTGATTTTAGTGCCCCGTAAATGTCCCAATTCTCCGCAACTATTCTTCGCATCTTCCGTACGCTTTACAAGGCATATGATGGTGCTTGACGGCATAAATGTGGTATTGTAGTCTAGAAAGCCTCAAGCCGGTATTAATTCTGTGATAAGGAGTGTGATCTGCATGGCCTGCGTCGTACCTACCATAGGTAGCTTCTGATGATCCTGCGAGACTGGACGACGAGCATCGGAAGCAAGTATAATATGGGAAGGATGTCCGCTGTGTGCTTCACAATGATTAATCGCACAAATAAGTGATGTATGTACCTTCAGTGCGATGGCAATAGACTACCATACTACATACCAGGGACCTGAGTTACTCGCATGTACCCCGCTTTGCCGACATCATCGGCACCCAATGATTGCAGCTGGTGTAAACCACGCTAATTAGAGGCCTACCATGATATTGGCCAATCGAACTTCGCCTTTGCCTCCACCAATGACCATTGCTTACTGTCGAGACAATGGCATTCGCATATAAACCTCTTCCCACGCGAATAAGGTCGAATTCTCCTTCTCCATCGTGAGGCCTGTGGCCACCGCTCATCCGCTCCTTTTGCAATTCTTTCATCTAAGCTCAGGTTGTTCCTCTCATTGAATTGCTCCAGGCCTGGTGCTTGCCCGTGGAACACTTGCGTGTCCTCGTTACATTCTTGTCGTAGCGTTCAATCTCCGAAACTAGGCAAGTAAGGACTCAGGACGAAGTCGAACACGATCATCGCCTTTTCATTGACCCGCGCTTGCTTCTTCGGGAGCCTCGCTCTTGTGTTCCACCAGCGACCCAACCAGGAACAACTTCGCCAGAGGAAGAACAACAACGAGCCGCCGAAATAGATGGATTTCCTCCTTTACCTGATTGTGTTTTACTTTTCCCACGGTCAACTCACTCCTTTGAACCACATTCTACCACGGATGGACGACTATCATTCCCAAGCCAGTGCCAACCCTCGACTAGCTCAGCCGGCGATGAAGTTGGTCATTCCCGCTCCGCGTGTTCAAGAAGCTTTCTCAGGCGACGAGACCTGAAGTGAGTCATCCAATATTGATACTGAAGGCATGGCTTCAAGCTGATAAAAATGAGTTTGCATATCAAAACTCACGTTGATCACCTCTGCGAAGCCTGTCAAACGACCATACAAGGAGGCAAAGACTTCAACAAAGACTGGCGGCGACACCTAAGAACCGCTACAACACCAGCGTCAGGTCGGAGGGAGCCAAATCCCACAGTTATGTTGTCCGGTTCCAGGTTGCGGGAAGAGAGATTCACGCAAAGACAATCTTGTTCGGCACATGCGAACACG
>TARA_R110002003_G_scaffold296_11_pt1 | contig 14286 bp, 10 predicted proteins | sample TARA_R110002003 | Tara Oceans TARA_R110002003 (sample SAMEA4396441) | marine metagenome | biome: Westerlies Biome; feature: [SRF] surface water layer (ENVO:00010504); material: water (ENVO:00002006), including particulate matter (ENVO:01000060) such as... | depth 5 m | reverse complement strand
GAGCACCTGCGGGCGAGGATCGGCACACGTTTGATTGCAGAGCAGCACCTGTCGCTACACTTCTCGAGCCAGCCGCACAACGAGGTCATGCACGACGCAGGCGATACTCCAGGCTACATTGGCGTCATTGACACGAAGCTGAAGCCCGCGACCATCGTGGAGCATTGCGCCAACACCGTGGGCGAGATCTGCGAGCTCAAATACGGCGTCCGCCCGACTGTCGTCGTCAACGGCGAGCCTGACTACACTTTCGCACACATTCCTGTTCACCTCGAGTACATCATCACAGAGCTGCTGAAGAATGCATTTCGCGCGACAGTGGAGAGCGGCATGGAGCGAGAACCGATCGAAGTAACTATCGCCCCGCTTCCTGAACTTATCCCAGAGGGTACAGGTAGCAGCGACTTGGAAGACCCAGGCGGCAAACGCATCGAGAATGCGGATCAGGGCAACACAGATGTTGCCTCGCACGCCTTCACAGGTCTCCAGGGTTCTACGTCTCCCACAGCGGATGCCAACATACTACCATTGAAGCACTCGACACCCGGCGTAACAATCCGCATCCGTGACCGCGGTGGGGGTATTTCGCCAGAGAACCTTGGCCACATCTGGGATTACAGCTTTACCACGTTCAACGACGACCAGGCATCGTCCACTCTCTCGGGCGGGAACAGCTCGCAGTCAGGGATGGATGCACTGAATGCTATTTCGGGTACAGGAGGCGATGGCGTGCACAGCCTTGCAGGATTAGGATATGGATTGCCCCTCGGAAGAGCTTACGCTGAATACTTTGGTGGAGGCATTGCAGTACAGAGTCTCTGGGGGTGGGGTACCGACGTTTACTTGAGCTTGAGAGGTGTCGGCCGAATCGATGGAGAAGAGTCGGAGGAACCCGCGCACACGCAGAAAACAGAAAAGGAGATGAAGAGGAGCTAGTGGGAGGCCTGATTGTTGACCGGTACTGGGTCGGCACAGGTGTCGAATGCAACGCTTACTCGCCACCAAGTCTGCAATGATTCGCTGCCGATGACCTAGGCAAGCAACAGCAAATTGAGCAGAGCGTGTATATCCTCAACACCTTTGCAAACGTTATTACCTATGTACAACCGAGGCTGAAGATATACACGCTGCCCTTCCCTCCTGCAATACTCACTGTGCGCATCTTGCTCACATTATCAGGCCATCTCATTAGCCTCGGGCCAGTAAGAAAGGTCACGATGGAGACCACCCTCAAACGGGGCGAAATGCTGCGTCGCGCTATAGCAGCTACAACGCCCGAGCATGCATAAGGTACTTTTGGATACGGCTTAGATTTGGACCTGGCGAATTAACTTGGACAGGTGGGCAAAAGGAGTTGATGGGGGCCAAACGGCATGGCCCTGATTAGCTAGCCTTGTCTAAGCCTCGTGGCTCGATACCAAACTAGCCAGCAGATCGCAAGCCGCTAAATCCTTCACTCTGCACGGTCGAAGGCTGGTCGGACGAGGCTGAAGATTGCAAAATGGACTTAATCCGTTCGAGTCGCTGTCCGGCGTTGCTGTCAAGTGTTACTCCGCCGCTCGAATAAGATGCATTTTCTTCGGGAAAATGTAGTACGGGCAACCTGCGCATCGTTCCTACTCGCCGTTCTCGTCCCAGCCACCATAGCGGATACACCCATATCGAGCGACGATGTCAACAATGTACAGAACTGCGGCGCGACGCTTGACCAGGCATACAACAGCACATTGGAAAGCCTCTACGAGCAAGACTACGAGCTTCAAATCGTCGCGAATGAGCACCCACTTGCGGGAAGATCTAGGATATCGCGCGGGCTGAAGCTAGACACGAGACAGTCATGCGGTACCTGCCCATCAGGCTACTCGTGTTGCGGAACGAAGAAGTGTTGTCCGACCGGCAATGTTTGTGTTGAGAACTATCAAGTCTGTTGTGCCAACGACGGCTCAGTCCCATGTGGTGCCGTCTGTTGTCCCAAGGGCGAGTTTTGCAACGCGCAGGCTCAATGTAGAGCATCAACGACAACAGTCAACGTTGTGGCAACCGTTCCGGCAACCTCCTACGTTACGTTACCCTACGTGGTGTCGCTGCGAGATGTTGCGACCAATATCAAGACCGAACAGAGTACCTCAATCGTCACAGTCAGCAGCGCGGCGACAGCGACTGACTGGACGACCGTTACCATCAGTAGCGCGCCGAAACGGCGAGCTAGAGCAGTAGTTACTCCAACAAACAACATCGCTACATCAATTGAAGCGCCAGTACCAACGTTGAGGCCAGATGAAGCGAGCGTGCTCCCCCCGGATTTCGAGGTCAATGACAGCCAGGCCAATACATGCACGCAAGAACATCATATTCTGAGAAAGCGGCAGCAGCAGCAAACAACGGTCACGAAGACCACCTCCACAAGCACTCAGTGGGTGGCTATTACAGTCGTCGTCTCAACCACGCTACGAGCCACAGTAACAACGGAGATCACAACTACTCAATGGCAAACACGCACAACGGTGTTGAACGCAGCCACAACCGTTCGCTCTACAACCACAACCAACATCTTCAGAGTTCAGTCAGTGGGCTCGAGCGCAGGTTCCTCCCCAACCGGATCTAGCAATCGAGCAACCGACACAGGCACCCCTACCAACCCTAATGGCAATGGTGGCGGCGGCCTCAGCACCGGTGCCAAAGCAGGCATCGGAGCAGGTCTCGGCGCCGCCGCCCTCGCCGCCATCGCAGCATTCTTCCTTTGGCGCCGAAGCCGCAATAAAAACAAACACTCCCTCACCCCCACCCCTGCTCCCGTCCTCGCCGGCTCCAACGAACCCCCCCAACAATCCTACTACGGCAATGACAAACATCTGCACGACTCCACCGTCTCTCCATCCTACCCGCCCTCCTCGCCACCACAATCCCAGTTCACCCCGAGCCACAGCCCCGCCCCCGGCCCATATGTCTACGAAGCACCCGGTGACCAAACCCACTCGACACACCCGGCTGGGTACCATGAGATGGGTCAGGGAATGCCGAGGCAGGGTCCGTATCATGGTATCCCGCCGCAGGACATGCATCAGTACCCTGCGCCGCAGGAGATGTATCAACATCCGGCGCCGCAGGAGATGGGGCCGAGTCCGGTGCATGAGAGGGGGTATAGGGGGTGAGATACATGGTGTCAGGTTGGGGGGTTAGTGTTATAAGGCTTGTGATTGTGCATTTTCTTTTGTTTCTAGCATTGATATTGAACACTTTTTTGAGGCAAGGCTGCGTCTTGGATAATATTGAATTGAAATGTAATTTCACATTCGCCTTTTTGGGACTCGTGGCAGTGTCGTGTGTAGCGTGCTTCGATGTCGTTGAAATGGACGAGGGGAAATGGGAACGTATCAGGATTAGAGATGACATACCGGAGAATTGAGGACAGCGCTACGCTTCACAGGACTAGCGAGGTAAGGAACGGAACTTGCCTGTTGCCGCGCTTGATAGCACAGCATACTCGCAGTGAGCAGAGGAGGAAGGGAAAAGATCTAGAACAGCACAGAGTATTCAGGAAGTCCTAGGGGAGTAGATAGTATGCTTTTCCATGCTAGCCCGTAGATCTATCTTATCCATAACTCCATCACAATGCCACGCTGTCCCCAAATGCTCACGCAGCCATGCTTTATTGTGTCGTGACCTCGCCATCATGCTCGACGGTGATCTTGTCGTTCGACTGGAGAGCGGAGACGGCGTCATCGGGGATCTTTGCACTTGGGTGTGTTAGTTGGTGTTCCCACGGCGGAGCAGCGTAACGTACGTGAAGCCCTTGATCAAGCTGAACTCGCTGACGATCTCGCCGCCTTGGTCCTTGACGTGCTGCTTCGCCTTCTCGAGCTCCGAGTCCGAGGCGTCTTTGGCGAGGGTGATCTGGGGAGGTCAGTGACTTGTGTGCACAATCCGGGTGTGTTGTGTTGGCTTACGTTGAATTGGGGCATCTTGGTGGAGAAGGAAGAGGGTAAGATGGTTGATTTGCTGGTGGTGAGGTTGATATGTAGGAAGCACGGACACGAAGTGATCAAGTCGTCCTTATATACCTGGTATCAACAGTAAGATAGCATGCAACCTAGAGCCTTGGATACGCGCAATCTGACGATGACGTGCGTGTTCCGGCCCAGCACGAGGACATCCCACCACCGTCCCTGCCCCACTACACTACAGCGGCAACCGCGGCTTATCGATAACACATCCCTGCAGCAAAACTTAGCGTGAGTACTAGCGTCGAAATTTTGGGACTGGAGAAGTTCGCGAGGCGCATTGCTGGCATTTCGAGCTCCCCGTACGACGTCTGCTTGTCGCTCTTTTCCAGTCTAGTTTCGGTGCTGAGTGCACGTGAAGAGGTGGAAAGCCGCAATCATGGCGGACCAAGGGAATCGTCCACACAGGACCACCAAGACGAAGAAGCCGCATACTGGAGGACCGAATCCAAAGGCCTTTGCATATGCGACACCAGGGCGGCTGCAAAAGACGGCAGCGCGTTCGCATGATGTACGGCATCAGCTTCCCTTACTCGAGCTATGCTAATGCGCGCAGGTCAAAGAGAAACGCCTGCACGTTCCGCTCGTCGACCGACTCCCCGAAGAAGCACCCCCGATCATCGTCGGCGTCGTTGGCCCTCCCGGCGTGGGCAAGACGACTCTGATCAAGTCGCTTATCCGCCGCTATACGAAGCAAACCCTCTCCACGCCGACCGGGCCCCTCACAGTCGTGACCTCGAAACGACGACGCCTCACGTTCATCGAATGTCCCGCCGACTCGCTCGCCAGCATGATTGACATCGCAAAGGTGGTGGACATTGTGCTGCTCATGATTGACGGCAACTACGGCTTCGAGATGGAGACAATGGAGTTCCTCAACGTGCTGAGTGCCAGCGGTATGCCGGGCAATGTGTTTGGCATATTGACGCATCTGGACTTGTTCAGGAAGCAAGAGGCGCTCAAGCTGCAGAAGAAGCGCCTGAAGCACAGATTCTGGAGCGAGTTGTACCAGGGCGCGAAGCTCTTTTACTTGTCTGGAGTGGTCAATGGACGGTATCCGGACAGGGAGATTATGAATCTGAGCAGATTCTTGAGCGTCATGAAGAACCCGCGACCGCTCGTGTGGAGGAATAGTCATCCGTACTGTCTGGCAGATCGCTTCTTGGACATCACTCCCCCGACCGATATGGAGCAGGATCCCAAGTGCGATCGCACGGTCGCGTTGTACGGATACCTGCGAGGTACCAACTTCCCGGCTGGAGGCTCGAGAGTACATATACCCGGTGTGGGAGACTTGACCGTCACATCCACCGAAGCGCTGCCTGACCCGTGTCCGACACCGTTTGCAGAGAAGCAGGGCGAGAAGATGACTGGCAAGAAGAAGCGCACACGATTGGGCGAGAAACAGAAGGTTCTGTATGCGCCAATGTCGGATGTGGGCGGTGTGCTGGTCGATAAGGACGCCGTGTACATCGATGTGAAGACTTCGACGTTCGATCCGGATGTTGACTATGCAGAGCGAGGTCTGGGCGAGCAGATGATGGTCAATCTTCAAGGAGGTCGGAAACTTCTTGGCGAAGACGACCGAGGATTCAGGATCTTCAGTGGTGGCGAGCTCGTGAACAAGGTTGAAGACGACGTGGAAGACACAGGCCGAAGATCACATCGAACGGCGAGAGCTGCGGATGCCGAGGAGGTTGACGATGAAGACCTGGACGCCATCGATAGCGACGACGAAGAGCTTCAGCAGGATCATACTGGTTCCGAAGACGACGAGGACGACACGGGCTTTCTTCACACAAACGGCGCCACGAATGGGAAGCTAAAGCTTGCACGTAAAGAGCCGGACCGGAACGGCGATGCCGAAGAGGTGGCATTTGCTGACAGCGACTCCGATCTTGGGTCAATATCAGGTGACGAACCTGACCTGGAGGAGCTTGGAGAAGGCGATTTCGAGTCGGACGAGGACGAGGATGATGAAGGCGCGCTGCGATGGAAGGAGAATCTCCGCGAGAATGCGGCGAAGCTGCATGGGCAGAAACGAGCATACAGAATAGGCGACCTTGCCAAGATGATGTACAACCTCGATCTTGCACCGGCAGACGTGATCAAGAAGTGGACAGGTGCTGCGGCTGATGAAAACCTTGAAGAAGATGAGGACGAGGAGGATGGCTTCTTCAAGAAGTCGAAGACCGAAGACTCGGCCAATGCCGAGGATCGCTACATCCAAAGATTCGACTATCAAGAGCTGGCGGCAAGGTGGGAAGACGAGGACAACATTGAAGCTCTGCGCAGTCGATTCGCTTCCGGGCATATGAACGGCAAGTCGGGTGATGGCGAAGAGGAGAATGACGATGACTTTGAAGGTTTTGATGAGGATGACGAGGGCGATGGCGAATTTGAAGACCTCGAAACAGGCGAGAAGTTCGGCGGCGACGAGCCTAAACCGGAGGAAGACGAGGCCGCAGAGACAATCGAAGAGGAGCGAGAACGCAACGCTCGTCGCAAGGAAGAACTCAAACTTCGTTTTGAGGAGGAAGATCGCGAGGGCTTCATGAACGACAAGGCTGATGCGCGAAAGGAGGGCGGCCAGGAAGAGGAGTTTGGTGAAGACGATTGGTATGATGCACAAAAGGCCATGATCCAGAAACAACTTGATATCAACCGTGCCGAGTTCGATCAGCTGGACGAACTCTCGCGCGTTCGCGTCGAGGGTCACAAAGCTGGCTCCTATGTACGCATCGTCCTCGAAAAGGTTCCTTACGAGTTCTCTGCAAACTTCAACCCGCGATTTCCTATCCTCATTGGCGGTCTCACACCAACTGAAGAGCGCTTCGGCTATGTTCAGATCCGAATCAAGCGCCACAGATGGCACAAGAAGATCCTTAAGACCAACGACCCTCTGATCTTCTCGCTCGGATGGCGACGTTTCCAAACGACACCGATCTATTCCATCTCAGACTCTCGAACCCGCAACCGCATGCTCAAATACACCCCCGAGCACATGCATTGCTTTGGCACCTTCTACGGTCCACTAGTCGCGCCCAATACTGGCTTCGTCTGTGTTCAGAGCCTCAGCAACAAGACACCCGGCTTCCGAATAAGCGCAACAGGCGTCGTCCTCAACGTCGACGAATCCACCGAAATCGTCAAGAAGCTCAAACTCACCGGGCATCCCTACAAGATCTTCAAGAACACAGCCTTCATAAAAGACATGTTCAAATCTTCGCTCGAAATCGCAAAATTCGAAGGCGCATCCATCCGCACCGTCTCCGGCGTCCGCGGGCAAATCAAACGCGCTCTCTCTAAACCAGAAGGCAACTTCCGCGCCACCTTCGAAGACAAGATCCTCATGTCCGACATTGTCTTCCTGCGCGCCTGGTACCCCATTAAGCCCCGCCGCTTCTACAACACCGTCACCAACCTGCTTACTCCACCCACGGCCGACGAAAAAGCAGCCGGCGAAAGCACCGGCTGGACGGGCATGCGCCTCACAGGCCAAGTGCGCCACGCGCTCAGCATCCCGACGCCGAGCGAGAAAAACAGCGCATACCGCCCCATCGCGCGCGAAACCCGCGTCTTCAACCCGCTCCGCATCCCGCGCAAGCTCGCCGCCGACCTGCCCTTCAAGTCCCAGCCCGCACTCCTGAAGCCCCAGGCCAAGCAAACGTATCTGCAGAAGCGCGCCGTCGTGCTCGGCGGAGAAGAGAAAAAGGCAAGACGCCTCATGGATCAGGTCATTGCGATCCGCAACGAAAAGACGGAGAAGCGCCGCAAGAAGCAGGATGAGCGCAAGGAAGGGTATAGAGCTAAGGTCAGGGAGAATGAGGAGAAAAGGGGCGATAGAGAGAAGAGGGAGAAGCAGGAGTACTGGGCGAGGGAGGGGAAGAAGAGGAGGCATGATGGCGAGGGCGGTGGGGGGAAGAGGAGGAAGTAGGGCACTGGTCTGTTTGTATGTGTGAGGTTCTTGATGGTGGTGCTGCTATTGATGGGGAGTGATGCATGATACCTGGTTGTGCAAAAGTTAGATAGCATTAGTGGCGTTGGATGGTGGGAAAGCATATTGTTCTTTTCCACAATGGGCGTGTTCGTTTATGTGTTCCCGTGAACTTGAGGTTGGAAACGCACGTTCTTGAGGAAGTGATCGACCTCGACACGTAGATTCTGAACGATATATTCTCAAGGCTTAATGCGGCTCTCTAACTTCTACGTCGCCTGACCGCAAACTTTCTCCGGCCATGCTACACCCTGCTCCTGCCGCCCTTTCGTCGTCATTACTCGGCGACGCCTTTCGTCCCGATACATGCATGGGTATCAAAGCGCGCTCGTATGCAAAACAAACAAACATCTGGGCCAAGGGTCCGAGTCCGCGATGTGACTTTTATCAGATGCGCCGAAAATGCCTAATATGGGTATAAACGCGCCCAAACTCCGGAGCCCGGGGTATGCAACACGGAAAGGTGAAAAGGAAGAGACCAAGTGCGTTTCGCCGCATGAAGTCATGTCCGTCTAGGTTCAAGGCCGCTTTTTGTTGTCGCCCTCGCCGTTAGACGCATGTGTTGCTACATTCCAGACGTCGAAGTGGACGACGACGAGCCACGCACAGAGGATGTTGGCAAGATGGTGCAGAACATAGGCGTAGGTAACACCATAGACAGCGGCGTATGAGCCGATGGCGAAGAGAAGCACATTAGTGAACAGCGAAAAACCTGGTCGGACTCGCGGCACCATTCGGCCGGTGCTGAGGGTTTCGACGAGCAAGATGAACGGCGTAATTGAGAGGATGTTGTGGTGCGAGGAGAAGGGCGTAAGCCAGTGCAGGGCAAGGTTGCGGACCCAGACGACAAGGACGGGAATGTTGATTGGCAGGATCCAAAGCATGAGAATGAGCATCGAGTGCGCGTAGTTGTAGAAGTTGTAGTTCATGCCGAGCTTTGATTCCTTGGCTAGCCGGAGGCCGCGAACGCAAGTGGCCACTTGCACAACGCAGAGCACTGCGTAGGCGAAGTGATACGGTATGACGGTAGACACCAGCGACAGCAAGATGAGCGTGGTAATGACTCGTTGTCGGATCGGCGTGACTGCGAAGGTTCCTGGTGTTCGCTTGCCTTCGGCGTCCTGGAGTTGGGATGACTTGACGAGGGTGTAGATGAAGGCAAGGATGTACGTGAGCAGTAGCGCAACGAAGTTGATGGCAACGCAGGTGGCGATACACATAACACCGAAGAGCGGGACCAGGAACCAGAAAAAGGTGTCTTCCGATCCTAGAAGTAGCTCGTTATTGGTGTTGTCGAGGAAGGTCGTGACGTTGCCGGGGCGGCCGTGAGGCGATGGCTGCATCTTGAATTGATGCTGAGCGCCTGCCAACGTGACCGACAAGAAAGTCAAGGCAGCCAGAGCCAAAGGCAAGGAAGAGTGGAGACACTCGTTCAGACCTTGGGCAAAGCTCATGAAGACACCAGTCTGATCATATGTGCGAAATTGTCGTCGTAGGACCAGGGCAACGACCAACAATGGGAAAGCTGCAAAGACGATGCGGTAACGCATCCACAGTTTACCCAGACTGCCAAGGATATCCACCCGAAGAGACAACTTGATGCTACCGTCGCACGTTGGGTCTGTCCAAACTTGCACCGACAACCCATTGGACGGCTGCTTGGAGTGAAGCGCAGGTGGCAGATATGGCGATACGCCATGTAAATTGATCATCGCATCTTCGACATTGACAAAGAACTTGCTTTCGTAGACGTCGGTGATATACTGTCGCAAGAGAGGCGCGAAGAGCCGACCTCGACTACATGTCTGCTTCCTGATGTGTAGATTGTATGCCAACAGACTGGAATCCAAGGCGGGGATGGTGATTGTCGTTTTCAACGGGCGGCCTGCCGGGAGTCGCAGAGACACTCCGGTTGTGATCAGACGCTGCAGGGCAATGTCTACTTTGATATTTGATTCTGACGCAGCGCTGAATTCTGCAATGACCCAGCTCGTGGTTTCCTGAGCAGCCTTGTCGACCACGGCTACGAATTCATGCTCTGCGAGATCCGCCAGTGGGAATTGGAGGTATGAGAACGGTGCTTGGCTCGACTTGAAGGGAAGGTTACTATGATTAGAGGACTCGGGCAAAACGATGGCATCCATTGCAGCGTTCTTGCAGGCCAAGCGAGTCGCGCCTGGCTCATCGTTTGAAAGATCGAGGGAGGCGCTGAAGAGGTCGATAGACTGACCTGGCTGCGACGGGAAGAGGCTGCAAAAGAGCACCTCTAGATGGTCGTGTTCGCCCGGGGCATCCAACCTTTCATTAGTCAAGAGAGTAAATTTCCGTCCATACGCATCCTGTGGTGGCACTGGGAGAAGTTGGGCATATGGTCTCTGTCCTGATCGTCCAAGGCTCCTTAAGACGAGCTTTTCGCCATGCCGGATTATTGTAGACTCCTCGCCCAGAGTCAGCAGGGTCCTGGTCTCGGTGTATGGCATCGACTTTTCGGCGATGTTTTCAAGGCCAGTCAGGAACCATCTCTTGAAGCCGCGCATCCGCTTGCTGCGAGGCAGCGTTTGCGACGGCTGAGAAACATCAACCACATCATACAGAGCTCGCACGACACTCTTCCGAATTTGATCACACCAAGTAATGGCGAGATGATCCGCACCAGTCCAGCAATTTGGGATCGAAGATGTGAAGACAGTGAAGCCATGCGTTTCCGGCACCAACGAGGCGGTACTTGCATAATCCGATGACACAATAGTGTCTAGCCCTCCACCGGCTATCGAAATCAAAGTTACGTGCCAAAGGGGGTTGTCGATAGCCCATTTCTGGGCGTATGCTTTTCGCCAGTAGTCATTGACCCCTCTGTATGTGCGGACAATATCGCCATCGAACGACACTGGAGGCCTCGCGTGCGGAGCGGCGAGAGTGACGATGGTGTTTATCGAGTTTGCTTGATAGTTGGGCATCGTGACCATGGTACGTGCCACAACGCCTCCCATCGAATGGCCCACAATTATGACAGACGTCGGGTCCGGCAAATGTGAGTCGCGGGAGAAGCGGCCCGGAGTGTGGTATAGCGATAGAATGAATGTGATGGCGTCGTTCAGATATTCGGCCTGATCTAGCAATGTCTGCCCATGGAATGCTGTGAAATCCTCGTTGAAGTCGACGGAAAAGAAGTCCAAGGGCCGTCTCTCTCCCTTGCCCTCGCTACTTTCGTGCTGCACGGAGTTGTGGTAGTGGTAGGCTGCTTCAGCAGCGAGCGACCGCACTTGCTTGTAGCTGCCAGCGTTCCCCGGTATGAACAGCACGGGTGCACCCTTGACAGTAAACTCTTCGTCTATGCCCCATTCACGGTACAGGTACAGGGAGTACTTCCCAGCAAAGCGGGTATGTTCGGTGTCGAAGTCGTCAAGTTTGGAATACATAGGGCGCATGTAGGCCATGTCGCAGCCCTTGACGTCGAGCTGCTTGGTCAAGAATGAGTGCACCATGAGAGCCAGTGCAGCGAGGCCAACGAAGGCAGTGACCAGCGTAGACAACGAACATGCCCAGGGATTGCGCAATCTGAGCCTCCAACGCCGATCCTGGGCCTCCGACAAGGTGTCTTGCAGCATTCCTTTCCCAGTTGAGACCAGCGCGGGTTGTGCCATCTCGCTCGCCATGTGCGCAAAGGTTGTAATAAGGCGAAACTGGAGGATGCGTGAAGGTGTGCCGCGGGGCTCTGTTCACGTGAAGGTGGTCACTCTCACTGCCCTGCGCCAAAATCTCGAGGTTCCTATCGCAGCGCGGCGGGTGTGACGGGCGCTGCCATGCTCCAGAGGTCGCAAGTGAATTGGGTGCGTGAACAGCGCGGGCAAGGTAAATCTGCCCGCGTATTTTGTAGAGCCCGTGACTGCGATTGCTTTAGGCGTCGTGCCCGCCGTAGCGATGATATGCGGAAGGTCGACCTGAGGGCGTGGCTTCCGAGTATGGCGGCTGGAAAGAACGATCCGGCGCAAATAGCGGCGCTCAACGGTTCAGCGTTTCACCCTCGTATGCGATTGCAGCGAAGCAATGACCTGAGAAGCGTCAGATCATGTTGGGCGCAGAAGTGCCAGGTCGCTCAACCTGCGGGCAAGCGAGACGGGATCACGTCGAAGAGCAGGTGGATCGTTTGCAAGGTGACGAGCTCGAGAATGGCCAATGAACGCTAGAAACGTGCAGTGCCTGCCATGGGTGAGTGAATTGAAGGCAAGCTTCTTCAATGCGCGGCTCTGGGCGTAGCGGGTTTTCGTGGTTGCTGTCAGGTTGTTGGAAGTCGCGTACTCCGCAGCTCATGCTCCACGAGGCTGATGACAGGGATCATCGGTTAGCGCTAGTGCACGCCTCCGCAAACTGGCCGACTTGTGGACACCAATTGCTCCGTCCATCGCAACCATCTGATGGCATTTCGAAACCACCAATGGGCCGTACCGTCATATAGAGAACAGTTGATGGATGCTAAAGCTGCGTCGTGACTTTTTCACCACGTTTCCCTGTTGAGTTCAGTATTTCCGGCGAGCTTCAGATGTAGAAACCGGAAGCACAATTAGATCGGCCTTCGGCTCCTCAGTAGCGAGCACAGCCTGGATGTACGAGATTAAGTCTAACTGGAATTACCTACCTATACGCACGAAGGTCTCACAGGATTTTTCAAACTATCTGAAATACAGTGTAGCCGTTGTGAGCTGCAGGGGTTGCTGCTCTGGATGGCAGCGATCGGCATTTCCTTGCTTGCCCAATCGCGACCGCCAAAGTTGGAAAGGCTAAGTTAACGTTAATTCAGACTTCATGTCTCTTCATTCCACGTCACACCACAACCTCCAAGCAACATTGCCATTATTCAAGGATGCCTCGTATTTTATCGAGCAGCTAGCACATGAGCACCGTTTGTATTCCCTGTAGAAGTTAGCAATGGTCCCGCCGCCACGGAAGGCACGCATCTTTCTCTTCGTCTTCAAGCTCTCAAGCACGTCCTTATTCAGTCTCTATACTTCCTGACAGTGTCTTTGTGACATGCGAGATAATATCTTTCTTTGAAATGTTCTCTACCATCTTGCTTGGTCTCTACTTTCGCAGTCTATGCAGTCGAAACACCACTCTACTTCTTTTCAAGTCGGCTGCGAAGTTTCCTGATTGGGGATTTAATCAGAGCTTGGGCAACAGGAGCTTGAGGAGCGTGTAAACACAGCAATCGATGGCACAGCTATAAAGCTTACTAATTAGGAAATCTTGAGAGCGTGGGCAGCAGGAGCTTGAGGAGCTTGTAAACACTGCGATCGATACCTTCTACAAAGTTGCCTAAACAGGAAGGAGGTCGAGCTCTTTCACCTTGAGAGGAGCTGCAAGGATCCCGTCTCTGGATGTTCCGGTCCGCCGGCCGCGGCCGCTGGGCAGCATTCAGAACCTAGAGCTTCAATACACACGACGAGAATCTAGGGCATGCCTTGCAAACTGGAAGGCAAGCGAAATCGCTCCCAGCGGTGTTACCAGATCCAGGCTTCTAGACTGGTAGAGGCGAATACATGCACGATTAAAGTGACATGAGGACTTACTTAAGACTACGAAGTATATCAAGACGCGGTCTTGCCTGGCATGTCTTAGCTATACCTCACCATGTCGCATCCACTAACCAAGATCGCTCCAAGCAGAATAGTTCTCATTCGCGTAGCTTTCGACTGTTTTAAGAGTACCGCTCCGTCGATGCCCTCGACGTCAGGTCTCCCAGCCTGGAGGTTGGATGTGCGTACAATCTCGTAGCCAGCGTTCGTAATGAGCTTAACACGACGTTACGCATTGCGCCTATCTGACTCTCGATGCGGCGTCAAATGACAGCGTCGGCAACGACTTCCACACGACCCAATACATAGACTACTAAGTATACCAATCAAACAATGCTCTCTTCCCGCCGTCTTGATCGCAAATCACATCCCAAGTTCCACGCTTGTCGGGACTCCAATCCGCCAGTGAGATCGAGTTGGATAATGCTATCCCGCAAACTCAAGCCATCTGCAACGGAAACAGGTACGATTTTGTTCTTGATGTTCAACCATTGTGAGAGGCTGCGGTTGCAAGTCGGTGAAGGGATTGGAGGGATTGAAGGGATCTAAATAATGATATGTGATTGCCTCAGCAGCTCAATGTAACGGGTGGAGCGACCGATGCTTCTGCAATATGTGCATATCGTGATGGTTTCGGTCACATCAGGCATGTCAGTAGAGTCGCTGCTAATCGTCCCATCCGTCACTTGTTCATCTCAATGACGACCAGATCTGG
>TARA_R110002003_G_scaffold2027_2_pt1 | contig 14303 bp, 5 predicted proteins | sample TARA_R110002003 | Tara Oceans TARA_R110002003 (sample SAMEA4396441) | marine metagenome | biome: Westerlies Biome; feature: [SRF] surface water layer (ENVO:00010504); material: water (ENVO:00002006), including particulate matter (ENVO:01000060) such as... | depth 5 m | reverse complement strand
CTTTGCCACTGAACCACTCCTGATTCTACTAAGTGCTTGTGTTATGAGAGATGCGTCAATAAACTGAATATATAGTTCAATAAAAGTGTCGTATGGTGTGGAGTGAGGTCGTTTGTACGTATTGCGTCATATCGCGCGCGGAACGCGGCTGAGGTGAAAGTGAGAACAACAAACAATCGTGGACAAGACTTTCCGTCAGCACACGTGCCACCAATACCTAATATACTTATACCTATTAGTCTATAATTACTCATATGCAATGCAAGGGTATGACTTGCATATAGGCGAACGACCAAAGCTCCAGGTAGATAGATCATAGCTACAGGCAAGAGCCACGAGAGCACCGCGATTAGCAGAAGCAGTGGCGCGCGTCGAATCACCGCAGGATTTGAAGAGTCGCAAGGTATTGCTACGGATCTGGAAAAGTTCCTCAATGAGCCCAACCTTAAGGACCTCGCTCCGCAGTTTCTTCCAAAGATATTGTGCATAGCACAGACCGATGCTGGCTACCATGGCGGCGCGAAAGGCCGTCACGAGGGCCAGGGAAAAGGTCGTAGCGTACGCCTGTCGAATGGTTGTGCTACTGAATGGTAAAGCTTCCTCTTCAAGATAGATAGACCGTCCATCGAGATCTAGGAATACAGAATGATGCGTCACCGCGAGAAGCAAAGCTGTTCAATGGAGATATTAGCGATGCGGTCGGTGCAGAAGATAAGCGAGACTTACCTAGGACATAGAAGCCAACGATGCCAAGTGGGACCTTCCAGCCTCTTCGCCATACGGAGGTCCGTGATGGGATTTGGACGGACTCGAGTCGATCATTGGGTGTGGTCTTGTTCATCGCTTTACTGGATTCCTTGCAAGGGCTGGGGGAAGTGTGGCGAAGCAATACATGCGGCGGCGCACGACGTGCTTCAGTCATGTCGATCGTTGTAGCTCGTGAAGCCCCATCATCTCTCCACTGACTGGCATCATCGCCGTGAAATGGTAATAGTCGCTGCAAGAATGCGTAAGTCTTGAAGCATCCAAACACTGGTCAAAATATCTGCAAAGTAGGACCTCACCACTCCTTGCCTTGTGATACAGTCCTAGCTCATTTCGCGTAGCCATCCAATCTATCAGGGGCCGAGCCGTATCTTGATAATTGTGGTGCTTTTTGGATAGATTCCAATCTAAGCATAGCACTGTATCACTGGAGTAACATGCGCAGAGTTGCCTCGGTTACATTGTTCGCGGTGAGTCGTCAACCGTCCGGACCAGAAAAGGCGATATGATACTTCTCGGGGATGTATATCGTCCTTGGTCAGGTGCGGCGCAAGGCACGCATCGGCTATGTCGCCGCCGTTCAGTCATACCTTCGAAATCTCCTGCGCCTCAGAGTTGGTTCCCACAATGCCAATTTCCCATCTTATCGCAGAATCTCGAGTCTCAAACCAGATCGATACGCTCTAGTGTGGCTTCGTCTAAGGTTTGAACCTTGGTCTTGTTGTATCGAAGAGAGATTGGGCCTATCAGTTTGTATGCTCCTGATGGTTCCTTGCTCAGTATAATTGGTGTTGGAACACCGGCAATCTGACAGACCTCATGGCCAACTTCTACGAGTGCGGGCCCGATGCCAACGCCGCCGTCGTTGGTGATGAGGAGCGTTCTTGCTTCGAGCACAGGCAAGATAGCCGCTAAAAGTCTACAACTCGTATGGTACTGGTCCCAGTCTAAGATCTCGCTCCCGATATCTTCTTTTGTGAAACATGACATATTGCAAGTATATGATGCCTTGTGTTTATCCTCGCACGAGCAGGCGAACACGTGTTCTAGCAATAAGGAGATACTCTGGGGCAAGAAGTATTGATCCCCAATCCATGTTCTCTGGCTGAATACAAATTCATATAGACACTTCTTGATCTGGTCGATGGAAAGCTCTACCGACGACTTGTGTAATCTCGAAAAATGGAAAACACAGTTCCGCAAGGCTGCTACGCACTCAGATCCGTTGATCTGCCCGGGGCCGGTGGGACCCTTCGCTGGAATCGACCATGCTACGACAGCCAACTTATGGCCACGTATAGTGAAGGTGTCTCGTCGCATATCTTCCCGACGCCCGAGGCACTTGTGACCGTCTTGAGTGGCTATGCTAATGGCTTCAGCACCTGCTTGAGGAGATGATTGCTGGCCGCTTTGGAACGGCAGCCAAGTCGGAGTCGCAGTCCCGGCGTCTTCCAACAAGGCAAGGAAGGACCGATCCCATCTGACTAAGTCTCGAAAGAAGTCGCATAAGATTTGACCTGCGCGCTTCGTATAGTCGACTTCGGTAAGCGGCGCCCCGGCTTTTTTGAGTAAGCCATAGTACGCATACGCTAAGTCGTGATTTTGTGACACGCGCCGTCGTCTCATCTGTTGTATGATTGGCCCAGTGTCGAATGGTACGAGATGAGGATGACCATTGGCTGTGAACATTTTCCTCAGCTCCGTAAGGTGAAAAAGGTCGTTTTGGCCAGGGTGATAGTTTTGGACTTTCCGCAGATGTTCGATCGCAGGAAGGATTTCGTTCAATGAAATTCTGTCGTCTACAGCCACAAATGTAAGATTCTGAGCCAGAGCGGCTTCCTGGAGAGTCCATCCTCGGATAAACCATTCGTGCTTGAAGATCTGGTACATGTTGACGGTGTCCACGCATTGTATCCCGTACCATCTTTTCGAGGATTTTGAATCATCTTCTGCTAATCTTCGAAGCGGTTTGAAAGCGCCACGGTCTTCATGACTTGTATATCGAGTGAAGTTAAGCCACACATAGACCATTTTCGCATGACTGTATACCTCTCCCATCATCTGGACTTGATGATTGCGCTCTGTCTTGTTCGATTGATCGATGCAGATACTGTCTACCCATATGCCCATCTTGCCGAATTGACGACGGAGAGCATGCAGGGCGTCGGAGCAGTTTCGAGTGATCTCGATCGTAGAGTCCCCACAACATATTGTGTATTTTTGATTCTGGTCGAAGTCGCCCCATACATATGACAGCGCAGTGTATACGGGTCGATCTGCGAGTGACACAACTCGAATCGTGCCTGTCAGAGGTATTGGTTGCTCTTGCTCTACCTGATCCAGGCCAGCTGGTAGAGGATCTAGTTCCAAAATGCGAATGCTGTGCGTATCCTTGTCGGGGCTGAGAGCGGGGTAGAAGCCTTGAGATGACATTGCGACCTGTCTTGCGAATTTATTCAAACCGCATCGTGCGTCGTCAAGCACTCATCGGTCGCTAGGCTGGCGTAAGAAATATAAGAGTCGCAGACTGCTTGATCGTTACATGCCACCCGTCGTTCGCATAAGACAATCCAGCGCAATGAAGGTGTGATGTTTCGACCAGGCTGAAGTGACAGCTCAACAAGCAGGCGCCTTATGTAAGCCACCGTCGTGGAGGGTAAGTACGACCAATAGCGCCACACCCTACGAAGCCACCATCCAGCCTCCCCAAAACATCACAACTCTCAAGGCCAACGCATCACATCCCCCGCTCTCAACTCGGACATCATATATCATTTCCAATTCCAATACAATTCTCACGCTACCACTAATCCACCCCCCAAACGCCCCTCAAACACCCACTTTGCTTTTGCCCCAGAACGCCCACAATGCACCCTTCACACACAATCTACCACCCCCTCCTCATACTCCGCCCCTCAGCGCCCTTCTCCTTCCTCTTCACTCTTTTAACATCATGGCGTCTGCGCTTCTCCTTCTCCGCCTTCTCAGGATCGACCACCGCCTCAACCTTCCTCTTCCGTCTGCGCTCCTCCCTCCTCTGCCTCACCGCCTTCTGCACCTCAGCCATGACGCCGAGATACGCCTGCGTGCCCATGCGTTTCTGCAACGCATTCATGATCTCGCGTGCCTTGTCGATGAGGGCTTTCCACGCCTCGTTGGGCTCGTTGAGCGACGTGGGCGTGGTGTGTGAGCGAGGAATCGTGGTTGCGGGGTCGACGAGGGTGTTTAGTGTTGTGAGGAGATGGGGGAGGGAGGATGCGAGGGCCTCGAGTGGGAGCTTGGTGGCGATGGTCTCTAGGAGGTGGATTGTGGACGTTTTGGCGAGCATGGAACGGTTGTCGCGGCGCACGAGACCGGATAGCCGGATCATGAGGCGATGAATGGCTGCTGGGGGCGGGGCGACGTTCTTCTTTGGTGCCGGTTCAGGTGGTGGCGAGAAGCCGCCAAACTCATCCTCGGAAGCCGCAGCGTGGCCATTCGAGGCTCCATTGGTCTCAGTCGCGGGGTCGTCCTCGTCCTCCTCTTCGCCATCGACCCTCTGCCAATGCCACTTCGCTCCATTGACGGCAAAGCATCGTGCCAAGAATGCAATGTTCTTGACGCTCTGCATGCACAGCTGTTCCGAGACTTCCTGGTTCAGTAGATTCTTCAGGAAGGCGTTCGTCAATTGAATCATGCTCTGCTCCGCCAGCTGTAATCCTCCGTCGCCTTCCAGTGGAAGCGCATCAAGGCCGTTGTCCTTGTTCGAGATGCCGAGATGCGCAAAGTAAGTACCTACCAACTCAGCGGCTTTGAGCTTCACCCAAGCATGAGGATAGGACGTGCTCGCTAGCACAGCGGTCCATAGGCTTTCCTTCCTCGACGCAAACATTGAGTCAGGATATTTCTTGCATACTTTCGCAAGCAGAGTCAGCGAGTAATACAACATCTCCCAGTCATCGTCATCGCGCCTTGCCAGAGACTCGTCAATGATCGAATCAAGCTGCATCAAAACACCAGGCAGATCTTTTGGTTCATCGTCAACGTCTTCTTCCATGGCTTCGAAGTAGAAGCCCCAGCACTGAATGCCGAGTCGTCTGAGCCCTGCATTCTCGTCTTGCTCCAACCACGATTTGAGATCGGCCGTGAAGCTCTGTAGACGCTTATCGCTTGCATGCTGGAAAAGTCGCTTGACAAGAAGACTTGCAAGCGCCCGACATTTGCTCGAATCGTCATTGGCTACGGCATTTACCAATGGAAGAAACATCATTCCGTGGTAATCATATTGTGCCTTTTCCGGGAATCGAGGTAGGGCCTTGGTGATGATGAGATCTAGTGCATCCATGACCGATTGCCTGCCCTCCACATGCTCGTAACGCAAATTCTTGAGAAGAAATTCCATTTGCTTCTTGAAGCGCTTCTCACTTTGCGTGTACGAGGTGAGGAACTGGAAGTAATGACTTCGGGCCACGTCCTGCGCTGTCTTCGTTTGATTGGTGATCATCATTTCGGCCACCTTGTCCATGGCTTCGTAGATCTCCGGAAGATCCAAGCGGCGATTCATGACGGCCTTGAGAAACCCAAAAGAAACGCCCTGTCGATCTGGCTCATCTAGATCAGGCACCATGCGCTTGATTAGATGCCCGATATCACGGTCCTTGATATCCACGTTTGGTCGGTCCCGCAGTACAGCTGAAACCAGCTTCAAGGACGCTTGTGCAAGCTCCGTGTTGGAAGTAGGTGCTCCCTTGATCGCGCGTATTGCTTCGTCAATATATACTGGACAATTGATGTCAAGCTCTGACATGGGCATCTTGATGAAAGTGGCTAGAAGCCGTATTGCCGACACTTGGACCTCTTCTTGGCCTTGGACCATGGCATCGCCAATGACTGGCAGGAAGCCTGCGAGGTTTTGAGGAGTCTGGAGCTCCGTATGTTTGCGCAATACTGTCCGGAGGATGTCCAGAGCGAAGCGCGTGAGCTTATATACATAAGACGATGTCGAGAGACGAGCGCCAGACTTTGCTGCGCCTCTCATGTTGATCAGGTATCGCTTGTTCTTGGGGTCGATCTTGCTCTTCGTATCCGTTGTTGCACTGGCTCTGTATACTTCCTGAATGAGTTCATAGCAAAACACTAGAATGTCCCTGTCGTTGACCGTCGGGTTTTGTAGTACGCCTAGCCCAATGCGTCTGAGTAGTTCATCGATCTTTTGCACCATTCGCGCATTCAGCTTCTCCAGTAGAAGTGATTTGATCGGAGTAACGAGTTTGATCAAATGTGCTGGCGTAGCTGACCGCGCGACGATATCCATAGAATCGAAGCTCTTGCTACTTTTGACCTCCTTCATTTTGCTGATGTACTCCTCGGCATCTTTTTCTTGTCCAGTGATCCCAAAAGTGTCATCCATAATGACATCAACAATGTCGGAGAGACAGTAGTCAAGATTGCCTGGCTTCAGCTGATCGGAGAGCTTGACAAGAATGTGATGCATCGAGAAGGAAAGCACGTGCAACTGGTAGCCTCGCTGGAGAGCAGTCCGCAGCGCTTTGATGATGAAGCCAAGGTAAGTAGGACCCATGAAGGTAGCAATGTCAGTAAGAGTGTTTCTGGCCATGTCTCGACTTTCTTGCGCACGGCTCTTCAAGATATAGCAGATGTCGAGAAGGACTGCAGGTAGGCGTGCTTCAATTTCGTGCGGTGGTAGCACGAGCAGTACTTTGGTAATGGCGATCGCAACGGGCACTCGTAAACTGACCGTCGCATCATCTTTCTTGTGTAGATACTCAGTCAAGTCGGGCAGGAAGTTGTTGACAAGATCGCTGGTCAACTTCTCTTGTTGCGGAAGCGTTTTGGTGAGTGAGGACGTGGGAAGGCCAACGTCCATGTTGTTATCACCACCTTGCCCTTCTGGTTCGTCAGTGTGAATGTGGGCGGCGACGCTGGCGGTGGTGACATAGCCTTTTGCTCGTCCTGCCCGATTCAACCCTTCCATTGACCCTACGATAAGTTTGATGATGGCTTTCTGCTTGTCTTCCTTGCTTGACAGGTACCCGATGTAACGCTTCAGCAGAGAACGCAGCTGCGGCCACTCGAGCCACTCGACCAATGACGTGATAGACTTAATCGTCTCCCCGGATAAGCTGTCCGCACCTTCGTCGTCGGCTTTGTTGAAGACGAAGTGCTCTAGAAGAGGTAACATGATGTGGTAGATGTTGCCGGACTTGATTTGTGAGGCGTTGGTGGCCAAGCGTCGTAAGGCCCTCAGCCGACGATGTCCTTGGATGTGTAGAACGTTGCTGAAGAATGATGCTTCCTCATCTTCCGAGAGAAGGATGTACATGTCCGCGATTGGCGCCCACTCACGTTGTGTTTTCACCAACTGCTCTAAGACAGCCAAAAACTCAGCTCGCACAAGCTCCGATGACTCTCGCATGCCATTGTGAATACCTGGAAGGACAGCCGCAGAAATGAAATCTCTGAAGTCGTCGGTCTGGGATACTTCGATGAAACGGCGGAGGGACAAAGATGCGTTCGTGCGGATACTTAACTCGTCCTGATCCTTGATCAAGTAGAGCATGTTGTAAATCAGTGGCTTCCATTGAGTGATGGAGTAAGACCGAAAAGCTATGTCGTTGATCATGTTAAAAGCTCGTGCACGACGGTCAAAGTCAGGTTCGTCTAGTCGTGACTTGGAGAATGAATTAAGATCCTCGCATAGCTTTGCCGTAGCCACCAAATCATCTCTCGATTGAGATAGATCTTGTACTACGTCACAAAGCAGAGACCTGGCCGTCTTGTCCTGGATAAAGGCAAACATAGGACAAACAGAGTCGTAGACGCTGTCGAAGAGCTCGGCGATCGCGTGGCCGTCGTATCGCTGGATGAATTCATGCAAGATTCTTAGAAGACCAAGTTTAGTTCGAGGATTCACCCGCTTTGACGGCTGTCGAAGGAGAAAGGTAGCAATCTCGATCATGCTGCGAGACTCAGTCGAGCCAACAATATGGGTCGCCAGGTCTGCCACTGTTTGAACTCCGGACTCTAGTACCTCTTTGCTTGGGCTTTGTCGTAGAAGTGCTCCAACTTTGACGAGGATGGCATTGGAGTATGGCTGGATGATATCTGTGTGAATGCGATTACACAAGAGCTTCTCGTCTGGTGTCTGCACTGAGGCCGCTCTCTCTGCAAGACTAATGACGCTGCCAAGGATGTCATTCAAGACATAAATCTTAACTTCATCTTTTGCAGACGGTACTTCTAAGCACTCAACGACCTTGAGCAGAAGCAGCTGGTTGTGTTCGACCAGAAATGGCGCGGTTTGGGCGGATTTAGACCAAGATGCGAACAACCGCAACAGACCAGATACAGACTGTGCGGTTTCTATAGGCAGATTCTGAAGCCTTGGCTCAACTAGCTCCTTGACAATCACCGCCGAGTAGGGCTGCCAGCTGAATTCAGGACAACTTTCGATGAGTCTAGCGAGAATGTGCAGTGCACGTTGGCGAACGGTCTTCAGTAAGGAGAGCTGCTGCATGCGGTTCTCAGGTTCATCTGCACTCTCAACAGCATCGCCAGTAGCTGACAGAACGTGAGAAACCTTGACGAGGCAGTACAGCACGGGATCGACAACGATTTCCGTAAACGGATTGAAGGTTGTTTGAAACGTACTGAGTAAGTCATCCAGCATGTTCAACATTCCGACTTGTTTACGGAAGTCCATCAGGTCTTTCTGGATGAGCCCAGTGTCCAGGCCGTCATTGCTGATAATGGATGTACCGCTCAAAGGTCCTAATGCTATGTCCAGGAATTGCCGTATGGCATCGTCTCCGAATCGGGTCTTCAAGCCGATGAAGACAGCCTTCCGTTTCGATTCGAGGCCCCTCTTTCCAGCAATTACCTTACCATACAACAAGCGCAAGACGATAGGTAGGATGCGTGCGAGATCTGCATCTTGTATCTCGCCTTCGCTCAGGAAAACCGGAAGCTCGTCCCGGAACCGAGCATCGTCGAGTAAATTCGTTAAGTCTTCCTTATAAGGCGTGATCCCGGGATCTTTCCATGTCAGAAGTGCCTGGAGTGCCGCCTTTTGAATTTCAAGATCTCCATTTGCTAGCAATGCTAGGAGGGCTGAACGGACCTCTTCGGAGCGGTAGAGCACTTTCGGGTTACCAAATTTTGCAAAGAGCGACAGCATTGCTTTCTGGTCTTTCCTCGCCCATCTACGCTGTGCAGCGGTATCCGTATCTTCCTCGGCATCGTCCTCGCTCTCTATTTCGGGCACGCGCTTTTCTAGTGCCCAGTCAAGTAGAATGGGGACTAGTAATCGCGAGCGCTTCTCAGCGATACTCGGCAATGTATTTAGCAAGCGAAGCGCTTGAGTCCTACTGAATGAGTTCAGGAAGTAGATTTGTGCGTGTTTTTCCTCGAACATGATCTTGAGCTGATCTTCGATATTCTCCGACAGCTCCTGAGTGCGTGAAACAAGCTCTTGCAATTGCACGACGTTTGTGCATTCGAATTCTGTCACAAACGGCCGTGCTGCAGAGTTGCCATTGGGTCTTGGGGCCTCTTCAAGGGCGTACGGCTCCGGTGAGTCTAGCCATTCGAAAGCGATCTGCGTAACGTAGCTCTCACCCTCTTTAGTCTCGCAAATGGTCTTCAATGCCGAACATGTGTCATCCCAGACAGAGGACAAGCGCACCTGCAGCAAGCCGAAGCAGAAGGTTGGTATTGCTTCGCCGACCCACTCGTCGGAACATATCGAGGGATAGAGCTTTGCGAGCTGACCGATACGCATAGCAATGGATCGCTGGTGCTCGAGCGTCAAAGGCGTCTGCTCAATCAGGATAGCCACTGAAATGACCTGCTGTAGATCTTCAGTCTTCCCGGCAAACAACTCCAAAATACGAAGTGCTGTGAGTCTGAGCTCGTGTGATGGCGAGCCCAAGCAGCGCATGAGTGCTCGCTTCAAAAGTTCGGTGTGTGAACCCTCTCGTGGAAGCATGACGTTCTCTCGCTTTGCCAAGACTAGCAAGGCCCGCCAAAAAAACACGGAGTGGCCATATGTGCCAGAAGCTTGACATAACTCGGGCCACAGCTCAGCCATGGACTGGGGGTCCTCACTGTGCTCAACGAAGAAATGGAAACCAGCACCAAGAGCGAACAAGTGAACGGGGTCGCGTCTACGCAATTCACCTGCTCCGAGCGCTCGCCTCAGTAGAGTCCCGAGGAGATCCCGCACTTCCCTTTTGTGCTCTTCATTGATCGCCAGTGCGATAGTTGAATCCAACAAGGCATTGCAATGATAGGCTAAGTGCTCAAGTTCGGTAGCAGTCTGGGCGGCATCGGTGATCTGAACAAAAGGTTCGACTAGGTGTTGTTGCCATCGTTCTGAGGGGTGCAATGTGCCTGTCGCTATCGTCCCGGTCTCGTAAAGTCGGGGCAACACAGCACACAGCTCCGGTCCGCGATCGTGGGCTTTCTGAACGATGAACCTATGGTGCACGTCAGCAAACAAGAATGTTTAAAAAATCAGATGGCACGTACCTTTTTAGGTATGGGAGCAATAGCATCTTAAACCTCTCTGCGCCTAGGCTAGCGAACAGGTTGCAGAAGGACAGAAAGTAGTTCTCCCATGAGCCTTGCATCAATCGTTCGAGCAGTTTCTCATATGGAATTGCCGCATCCATTGAGCAGTATTGAAACACTACTGATACTGCCGATAGTGCTGCCCATGGGGTGTCTGTATCTGTCTTGTCCACCTGAACTGAATCGAGCACCAGATCAATGCATTGCAGGATCATTTTCCAGTTCGCGATTCGGGTGCCCTGACGTACGCCACACACTACAAATAGCACACGAGAAGAGAGCCTCGCATATTCCGGTTTCGACGATGCAGACCGAACCTGCGACAGAGCAATGTCCAGTAAAGGTTCGAAGTTCTCCGCGTCTGTGTGATGGACGGCGGCAGTGAGAACACCGGTAAGAACTGGTTCGAGTGGTGGGGTGCGGAGTCGGCCATAGTCTTCGTTGTATGTCTCGCTAAGAAGTTCCTGCAGTATTGCAGCGGCGCTCGAATGGAACCCGCGCTGCACGCCCTTCAACGAATCAGCCAGGAGATACATCAGACCGTGCTGGAACTCGTAATCTTTCGTGGAGCCCTGCATGTCCTCCAAATGTTTCGAGATGTGTCTTATGATCAACCGCAGCGGTGCCTTGTCCCTGTGATAGCTGGCGCCAGCTTTGCGAATGAGGAAGCTGAGAGACTCGGCAGCGAAACGCGAGACGAAAGGCTTCTGTCTTTCTTTCCCGAGTAGAGGCGATATCAGATCGAAGACGGGGCGCAAGTCCGGTACCAATAACCTGGAGAGATATTTGAAGAGCCACGCGAGGCACCCAAAGCTCCACTCGATGACCTCGACATCTGCATGCGTCGCCGCCAGCCGTGACACAACCGTGACGGCCTGCTCGAAGTGCTTCTCGAACCGCTCGCCCAGGTCGTGCGCCAGATGCGCCAGAAGGCTAAGCAGTGGTTCTTCCGAGAATTTGTCCCCTTTCTGGATGTACTCGACGAGCAATTCCATGATGCGATCACTGTGGTGCAGAACCTGCGGCAGGCTGTCGCATAGCGATGCGACTCTGCGGGCGAATATCGTGAAGCCCTCGGACAGGTTGAGTTCCCTCCATTCCAGGAAAGCGTCTCTGAAGTACGAAAAGGTCGATTCGAGCTCGGCATCGTCAAGAATCGTGCTGCGACCGCGGCGCACGGGTTCGATCTTGAGCTGGGCAATGCGCTGGGAGAAGCCCTTGAAGGTGTGGTTTCGCGTGGACTCGGTGCCGCCCTTGACTCTTTTGGGCGCTCGTTTGGGAGGGCGCAGCTTCGAGGCTGGCTTTGGCGGAGGACCCCGTGACATGGCTGCCATGTTGTAGTTGTGCAGTGAAGTCTGCGGTGGCTGCAGCGATAACTAAGTTCGCTCGCCCGTCTCCACTAAAATTTCGGACGCGCCTGCTGTTTTCCTTATCGATACCACTAGCGCCAATCTTTCCGAGACTGTTTGGGCTCAACACCACGCCAGCATCACCAACTCTACTCACCTACCATGGCCTCAAAAATGTAAGTTTCTCCCATCGCGTTGTGGGTGTCTTTGTGTTAATGTGCACAGAGTGGTCATCGGCGATGTGAACGGCCAATACAACGCCGTCTTCCAGAAGTTGAGCGCGCTGCATGCGAAGAACGACTTTGCCTTTGCCATTGTCGCTGGAAGTCTCTTCGGGAGTTCGTGGGAGACCGAAGGCGCAGCCCAGGCAGATGTGCAGTTGCTGCTGGATGGCAAAATCTACGTACCGCTGCCGACGTACTTCGCGCTTGGCAGGCACCCACTGCCACCCGCGGTAGTGCAGAAATTGGAATCGTCCAACGATGAGCTGTGCCACAATCTCTTCTTTCTTGGAAAACGCAGCGTCACTAAGACCTCTGAGGGCGTTCGCATTGTTGCGCTTGGAGGACAGCTTGACCCCAACATCATCGCAGGCCAGTCCAAAGACAAGTACCCGCCATTCTACGGAGAAACAGATGCAAAGATATTGCGCGGAGCCAAGACCGCCGACATACTCGTTACCAGTGAGTGGCCGGAAGACATTCGCAAGCGCTCCAAGGTGGACTTCCAGCCAGAATTTCAGCCGCAGTCGCAGCAATGCATCGCTGATTTGGACGTCACATTGAAGCCAAGGTATCATTTCAGTACCTCGGGTGACACTTATTACGAGCGAGAGCCGTTCTTTCACGCTCCGAGCGACGAGACTGACGGTCTCTTTCCCGTTACTCGCTTCATCAGTCTCGCCGCATATGGGAATCCCAACAAACAAAAGTGGATTTATGCATTCTCCGTGGATCCTACTGCAAGCCACCCCGTGTCACCGCCCACTGGCTCAACTGCTTGCCCAGTCACATTATCGGAGAAAAAGCGACCTGCACCAGAACACCGCGAACAGGCTTTGGTGTACGATGACGGCAGTCGCGGCCGAAGACCGCATAAGCGGCGCAAAGGCGAGAACCGCGGTCCCTTGTCAGCATCAGAATGCTTTTTCTGCCTCGCGAATGAGGATATTGCGACACATCTCATTACCTCAATCGGCGACAATGCCTACATGACGACCGCAAAAGGACCACTGTCGACCTCACAGACCTTCCCCAAGCTCGGCTTTCCGTGCCACATGCTCATAATACCTTTCCCCCATCAGCCAACCCTTGGCTCAATGGAGGAAGAAGAGCGCCAATCGACATACGGGGAGATGCAGAAGTATCGTAACGCGATGAATAGCATGTTGAGATCCGTCGCCGAAGAGGAATATGGCTCTGTGACGTGGGAACTCAGCAAGTCCAGTTTACCACATACGCACTGGCAGTATCTACCAGTACCCTCGGACCTCATCCGGAAGGGTTTGGTCGAAGCTGCATTCAAGGCCCTGGCCGAGAACTTACATTGGCCTGCCTTTAAGAAAGAGGACGTTGGAGATGGCTTCGAGGTGACTAGCGACTTCTTCCGTATTCTGGTATGGGATCCAAAGAACGACCCTGCAAAGCAGTCGAGTTATGTCTTGCGCTTTGATGAAAAGATTCGTTTCCACAACCAGTTTGGGAGAGAAGTTCTTGCGAAACTACTACGGCTTGATAAGAGAATCGACTGGCGTGATTGCGGGCAAACGCAGGTAGAGGAAGAAACCGACGTTGCGAAGTTCAAGGAAGCTTTCAAGAACTTCGACTTTGCCGAGTGAAGACGCACAGCAGCGACAACGCCTGTAGCATCTGGATGTGCATCGCTGGCAGCGATGCATGGCGATGCACCATGCATAAGACGGCTCGACTGCGGCCCAGCTGGCCCATAGCTACCTTATATCAATACTGTTCTATCCACGTGCCCGACCGAAGACGTTCACCTGGACTTCGCAACCCTAGTACTTTCAGCCAAGCCGCTGTCGCCTCGAACATACTCGAAACGGCATCTCGCCAGAGCGCGTGGAAAGCGGCACTAAAGGCTTGGGACCCCAAGCTCCGGACTTGCCGGTCGTCCGAGGCCCTTATATCCGAAGCGCAGCGCATGTTGCGATTGTCGTGGAGCGTTTCCCTTTATTCAAAGACTGTTGAAAGTCCCAAACGCGACCTCTGTCTGAACGCTCACTTTTGGAAATTATGAAGTTGGCGCGCGATCACGGCATGGCTACCGACTTGCATCTTGGCATTACTTTTCAAGGCCAAGGCTAGCTGTCTTCGACAAGACATTCACTTGGCGCTCAGCCTGCCTCACGTGTGATATGCAGCGGGGTAAATTGAACCACTCAAAATGTGCGTCCGTGCGGGCCATCTCTCAGCCACAACTTCCGTTGCCAATAACGTCCTTTCATTGCCGATGCCTGCCATTCAAGCTTCGACTCTCACGTTCTACGTCCTTCATCTGCCATTCGCTTGTTATTATCCACTAAAAGTGCCGCGCATTATCGTCCCGTACCGCAGGAAGCGCCGATGACTTCGCTCTCAAGTTGCTTCTGGGGCACCAATC
>TARA_R110002003_G_scaffold33_3_pt1 | contig 14307 bp, 19 predicted proteins | sample TARA_R110002003 | Tara Oceans TARA_R110002003 (sample SAMEA4396441) | marine metagenome | biome: Westerlies Biome; feature: [SRF] surface water layer (ENVO:00010504); material: water (ENVO:00002006), including particulate matter (ENVO:01000060) such as... | depth 5 m | reverse complement strand
GACATTGGAAATGAACAAGGCCTAATGCCTACTTTTCGTACGGCAGCGCGACAGCAGAATATGGTATGAAAAGGCAAACGACGACTCATCGAAACCAGGAGCATTGTAGTTGTGCTTCCACTGCAATATCCCTTGATTTGGTTTCCGGAAGTCTCCTGGCTTCTCTCACGATTAGCAACGTCTGGGGCATCATCGTGCTCCTGTTCGCACAGCCGATATCAGCATGTGTGCTATCCTGGAATTGGGCAATGGCCTACTACACTAAGAATCGGCCCTTGCGAGCGATACACCCTTCGCAGCTCTTGTTATGCGCTACGCGAGTTTGCCGAATTCGCAATTCTGGCTGAGCTGTTCGAAAGCCTTTGCCTGAAGACCCTCAGGAATCGTTGAAGTGTCGGTGTTGTATTCTCATTGATCCTTTTCAAGTGACAGTCATGATTCTATGTCGGCAATCGCAAGATGAGTCGCTATATTCCGAATTTGTGCATCTTTGTCGCCGAAGCTGGAACGGGTCGCATCAGAATGGTGTGATAAAAGAACTGCCGGTGTTGCATTCGACACTGGGCTATCAGGATAGTCGTAGGAAGAACTGGCCATAATTTTGAGTTCTTAGCCTGACTCTCGTCTTGCACACCGTCCGCGACTAAGCTTGGTGCGGTGCGATTCGCGATTCGCACACACCCAGTAACATTGGCTGTGTAAGTGGACACCTACGGGGATGACCGAAGTCAGCTGCCACGAAAATATCAGCAATCATCGCCAGAGGAGATGTCGCCCGTATCAATAATGGGTATGGCAGCCACTGCGAGACGTCTTTGCTAGTGGCTCGGGCATAACCAAACACGCACATAACGCATTTTGACCGACTTAACCACGGATTGCACTGCCATCCCGACTTCGCGCATTTATCCTCCTTGTTTCATTATCGCAAAAGTGATTCAAGGGCGCGGAGCAGCGTGGTTGTGTGTCATATGCACTACTCAGGGCGCGAGCCTTGGAGCCAACGATACAGGTATAGTGTCAAAGAACACCACAGGTTTACCTGAACATCATCAACTCTCTACCACCAGATCCCTGCTTAAGGATCTGTTGACGCATTATCAACATCGTAAGTTACATGACGTCGCGCTGCAGCTAAACAAATCTAGGACAAGATAGTCCGGCGGCACGCGAACCCCTTTTAATACGATCGCCTCGTCATGGAGATGTCCAGGGACGTCACGAAGCTGTCAAGGTCGAGATGACGCTTGGCATCGAACGTGTCATCAAATGCCACATATACCTTCTATGGATCTGGTCGGTGCTGTTCGCCCGTTGCCTCTCCAATAATGGTACGTGGACTGTTATCCCGCCTTTCCATCATGTCATGCCAGGAGGCGAAGCGATTGCAGCATTGATATGACTATGATAGCGAGATGTCTAAGGTCGTCCCTTCCATTCGATGCTATCTTACCTCTCAACAACGCCATCCGGGATGCTGTATTTGCACTTAGGTGAGTGAACTCAGCAAGATCTCCTCGCGCTTCCAGCACACGACATCCGATTGAAGCCCCTTGTTCTACGTGAACATGTCGCGGTGTGGCAAAAGATCGTGTACCGGGATTTTGGAATGAATTACTGTCCCTGACACACCGGACAAGCACCAACATCACGACAACAGATACATTGTCCGTCGAGCTATTTTACTGAAGAACGATCGGAACAGTCCTTTAAACCTACCCCGGACCTTCTCGACGCTCATTCACAATCTCAGAGTCCGTTGAACGTGTACCAGTTACCACACTACATGGTGTTCATAAGGTAACCCTCCCTGGATGAGGCTCGCTCTCACAGTCGCGAATGTAGTGAGACTACGTAGCTCAAGTTGGCAGCGCACGAACATCATCCGAACCGTATTGCGATATGCGCAGGATGACATATGTTTGGATGCTCGACAGCTGCGGCCTCCCACGAACAAAGTCAATGCCGACTGACAAGCTCAATGCAAGTGCACGCTTCAAATGATACGAGGATCTTCGACGCGGACTAAGAAGACATTAATGGCCTGATCGACGTGCATGATTCGAGTCAAAAGAGCTTGGGATTGTTGTGCCGCGGTTGTGGTGCAGTCCGACAACATCACACCGCGTTGCCCGGGCTCCACACCCAACGTTAGCCATACCTTACGATCCTTCATGTGGGAAGGTTGAGTCGAGCATGCGCGTGATGCCCGCCACTCTCCTTTGCCTCACCGACGTACTGGCGGTGCATTAGCGCCTTTGAGAAGGGTACTGGGTGCACGGCTTCAGTATCCACGACAACAAACGGAAGCTCCACGCGACCCACGTACCGTCTGCACAGACCCGAAAACCACGCGCCTTCACAGCAACCTGTAGCAACGTTGATATCTTTTTGCTATATATTACGTTCAATTCGTTTTCCTTTCGCCTGAGAAGCAACAACCCCAGTGTGTGGAGGCCGCCACAGCCCCAGTGGTGTACTAACTCGTGACATCTAGGAAAAGACTTCGGTCGACAATAGACTTCGGTCGGCAGCGCAGGTTCGAATCCTGGAGAGCGTTAAAGCTCTCATTTCTGCTGCACTTTTTTTCGACTTTTTAGATGCATGATATGTAAATATATCGGCACAATCTGCTACTCTACGTGACTTAGCCATTATTTACGGTACCAAAATTTGCTCAAACGATGATTGAATAGGCTGCAATAGCGGTGCCTAGACTTCCTCAGCTATTTCCTAATCCTCAAAAATTTAGTCCAAGGCACTATGAAGGTCTGCAGGATGGTAGTCATCGCTGCAGCAGGTAGGTGGAAATGACTTTTCTTATTACTTTAAAACATAATTATCTACCGCACAAGGGTATCATATGCCGTCCAACCGCCACGGTTCGTCCTCGCGGTGGATGCGGTCGAAGACGCCGCCAGAGCCACCAGCACTGCAGAACTCCATGCGCCTAGAAAAGAAAAGCGCTTCACCGCACAAAAGCCCCAGGACCAGGCAGAGCTCGAGGCTCGCCGCCGCCAACGCGCTACTGCCCCCTCTCCTTCATATTCTCCCTACTCCCCCATGACCTCTGGCTCGAACGTCGCCGCCGAGAGGCACGACCCCTGGAACCTGGCGCGCAGTGAGCGGCCGATGTCCCAGGCCAGCTCGAAGTGGCCCTCGATCACTCCATCGTGCTGAACGTACTCGGCCTCGCCAACGAACCGTCCCAGCACCACCAAGTTTTCTTCGGTCAGCGCCTCGCCGCGCATGACCTTCTTCTTGTATTCGTTCTTAATGAACGTCTCCATCGCCTGACGGCGCCTCGTCAGGGCCCGAAGGGTGCCAATGCGGGCCAGAAGGCCAAGGTGGGCGCCCAGGATGTAGAGGCCCAACACCTCATCTCCCGCCTCGAAGAAGTCGAGTTGCGCACGCCGCAAGTTTTCGATCTCCGGAGGGGGCAGAGCCACCCAGGACAGTGGGTTTGCTCGTACCGTCGGTAGCGCCCATACGTGGTCGTAGTCGGCGCGGACGTGCTCTCGCTCTGCGTACATCTGGTCGATGTCGTCTTGCCACTGGCGGCACTGCTCCGCGCCGCGGATCTCTCGGAGCCTGGCCACCTCCCAGTGCTGCTCGGCGCTCGGCATGGTGATGCGGGTGGTGCGGGTGGGACTGCGGGGACGTAGGACGGGTTATGAGCTGCAGCTGGTGTCAAAAGCATGCCCTAGTGAGTGCCCAGTGAGGGACTAACTTACGACGGATTGTTGCTGGGTCTTTCCAATGGCCAGAGGCTTGTTTGCGAGTGGTTTGGAAACTGGTGGCTTGGGTGCGTTGTGGTGTTCCACAGGAAGGAGGATCGGGTGCGGCAGCTTGCAAAAGGTCACTCAAAATTTTACGGGCCAACGCAATGTCAAGCAACACCGAAACATCAAGGTGAGCCCACAAAGAGGTAGGAAATACTCCACAACACGTCTGGCAGCGACATACTCTCCTGAGTCGGTTTACAGTACTTTACATCTACCGGAGCTCAAACACGTTTTATGTGACTACTTGCGCTACTCCCACCTCGATCACGGCTGCTAACTCCATATCTGGTTCTGTTTCCAGTACCCCAATGTATTGACCTGCTTCAGCTTGAAGAAGCGGCGCCCTGTCGAAACGCATATGCCAAATAGCAAGAAACTCTACTGTCTTTGCGGCCGTGTCGTTATGCACGAAGCTCTATCTTGCGAAGTATAGGAGTTACTTTCTACGATGTCAAAGCCAGGATAGCAGTAATTCGGCCCTCTGTTCCTCATGACTTCGACGCCTGTGCTTATGATCATGTCGAGTCACTTTTGGTTATATGCAGCTGTCGAAGATGTCGTTACAGCATGGCAATAATCCGATATCTTTGCTACCGGTTGGCATTGATTCCCTTTGCCCGGGCACTTCAGTAGTTTATAAATACGTTTGAGAATGCTAAAAGCACTTTGTTGTATGCTATATACTCCAAGATCGCCATTTCGAAGTCTGGAATATCGCTCGGGAGGAATAAAATGCATTTAATTCTCACGCGAGGCTCTCACCCGCCGAAGTAGCGTGATCAGCTTTTCCAACACTTCTGTGGTCGATATAAGCTCCAGACTACCGTACCGAAGGATGTCTAGTTTTCTTGACGTGCATGCGGCAAGTAACGGTGCGGAGAAGATGCGCCTCGGCTCGTCGCGGGGGTGGTCCGGGCGAGACCAAACCCAACGCAGACCTAGGGCATCCTCTTCGGGATGCATGGCACCATGCGACGTCAATGCCTTCAACGTCGCAACCTTAATCTGACGACCACCAGCAGATTCTTGTATAGACTAAAAGAAGCTATGGCGACCTGGTTACCTTCTCGAAATTGCGTCTACCGTGTCCGCACGATCCTGGCAGCCCGCAAACTTCCAAATGAGCTTATTCTCGCTATTCTCGACTATGCGCGATACTGGGTAGAGCAACAACGTTACTGCACCGATCTTATGGTTCTCATGGATGAGGCCTTCTCTCTGAATTACTCCGCTGCATATCCGTACTTCGCTGTGCAGATATTGAGGAGTATGTCTGAATCAGAAGCTCCAAAGATCAAGGAAATTGAATTTCTCCTTGTGAGCCATGGTATGTTGGACATAGACAATCGTGTTTGATAGGTTCTAATATATCTAATTTACCATCACAGATCAAGGTTGGACGAGTGAAGACACGCGCGGCACATATAAGACGTCTTCATTTTGGGAAGTATCCATCATTCGGTCAGACGAAAGCTTGTCAACTAGAAACTCCAGTTTGGACATGGTCGAACAAATAGAACGTCTCCATGGCCAATCGAAAGCCTACCATAGCATTGAGTCAGCGTCACGGGCGCTGTTACTGGACGGAAATTATCACCTTCTACAACGGCCGTGTTCGGCAATGGAACCGCAACGCATTCATTGCAGCGAAATGATCAACCTAACGACTGCTGAGAACGAAGCAAATGATAAAGGACTAAGTGGATCAAAAGAGGGGCTCAACTCTTGGTATCTTCAAGGTAATGAGGTTGCCAGAGGGGTTTCGGTGTTCGAGGGCGACATGGTGCCACGCCACAAAATCGTCTGGAGCTGCAAAGCGAATCGACGATGGGTTGGTAACGATGGTACAGGAAAGGGTGAAAGCTTTGTTGACTCACTCCAGAATGGCGACTGGATTGTTCTCTGGGCAAGGGCGAAAGTAAGTCTCCCTCTCGCGCTACATCAAACAAAGGCAGCGGCATACGCCTAAACTAACAGAACCAACAGAGACGAGGATGGGAGAATCACATTTTTGGCGCTCGTGTGACTCTGCGGTACAACGTCTAGCCCTGTATCACGCCATGCCGCTAGAGACCACTCCCACGTCGCCACACGTGGCGGTGATCGCGCGGCATCCGATAAACCACATACAAAATCTGGCGATCCTCGTTCACCTCCGCCAGTGGCGCATATTTGAAGGTTAGAGCAGTCACGCGATCAAGTGATTGTCATGAAAAAGCAATGAGAGATGACTAACATTTAGGGGAGCACTCTACGGGACGACTAGAGAAAATTATAGCAAGTTCGTGCTTTAGTGCTTTTGTGGGGTTACACAACACCACAAAAGCTAACGCAAATGACTTCGCACCGCATGTCGGCACTTGGTCACTACTCGGGAAGTGGGTCCAGATCGGCCGACAAGTGTTGAGACCCACATCTAGCACGCCTTCACGAACTGGACCGTTAGTCTCACACCTCCCGCAGGAACGACCCATCATCATCCCTGCTAACTGGTTCAGCTTGCATATTGCACTTCCGCCATTCGCGAAAAGTTGGATGTTCCAGGCCGCACTTGCCGCAAACTTTCTTCACATGCGACTGGGTCTCATCACGACCGGCATTACCTGCGGCAGAGGTACCCGCTTGAGCCTCAGTCTGGGAGCTTACCTTGACCCGTTGCGGTTCAGAAGATGTGGTTCCATGATGGAGACCAGCAGCATCGAGAGTTCCTAGCGGCGCAGCACCAGCCTTAGCTCGAGCCGCTGCGATGCGCTCGGCGTCCTTATGCGCTTGAAGCTCTGCTCTAGCTTTCTGCTGCTCCTTCTCTGCGCGGATGGCTGCAGCTTTCTGCTCTACCTGCGCCTGCTTGGCTGCTTTGCGTTGAGCGTTCTCTTGCAGACGGGCTTGTGCTCGCGCGGCGGCTTCAGCCTTGCTTCCGGCTTCAGCACGCTTGCGCTCCTCAGCCCATGTAGCAGTACGAGAACGAGAGGCAGGTATGGACGACGAAGCAGTGGTTGATTGGCACTTTGCTCGTGCACGACCAGTGTTGGAACGATTTGCGGGCATGCTCGCCAAAGGGGCCAGGGGCGTCGTGGGGATTTGTGTACGGTGCTGGCCAGCTACCGTAGTCGCTGTGGACGTCTTCGCCGGCAATTCTTCGTGTTGCTGCTGCCGCTGTGCAATCTTCTGTTTGTACTCGTGGACGCGAATCGTGCAATGTGCCTGCATGGGAGGATCAGTCTTGCTCTCAATGGCGAGGTCGGACCAGATCTGGACCAACTTCTCGAGACCAGCAACGTCGATGGTTGCGTCCTCAATCTCGCGCGCCGCCCGCTTATCGCGGAGGTGCTCGAGTGACTGACGCGCTTTGGCTCGCAATGAGGCCTTCTCTTCGGGTGTTGTCAGCTTAACAGGTGCCTGGCTCCCAGAAGATGAAGACTTTGTTGACGCGGTACGGGAAGACATTGGACGATGGAAGGTCGAATGTTCTTCGTCGACTTTGTTGTTGTGTCGTGCCAGCTCCGCGTCGTATGAAGCCTTGAGGGATGGGTTGCTCAGCACATCGTATGCTTCTTGCACATTTTTGAACACTGCGGCGTGAGAGGCCCGCTTGTCAGCCGCGAGGTGTAGAGTTTTATCAGGGTGGTGCATGAGAGAGAGAGCCTTGTAGGCTGCGCGAATGACTACGGGGTCGGCGCTCGCAACTAATCCGAGGGTTGTGTAGTACGTGTCGGTCGGCATTGTATGGGATGACTCGTTGATATCTGTACACGCTAGATAGCTTTGATTGTGTGATGTTCTTGGAAGTTCTCCGGGAGGGCCTTTAACATTTCTAGCATCATCTGGTGGGCACGCACAATGTCTCTTGTCGACTCACATCGTTCAGCCAGACTAGCTCGACCTGAGACACACATCGCGAGTTGTCTCGCGCACAATGTCAGACTTCGCAAGCCTCGACATATTTGCAGGAGTCACTCCTGATTGCATTGTCGGCCGGCGGTCGAGAATAGGGTTGGGCAGGCTGTGAAGGGGTGCAAGCTCGGTAGGTCGCGCGGAGCAGAGGCAAGTAACAATCCAGTGAAAGAAGCTGAACAGTGTCAGCGCAGTGTGTTCACATCAAGACACCAATGCAGCAGAGTAGGGCACGCGAGCAATAGCTTCAAGGAGATTCTGAACGGGTGCAGTGGATGTTCCAGGCGGTGCAGGGGCTGACGAGTTATGTAAAAGCGTGGAGGTCCACTCCTCGGGACTCAGGCAATATGGCGCCATCGCTCACGATCGCCAAACTGGAGCACTGGGAGCAGAACTTTCGCACGGGGTGTGTGGGCACTGCGCATGCTGGGTGACTTTCGTTGCCATTCTTATAGGGCAGGCCTGTCGACGTTCATGCGCGCCGCAACGTCAGAGTTCAACCCCCCAGCTGCACACCCAGCTTCACCTTGTTCAAGCTGTTCCGCGAACTCACTTCCGACACCCATACTATTTCGCATCGAGAAACCAACGACTCGGAAGCCTCGACGACGAGCCGAACGCATGTTGCAGATGGAGAGTGATTATGTCGGAGTTTCATCGCCAGCAAACTTTTGGATCGGAGACCTTCATCGACGTGTCTGCGAGTGGGAATTCGTCTGGACGTGACGCCTACGCCGACCTCGATGCTGCACACCTCTATCACGATAACAATTACCGTGCACTTCCTCATCCTCTGCAGATACCACAGGATGGCTTTGCACACGGGCATTTCGCGTATGCGTCGCACAGCAGCAGTGTATCACTCCCAGGTAAGCGGACGGCTCTATTTATCGATATTCCACCGTCGTTCCACAATTGCGCGCTATCTATTCCCTCTGGATTTCCTGTACCTCTCATCTCATCCGCTCCCTGCTCGTGGTTTGAGGTTCCGCATCGCTGGGTTGCTGGCCCTCGAGCACGTCATTTTAGAACCATCAAGCGTGCTCGCCGCTTTGGACCAACACGTGACGAGGCCTGCATATCCCCCAACACCGGTACCTGTCAGCATAGGCAGGTGTCTGCGACGGCATGCAGCGGCTCTCACATGGTATTCCGGGCCAAATACACAGCAGAAACATTTCCACGTCACTTTACTCCCCGTTCCTGGCACCTGATATGGTAGCTTACACCCCCTCCAAGGTCTCCAATACACCTTGCCAACCATGGCCGGACATGCCATTCCCCAACAGTACGAGCACGAACCCTCGATTCTCGATGAACTGAATGGCTTTTCGCCCATTACTCCAAGTTACAACATAAACGCGTATCGCACCCCGTACCCAGATAGCACCGCTACTTCAACGTCTTCAGCCACCAGCCCAGATCCTAATCCTGCAAGCCTGATGACAGACCCCGTGATCATCGAGGCCGACGAAGACAAGCGCAAGCGCAACCAAGCCGCTTCCGCGCGCTTCCGGCAGAAGAAGAAACAGCGCGAACAACAGCTTGTGGAGACGACGCGCGAGATGCAGGAGCGCACCAAGAAACTAGAGGCGGAAAACGACGGCCTGAAGAAGGAGAACATGTTCTTGAAGAAACTGCTCGTCGAGAAAGTGGACCATATGAGCGAGGAGGACCGCGAGATGCTAAAGAAGGTAACGACGGAGGCGCTGAATGGGAAGAAATGATGTCATGACAACTTTCGGTTCTTGTTTTTTGAGCGCGGTGCTGGGATCAGGACGCTATACACCAGGTAATGATTCGCGGCGTTCACGAGTTCGGGTCTGCTTATGGAGCATGAGTTGCGGAAGATATACCACGAATACACCACGCCGCTTCCGGTACTCTGGAGTTGGGCTCTTGCGGACTGTCCGGGCGTATGTGACTCGTCGAGTATTCGAGTTAGATGAGATTGAATTTTTTGAGGGCGATGGTATTCTCCACATGCGACATACTATCCGCCGAGATCAGGGCATGCCCACTGCAACAACGAATGCCTGCCAACGCAACGATGGATCATCTCTGCTTTTCAGGCAGAAGAGTTTTGAGTCTCGCATTTTGCATAGCGCTTTGCATTTTTGGTATTTTGGGCCTTTCTAGTAGGCGGCATGATGGCTAGAGTGTGACAAGTTATCTGTTGAAGGGAACGTCAGGTGAGGCAAGTTCATCAAGAAGTGTGCAAGTAGTACGTCTCGGAGAGGGATGGATTCTTCGGAACTACAACCACTCTTCTTGCTTTCAGCTTCCGCTACTCATCGTACCTGTCAAGCTGTCACTCCTGCTTCTCTTCATCCATCACATCCAGCCGTGCCAGCTTCTCCTCCAAGTCGGCAATTCTTTTCTTATACCCCAGCTGCTCCTCAAAGAAAGTCCACTTTGGCCTCCAACTCTACGACTTTCTTCTTGTAGTCGTCTCTCTCCTTCTCAGCAGCATCAGCCTGGCGCTTCATAAGCACCGTCTGGTGAAATTCTCTGTTGAAAGCTCCCCTGATGCTTTCGTACCGATCCTTATAGTACGCTATCTCCTGTGCAGACACATCGCTGGTCTCATCTGAGATATTCTCGGCGCTGATATCCTGTAGTGAGACTTTGCTGTGTTGTTCGGCGAGATCCCCGGAGGCAGTGGGCGAGTCGCGATGCGGAAATTCAACTTCGGTAGGCTTTAGTTCAGGAAGAACCGAGCGGCCACGTCGATCAGGCAGCTCTCGCGTCTCAAGAGGCGCCATTCTGCGAGGGAGACCAAATCGGATAGTCGCGCGGCGAGGATCGTACGGCGAGAGTCGACTCCACCGCGGAGACGTCGAGCGCATCATGTCTTTGCGGTCCTTGTCGGGCGCTTCAGGCCTGAAGGGGACACGCCCTAAGCGATCAACGTCTTCTTCGACCGGGGTCATGCCATCGACGACAGTGTTGATGGGATCTATCTTAGCATAGCGCCTTTCGCGATCAAATTCCTCCTCTTCTGGAACTGGTGGTGTTCGTCGCCGATTGCATTCAGGTATTTTCCATGCTGCATTCTGTGAGTACAGTTCTTGTTGCCGCTCATACATTGAGCCCGTTGAATTTTCGAGCGCCGCTTTGATGAGCTGCTCCACAGACCGAGTCTGCTCTTTTGCGTGGTGCGTCGTCTCTGATGCCGACATAAGCTCTCTGGCTGACTCTTCAATTTCCGCGGGTGCACCGTCATACTTGAGCCGCAGACTTGGAAAAGCGCGTGCTCCATTCCCCCGATAGTGACCAGGTGGGTATGGAAAGTCTTCTGGATATCCATTCTTCCGGTTCTTGCGTGGTATCCCGAATGATAAGAAACCGCAGTAATGAAAGTGCTACGGATAATTTTTTGAATATGTGGGAACGTGGTTGCGCTGTGTTTGGTCGTACGAATTGACTGTGTTCGAGTCGAGAGTGTCATTCGCCGAGTTGTGCTCCTCCACGATACCTATCTGGCAGTTGTCTTCCTGGCTGATATTGACTCGCTCGATGTTGAGTTTAGGCTGGATGATCTGTTGCATCTTCTTAACCGCTATGTTGATGGCTTCGAAGGATACTGGCGACGACATTATCACGCAGTGTGTACAACTGAAGTTGAAGTGCTGAGCAGTGTGAGATATTGTTGTCGATGACAGTGCAGCACGACTTTAAGCGCTACATTTGGGTGGACCCTGTGACGATTTAGTGGACACGTGCAACAATTCCGCATTCGCTTTCACTTGATTCGACCCTCCTCCACGTTTCTTCTTTTGCGGCGGAAATGCTAGAGTGATTGTGACCTATGATGGCGTAAACAAGAATTACGGAATGGCTAACACTTGTTTACAACTGATTAGACTCATTAAATGATGGGCATCTGTGAGAATTATCTACTGTGTTGCACGTGTTCATCTCATCTGGCCCACTCTAAGCACAATCCGAGGCGAAACTGGGGTTTCTTCTCCATCTCATAGTTTTGAGCTCATTGTATCGCTGAGGCTCGCGCAGCTCGTTATCGAACAAGCTTCGAGCATCAATCTGCCAATCCACCTCAAATCGTCCATGCGGAAACATCACGAAGTACAGCCCTCCCTCTCCTCTTCCCGTGCTAGCATTTTTCAAGTGTCAAACTAGACCACATTAGCCCGTGTCTCATACGCATCTGCTTGAAGATAGCTCACCTGCCACTTCTGCAACCCCTTATCCCTCGCCCCCCTCGCCGACGCAGTCGAGCGACTCGCCATCTTTGGCTCATTCGCCTTTACATACTCCTGCGCCAAACTCGCACAGACCTTCTTGTGCGATTTGAAGTGCGCTTTCTGGCAGTCTTTGTCGCAGTAAGACACACTGTGACATTTGAGACACTGCTTGAGTGTGTCTGGTGATTTAGAACATTGGGCGCACGCTGTTGGCTGGGATGGTGGGGCGTTTGGTGATTCTGATGGTTCTGTGGTGGTGGTGGTGTTGGAACTCTCTGAGGGTTCGGCCATGGTCGATAGGTGTGGGGAAAGGAGAAGAGCGGTTTGGGAGGATGAAGCTCTGGGGACGCAGTAATGTGATGCCAATTATTTAGATCCAGACGTTCATTCGAAGAGCTCGACATTTTGCGGGTGAACGCTAGATCGAATTAAGCGAGCTGTCTTAGCTGCTCTGGGCATTAGCGCGGGTACACTAAGTACCGGTATCTGAACTGGGGTCGTCGGGTGTATGTAGTCACCAAACTTGAGCACCCGAACATCGCAGGTTATTCATCAAAGGCAGAACTCCCAAATCCATGAGTGCTATAATGTGCTATGCTATGCCACCTTCAACGCCACCAATGCCACACTTCTATAGTATTCATTCCCAATTGGACATGGCGTGTCCGGTCGGGCCCTGGGAAGTATCTAGGGAACGTCAGCGAGGTTCGTATCAGTTTCTCAACGTTTGGGCTTACAGTCAATTGTGACGAAAGCACGATCGACCTCTTTCAGGCCCTCGAGGCAGTATTGCAACGTCTCGGCCACATCGTGACACCTTCTAAGTGGCGCTTCTTCTGGCATGAGAACGTCGATCTCGACACATACACCGTCTCCAGCGTGGTAGCACTTCATGCTCTTGAAGCCTTCCACAAGTGGTGCGAAACGATATGCCATGAACATGACTTTGCGCTCCATGGAATCGCTTGCAGCTTCGCCGGTCAAGCGTGTGATGTTCTCGAGACATGTGCCAGCCCAATCGTAGATAATGAAAAGCGACAAGAAGGACGCGCCAAGTGGATCAAGCCACCAGACGTGTAACTTGTGGCCGACGAGTGGGAAGAGCAGGGAGAGCGTGTTGAAGTACACGTCCTGTAAGAATTAGATACTGATGGTGACTGAGGTGTGCTGGAGACTGACAGTTTTGCAGTCCTGCGCAAGCGCTTGGACTTGTGTTGTTTTTACCCTAATGCAACCAAACCAGATAACACCTTTTACAATAATTGTCGCCACCATGGCGAAGATGGCGGCTGGCGGGAGTTCTGCCACATCATGATCACCACTTGGAAGCAGCTTCTCAACTGACTCTTTGAGGATCTGCATGAACGAGATGACCATAATGATAGAAAAGACCAGGATACCGATTGGTTCGAGACGTCTCCTACCGATGGGAAATTTCTTCTTGAGCTTCGTCAGGCGCCAGCCCACCAATCTGTTGGTCGTCCAAATGATAATTGTGCACAGCAAATCCAATGCCGAGTCCACGAGCGAGGCGATTAGCGACAACGAACTAGAGAACAAAGCAGCAAAGCCTTTTGCGGCCAAGAGGAGAATGTTCACAATCACATTGATCTGCATTGTCAGAGTGGTTGCGCGACAGGTGTTTGAATCCCACTTACGTTGATCGCCCACTTCACATGCTTTGCCGACTTTCTTCGGTTCTCGCGTTCTTCTTCTGGAAGAAACGGTTCCAGATTCTCGCCACTTATACCTAATGGCCCTCGATCTTCCGCTACACCGTCGCCATCGGTGTCTCGGGGATGCATGCTGTCTACAATGTCGTCTGCGAGCGATGAAACAATCATGTCGACTTCCAGCCAGTCATCAAGGCGTCGATTTTGCTCCTCGTAGAAGGCCCGGATCTTTTTGTTGGGTATGCATTTCAACTGCCGAAGTAAGTTAGCTTGCACGTTCTTGTAACGATTTTTCGATCGTCCTTACACTCTCATCGCTCTTTCTGAAGTGTTCCAGCTCGGTGTGATCAACATTCTCGATCAGCTTTTTCTTCATCTCCATAGCCCGGTTGTCGTGTATCGTCTGTGAGATGGCATCGCGAAATCTCTGCTTTGGATGCACAGGATTGATCGAACCATACCCGCTCTCGAGGTCTACGCGTTGATGTTTGTCGAAGCCATCGCCAGTCTCATCCCCGTTGATGCTGCCGTAGTCCGATCCACGTTTGAGAAGGTTGCGTCTTGTTCCCACCATAACTATCCGGAGGCTGTCTTCGGTGCTTTCGACTGGTGCCAAAAAGCTTGAAGCTGAAAGGATGTGTGAGGTGCAGCATGGTGTCCTCTCATGGGAAGAGAAGTAGGAGGGAGCTGAACACAAGGAAACCCCGTTTCAAGAAACGGCAGGCTCAACGTGCAATAGCGCGTGCGACC
>TARA_R110002003_G_scaffold39_14_pt1 | contig 14314 bp, 16 predicted proteins | sample TARA_R110002003 | Tara Oceans TARA_R110002003 (sample SAMEA4396441) | marine metagenome | biome: Westerlies Biome; feature: [SRF] surface water layer (ENVO:00010504); material: water (ENVO:00002006), including particulate matter (ENVO:01000060) such as... | depth 5 m | reverse complement strand
GATTTCGTGGTCTCGATCCGGACCTCGTTGTTCAGCAACTGAAGAGGCTCAAAGGCTTTCTCGACTCGAATAACCTCAGCTTGGGATCAGCAGCTTGGGGTTCCATCATGGCACGATTGCTAGAGTCTGGCGCTTTCGTCCCTGAAAAACGCCCTGAGGTTCTGTTGCGCCTCTTCGAGCTCGCCCCTCTCTTTGGCGCAGAAGTCGACACCGCCAATACATCTGCGACATTGAATGCCAAAGTGCCGTACTTCTTTGAGCCTACGACCGTTCCGCTAAATCTCCTCCATCGGACGATGCGAGCCTTCATTGCCAATGGCGATATCAAGGGCGCTATGGCTACACTCAATGTCCTACAGCAACATACGGACGACAACAAGCAGAAATCGGTTCAGCAATTCTTTGAGATGCTGAAGAGCGAAGCGCCACGAAGGAGTGAACCCTTCACGAGCCGCCTACCCCCCGTTGATTTCCCTGCCTTCGACATCAGTATACCAGTACCTTTGCGCGCCAAGCTTCTAGACCTTGCTACCGAGTCCAAGGTTTATGATCTGGGACGCTGGTTCTTGTTTGCGCAAGATATTGATGGCCCTCTCATTGGCCGCGACCTATATGGCCACCGCAATGTTGCATCGTCCATAGTACGCTTCGGCACGCTTGCTGGTGAAAATGATCTGGTTTTGAAGATTGTCGAGAAAGCTGGCACATGGAATGCCAAGTATCAACAACAGCGCATGCCAGCAGAAGTCTTGATAGCACTACTCTGTAGTCAAATCAAACTTCAACGGTGGGATTCTGTGCGAAGTATGCAACAGTACGTGACGGAGGCATCGACCTTCAGACCACGACCTGTCATACTCTCCACATTTGCTGCAGAGCTTCTGCGGTCATCTAGTGGAGCTAAGGCGGATCTTCTCAAGGCAAAGGATGCTTTTGCAGAGCTGCTGTTCGCATGGGAAGATCTCATTTTCGCAAACATACGGGACGATTTGTACAGCATACTGGCGATCCTGTCAACTGTCGACCATACTTGGATGGAGTTTTGTTCTCGATTCCTCGCAATTTCGTCACGACAACACGTCAAACTCGCCACAGCCGAATTCAATCACGTACTTCGGGGTTTACTTGACGGGTATGGCAGCTCTAAAGGTAAAGAAGCAGTGGAGACTTGGTGCTATACGGCACCCAAGGCATTTGGATCCCATCGGGCTCCTGGAGGACTACTGAAGATGCCACGTTTTCAAGTTGGCCGGGGCCAAGAGCACGATGAACGGCCCGAGGACATCGAGCTCGTTCAAGACTCGGGCGCCACGCTCACATTGCGCGGTCGGGTGGAACCCAATCGACAGACCATCTGGGCTGTTCTGCGAAAAGTCCAAGAAGAGGTGGGTCAGCGAAGGTGGCGAGGCAATGATTTCTCAGCCACTGAGCGTGGAGAAGTGCGCGACACGCTGAGGTGGGCCGCCCGGCTCCTCTACCATTTGGGTTACGACCATGAGGACATCGCGCGCGATATGGGTAGCAGCCTCGCCGAGCTAGCCGAGCTTGAGGTTCCAGTGCCACCTATGCGTCTTGAAAGTCTCAATGGCGCAGATCCGGGTACGGGGTATGCCGCTCCTCGGCAGGTTGCATAGGCTACCATACTTTTGTATATTTTGTTGCGTAACAATGTCAACATCAGAAAATGACGAACAACAATCACTAGCACGTCCTGGGTGAGGTGTTGGTGTGAGGGGCACGCGAGCTAGTTCTTTGCAAGTGTAGCTGGGCATTCAACCCCAAGCAGCCCTGAATGTGACTGTGGGCATACTCGATGCCACTATTCGTCCAGCGCTCCACTTCTCACGAAACAGCTGTTATGCTCCAGACCGCTATCAAGTATTGTTATTTGGCGTCAGCGTGCAGTGCCTAACTGATTATTTGTGCGACTGATCACAGCCGAGTTGACGTTGGAGGCCGATACGAGATGTAGCATGCGACTGTCCAATCAGCAGAAGGAGGCACATGGCCACGTCGAAGATGTTCCTTGTAGCTGCAACGGACTGAGGAGTGCACCCAACCAGCGCACTGTGGGCCACTCTATCTGTCCCCACCAACGGCGTGCAGCATGCGGGCAGACCAGGGAAGAGCAGCCTCACGTAGCGGCTCTGAAAAGCATGTGCAGAATTTCGGACGACGGGTCATCATCACGGCAGTGTACCGTGAAACACTTCAGGATGCATCAGTGCTTTCACATGTCTTTAAATACCTGCTACACAAGGCGCTCATGTTTCAGGGCCCAGAAGGCTGCATTATCACCAGCAGCGGCCCGCTGCTGCTGTACCTTTCCAGAGCGGCTGCGTTTGCACCGCACTCACCGACTTTTGGCACCCGGCGCCAGGCAGCCCAAAGCGTATCGATAGACAGCTAGTATGACCTGGAGGGGCAAAGCTGGCGACGTCAAGGCACTTTGGGCGTCGCGAGGGGCAGATGTGTCGTGAAGACGGGTAAACTTTGGGCGGACCCAGGAATCATCAGCGATTTCCGCGCGCAACGATATTAAGATGACGGCAATGAGCTGATGTGGCCGGGTGCAGTAATCTATGCGGGCAGTTCCAGTTCGCTGCACGATGCAGGCGGGCTTGTGTTTTGCCCCTGGCCAATAGGAAGTGTGCGTTGCTTGTTCGACAACTTTTTTTTGGCCGGTTGCTTCGCAGTTGCGACTTCTGCTGCGGTTCAAAGAATTAGTTTAGTGGGGCATCGCATTCTCGCCGACGAGGGGCACGCGACTGCGCGAGAGCGACCTCACGGCTCACTCGACAAGGAGACGATTGTGAGGATGTCGCTGCCTGCTGGCACTCAATGAACCATCACGACGCCTCTGTTGGTGTTCCGGATGACTCCTCGCAGCTATTTGGCGGGCTCGCGGGAGTCAGAAGAGGCCCTGGTCGTGTTCACCGCCAAACGGCGCTAGCGGCTAGCCTGCCAAGCGCCTTCCTAAATTTCCATATCCTCTGTCTCTGCCCGCCTTTCGCACTCCGCAAACCACACGGACACCAAGTCGCACAAGATCAACATAGAAGTACCCTTGACACCATCCATACTCATCTTCGTCGAGACAATGCCGCAGGCAATCGCTGAGTGCTAAATCCCCTCTGGGTGGTCTACATTTGCTTTGTAGGCCACCCAGCCGGCCAGCTCGCGAGACTTCAACTCAACGACGATTCAAATCCACGATTGCGTGTAGCAGAACCTGCCCGCAACCGTCTCAATCAATTGATCATTCGTCCGGCCTGCACTGCACATCACCACCAACATTGTCAGTTCACCCGGCTCACCCCACGAACACCGACGACCCGCCCACCGCTCTACCATAGTCAAGAGCACGGCCCCTCAGTACACCACGCACCCAGTCGATAGAACGCCGTCTTCCCTCGAAACCCCGCATTCACCCCTTACACTCGACCTTCACCCTTCCGAGTCGCAACATTGACCAATCTTTACCTCCACCCTCACCCCAAATCCCATACCCACCACGCTGCCATTGGACGACACAGGCCCTCATGGCTCAGCACACATACTCTCGATCCGCCATGTCCGACCTCGGTGGACACCACCATCAGGACCGCAAGCTCATGCACGACACCACCACTGCCGCACACTTCAGTGACCAGCGACCAGCTTCGCGAGACACTGCGCCAGGAAGCAACCACCAGACCGCAGGGCGAGGAGATGGCCAGTTAACCACCGAAGAGACCGCAAACGAAGACGACGAAGAAGACAGTAGCACCGCTCAGGACGGTGAACCAGATGATGAAGATGAGCCAGACGAGCTCGCCCCGTCCCATGGTCTTGGTAAGGGCAAAGGTAGAGGCAAACGCCCTGCCATTCGTGTTGAGCCTGTCGACGAAGAATCGCAGGAGGAGGATGACGAGATTGCATCCAATGGGACGGGGCTCATTTCTAGCCTGCATCCGGTGAACCAGCTGCTGGTGAACAACAAGAAGCGCACCTTCAGCAACCTCTCTAGCACCTCTGTGCTGTTTGGAGACGACTCTACTGATCAAGAGTTTCCTAGACGCAAGATGGCACGGAAGCTCAGCAATGCCGTCACCAAGCCGTTGCTCACTTACAAGGAAACTGACGACGAGCTTCACGAGAATGCCATCGAAAGCGATGATGACGAGGACTATAGTGCACTGAATCTTATACCCGATGATGATGACGATATTGATATCATGGAGGAACAGGAGGAGAGCTTCATCCTGCAAGAAGAGCAGCAGGCAACTACATTGCTCAACGAGTTTCGTGACGCTCGCCGACTCAGTCTCGAGAGCTGTGTGAGCGACAATATTTTCGATATCACTGCCCCCCTAAACGAGTCTTTCATCTCCAATCTTCCTGACTTCGGCTTCGCTCAATTCTTTGAGCCAGAGGCACTCCCTGCATCCCCCGATCCAGCCGCAAAGAGGAAGTATTCGGACAGCTCCACCAAGCGAGTTCGCTTCGATGATGAAGTGCAGGTATCGGATAGCTCTAGCTCCGAGTCCTCAGAGCTGGATAGCAGTGTCTTTCCCGATCTCTTCCTTGAACAAGACAAGCTGCCTCCGATCTTGAACCAGCTTCTCGAGATCGATAATGACGACGACGATGGAGACTTTGCTTCCCCTCAATCTGATGCATCCTTCTGGGACTTCGGTCACGAGGAGTCTCGCATCACTCAAGCTGAGCAGTCGGACGATGCCGACGAGTCGGACGAGTCCAGTGGCTATGAATGTATGGCCACAATCTACACCAGAAATTCTAAGCATACTAACGCAAATTTGCAGCCGACATGGGTGACACTACTGACGAAGAAGACTTTGGAGCTGATGCTCCACCTCGGACACCTGTGCAGAGCAGGTCTGTGCTTCGTCAGCCACCGTCCGCGCCTGGTTCTCGGGCTGCTACCCCCAACCCCTTCATACGCAGCTCTAGACCCACTGGTCGCCAAATCCCGCCCCCACGCGGAGTATTCATCCACGAGGACAGGACCAAGGCCATTGCTGTAACAAGCAGGTTCACCAAGGGTGTTACATTCTATCGGCCACGCCCAGCAATGATTCCCTGGATTCCACTGAACGGTTACCACAGCAGCACGAGTAGCACAGCCAACAACAGTCCCCGAAACTCGATTGCACAACTCAATGCCAATGCCTCGGACAGTGAGGTCAGTAACGAAGTCTTCAACAACGCACTCGGAACGGACATTATGCTCAGCGGCATATTCGGATCCGCTCCAGGAAATGATTTCGTCTTTGGCAATGAGAGCATTGGCCCTCCAGAGGCGTTTTATCCTTTCGTCAGCATCGGGTCAAACGGCAACATGAATCACATGGACGACGACGAGTACGATGACTCGGAGGATTACGAGGATGATCTGAACATCGCTGACTTCATGGACTTCGGTTCCGAGGGTGACGACACCGATCTCGAACACGAAGATGAAGAGACCGATGTGCCAGCAACTCCAGCAACATCGCAGTTGGCTCTCAATGGCTCAACACCAGCTGCGCCCACGCCTGTTGTTGCCACGCCCGTCACACGCAAGAGAACCACTTCAGATGCCATGCTAGAGCACTTTGATCGTGGAGTTGTCACCGCGTTCCGCAACAATCAAAACAGATATCGCGACGTTGCTTCTCTTCCACAAGACCCGGCTGCTCGCGCTTCTGTTTCCCGGCCAGTACGGTCTGGCAAGTCCGCTGAGGCTCTCATAACTCCTCTTCGCAAACGGTCAAAGACCAATAGGATGACCAGAACTCCACTGCGCACCGGACCCGTCAATCAGAGCTCGCCCCTTTCAGGTGTTACCAAGGCTACCTCGCGTTTACAGCACTCATTGATGAGCGCTCCTCGTGCCCCACCCCCAAGAATGGGCACCTTTTCATGAGGACGTTGAAGTCCTACACAAGTGGTGATACGACCACAACGACATTGACTGGAGGACATGAGGGGATATGAGGAGGGGAGGAGGAAGTACATCGATTCTCCTGGGGAGATACACGACGTTACGATACCCACGACCTTTTGCTTCCCGCGTTTCCTGCGGCCATGTTGTTACTACGAACTTGATGACGCATCTGCATGTCTATCAAGAGTTCATGGGCTCGGTCTATGTCTAGACAGGCCCGATAAAAGTTGGAACGTTTTCCAATACCCAGGAAAGCTTCGGCTGCGACAAAGCCGCGCCTGCTTTTGGACCCCGCCTTCGTTCAGCAACTTTCGATTTCTGCTCTGTTTCTTATATCAGTCTTCTTTCGGTACCTTACAGCTCGTCTTTTCAGGAAGCGAGCAGGGTCTGGGATGATACCATGCGCTTTGACGGGACGATTTGATGGGTTCAACCATCTCCGGCGTTCATATCTACGGCTGTCGATCAAGAACGGCATTGCGGCTGTGGTTCAAGCACGGCATCGCGCCGCCCTTCTTTCTTTTGTCCGTGGAGTTCATGCCATTCGGGTCATCGCATATGTAGGATTACCAGTCGGAAGATAGTGCTTCCTAACATGCAAAGTAATTCCTAAACGCTTCACGTGTGTTATGTGACTATGTAGTCTCAATGTAACCGACACCCCCACGTATGCGGTCAATGGTCCCTGACCATTATGATGCAAGCGCTTGTGCACCAACTAAGCATTCTACCCCTGCAGATGGCGCAAAACGTGGGAGGCTTGGCGTGGTGAATGGTTGGCGTCCGTGCTCAAGCTTTGCTGGACAACGACGTCACACCATCTCAATCTCAGTGCATGTGAAAACCAAGCGTCTGGTAAACCTCGCGTCTCGCACGCCCGATGCCTCCATTACGCAGCGATGGCGGACACGAAACGTGACTACGATGAAGAAGGGTCATTCTTCCAATATGCGATAGTACGTTCGGCCCCAGCGGTCCCTCTGTCCTGGTTCAAACAGGGCGCGAAGGATTCTCCCCACATGTTCGATCATACTAACAATGTGCTACCGGTAGGATAATCTGCTCTTACCTGTGCGCATAGCGACGTCGCCTGTACTGTTACGAACGTACCTCCGCACTATCCTTCTGTTCATCACGTCCACAACTCTCTTCGGCCTCGCTACGGTCGCGTACACGTCGTTCTACTACTCGTACATACCCGTGCGCGGCATTAGTGCACCTGTGTACCTACAATACGATCATGGCGGCACAGCACGCCCTTCCATACTACCGACCGACGTATCTACGAAGAATTGGCCGTATGGCATCGCGAATATACCAGGGCTAGTGAGCAGGCAAAAGTACGATGTCGTCGTCGAGATGACGGTGCCGAGAAGCAGAGTCAATCTTGATGCAGGCAACTGGATGGTCGCACTCGAACTGCGCGGTCGCTCGACGGGCGCTGCTGGTGTGAAGGGTATGCTGGGTTGGGATGAGGAGTGGAATGTACAAGATCACAGTCAAGGAGGAATACCAGGAACGACGGCGCAGAAGATGGGCGCTCAGGGGCTAGCGGAGAATCCAACTGTGCTTGCGAGGAGTAGGAGGCCCGCGATCTTGACGTATCGGAGCTACATTATTGAGCACGCGTATCGACTGCTTCGTCTCCCACTGTACCTCGTCGGTTGGCACACCGAGTCCGAACACATCGAAATCAGTATGATGGAGTCTGTCGAGTTTGACAAGGGTGCGCGCAACGTGCCATCTTCCGTGAAGGTGGAATTGCGCTCGCGACATCCGCTGGAAGTCTATACTGTGTTGGTACGCTTCAGCGCTCGACTGGAGGGCTTGAGATGGCTGATGTACCGATACTGGCTCAGCAGCGCAGTAGCGGGTACATGTCTCTTCTGGAGCGTAGAGATGGGCGTGTTACTCTTCACCTGGGCAATCTTCACCCTGCTCTTTGGCAAGTCCTCCCCTCCAGAGGACCCAGCAGGACGGAAACGTATCAAGCAAGAAGACGGTGACATTACACCAAAACGCGAACCTCGAGACGGCGATACTGAACCTGGAACCCCGTTCTCAGACACTTCGCGCACGTTCCCCACACTTCCTTCCCACCAGCCTCTCCACTACACCTCAACCTCTCCCACATCTCCCAAATCCGAACGTAACACGCCAGCTCTCGAGGACATACCAACGCGAGAAGAGGCAGAAGCGGACGACGAGGAAGATGATTTCGTGCTTGATGAACCGATCCCGCTGAGTGCGCAGAGGGACGGCGTGTTTACGGATAGTGGTCTAGGCACAAGCTTTGAGAGCGATAGAGGACTTAGTCGAAGGAGGAGCGGGAGACTTCGAGATGGAGGGAAGGATGGAGATCGATAGCGTCGGTCGTCATCTGTACCTCTTCCGAAGATTGCTGGGGAGGGAAGTGGGACAGTTAGTGGGACTGGGGGTCCGAGGGTCAGGAGATGTGGCTGTATGGGATCACATTCTCATTGACGTAGTAAGCTACCATAATGCCCCCATTACGCTACCCTCTTGTGGATTCCGTATAGGCTTTACAGCGTCCAGCATCTCCCCTTTTATATCTTCCCAGCTTCTACAACGGTGTTGAAGCATCTCATTTCTATCGTATAAAGTCCATGTACGCTACTATGACTTCTTGCGTTCCTCTCAAGCAATCGTTTCCCTTAGTTTCAGGACAACGCCACAATCTTGGAGTGCTTGCTGCAAACGTTCAGTCACGGCTTCAACCGCACAATCGCTCCTTATTCTTGTAACTATGTCCCGCGCTTCGTATTTCTTCAAGACCTGTGACGTGGTTTCATCAAACGTTGCGATTCGTCTCTTGATCGTTTCGATGGTATCGTCAGCTCTTCCGCGCGAGGACAATCGCTGGAGAAGCACATCCTGTGGACAGTCGAACACCGACACACACGTCACTGGCGCAACGTGCTGTTCGAAGTATTCTGCCTGGTCCAGTTTACGGGGAAATCCTGTGCGTGAATGTAAGCTTTGGTTCGCAGCAGGCAAATCAACGATCATAAATTACCGTCAAGCAATATTGTTTGGATTCCCGCGTTTGCTGCTTCTTCAATGTATGTGCGCAGGATACTAACTGTTATCTCTTTCGGGCCAACCCGTCCGCTCTCCATGTTCTCTTTGATGGTATTGGCGTGAGGGCTATCAGGCTTTGCGGCCTCGGCTCGCAAGACATCCCCTACGCTAAAGTGTGCGCAATGATATTGCTCTTGGAGTATGGCACATTGAGTACCCTTGCCCGAACCGGGACCACCGAGGATCGAGATGACTGTAATGGCAGCCAACATGGTGGGGGGTGCGTTGTGCTGCGGCGAGTTCGCAGTGAGTTTGATTGCTTCTGACGCTAGCCTATCGTATTGCGCTTAAATTATAGCCCTGGGTGCTGTGGTCGATGCCTCCTTCCTCCATCAATCTCCGCACCTTCTCAATATGGGCAGCTGGCTGTCAAGTCAAGCATCCGACTCATCCATCGATTTTGTCTCGCTTGGGATGGTAGTAATTGACGAAATACGTCTCCCATCCCGACCCGCATTGATTGATGTCGCTGGGGGCTCCGGAGCTTTTTGTACGACTTGCGCCTCTTTACCCCGCCGTCATAGACCTTACATAGCCTCACTAATTGGTGCCTCCAGCTACACTCGGCTGTCGTCTCTTTGCGGATCGCTTGAAAACACATCGTGTCGGCTGCTTAGTCCTTGCAGGGACTGATTTTCCAGATCACGTGAAGAAGCAGCTTTCGTCCTGGCAGATGACTCTGCAGCTCAAAATCTCGCAGACAGAGCCGAGTACAAGGGGTCTGCTTGAGTATGAAGATGATACCTTCGGGCGTATGCACATCTTTGTTTGTCAATGGTACGATGCTTACGCATGCAAAGCAAAGAAGTTTCGTTACATCACAACGCCCTTGCGGACAGCACCAAGTGACCTGGTTGGTAGCCGGCTTCTTCATGCCAAAATGTTTCATCTTCTTGGCACGCCCAAGGAAGTGGGGATGCAGATACCGCAAATCATCGCACTGCGAAGGCAGCATGGCAACAGGAGCGTCCCTTTTCTCTTGTGGGAGCCGTTCCCCGCCGCGTGCACCACCACAAATCGTCAAGCTTTCCTGGACACTTGCAAGCTTGTGGATGTTTTCTCACCGAACCACCTAGAACTGTGTGCCTTGTTCGATGATGCAAAGCCTGAAGGCTTCAGCACAGAGCGGCTGGAAAAGTATGCCATGCAGTTTTCCGCGGCTACAGGGTTAGAAGGAAAGGGAAATGTCATCGTGAGAGCTGGCGAATTTGGATCTCTTACTGTTGGAGGCTCCCTCGACAAGCTATGGCTACCGCCATTCTACCAGGACGGTGCTAGCGAAGTAGTAGATCCAACTGGAGCGGGGAATACTTTCCTGGGGGGATTCATGGCAGGCTGGAACCTGACACATGATATCAAGGAGTCATCGATCTATGGTGTTGTTGCAGCAAGTTTCGCTATTGAGCAGATTGGGCTGTCAAAACTTGAGCTTGATGGAGAATATGAGCTATGGAATGGTGTTCAGGCCATGGATCGCCTAACACAATACAAAGACCGAATCTCGACAGCCTTAGCGGTCTGATTGCAGGTAATGAGTTCGCATTACGAAATCTAAATTCTTCATTGGAGTTTGCACTCCCTGGTCCATATCATGAAGGCATCCTCCCTTATTCTCCCTTACTCTTGCCCAACCCTTTTCAAGTAAGCGGTCCAACCCTCTTTCTGGTATGATTGAACAGCCTCCAAAGGATTCTCAGCGGCATAAATTCCCCTACCAGCGATGATAAAGTCTGCACCGCCTGCTATAGCGCTTGTGGGTGTCTGATACTGCTGGCCGAGCTTGTCTCCCTTGGTCGTCTGGTTCACGCCTGTTGTGAACACGAGAAAATCTTCATCCTTCACAGACGCTGAAGCAGTTGAAACAGACTGCAAAGAACCAGTGGCCACAAAGCCGATGACCGAGCTCTGGTGCTGTCTTGCAAGCTCGACACACTTTGTGGTATAGCTTCCTGTCGCTAGACTCCCTTTTGAAGTCATTTCCGCGAGCAAGATGAGTGCGCGCTCGTTTCGGTGCGGGAAATCCGGTGCTTCCATGACCTGCGCGAGAGCGTCCACAATCCCATCGCCACCAAGGACGCTGGCGTTGACGATATGTGCGAAAGCAGAAATTTTCAACGCTCCACCATGGTACTGCTTTTGTACCGTGTTACCAATATCGACAAATTTGCGATCTTCGAAAATTAGAAAGTCGTGTTTTGTCGCCAGATCTTGCAGGCCCTTCACAGTATCGTCACCAAAGTCATGCACAATGTCTATGTGCGTCTTGAACACTGAAATATACGGGCCGAGCACTGGTGGCTGTCAGCATAGCATCCATCCGGCTAGGTGCGTATCGCTGACGGTTTGCACATTCAAGTAGCTCGTGTGATGTTGTCAGGTCGGCGGACACAACCACATTCGACTGCTTGCGCTCGGCGGTTTCTAGAAACAGCTTCGCCACTGCATGAACATGTTGTGTAGCGCGCTCTGCGTATGTGAGGCTAGATCGCGAGGTCATTGCTGGTAAATATGGGTCGTTACAATGCGGACAGAAATAGGTAGGTATAAGATGAAGACAAAGATCTTCTACACTTGAGATCCGGCTCAACGCAGTCGTAATATCGAAACTTGAGCCTTGAACAACAAGAAGGCTGCACACTCTTTCACCGGTCGATGCGATATTGCATGGTGGTCGGGTGGGGCAAAAGAGCGGGCACTAATGAGAATCAATGTGACCATTACACACGGTAAGCGCCAAGTCGTCAAACGAGAAGCACTGCCTAAAGCATACGACTGCCCACTGCCATGGTGGTCTGTCGGGCACAGCTCCCTTCTTGTGTGCAAATGAAGACCAATGAAACCCAAGCGTTCAGGTAGCCAGCTCTCAACAAAATCATTCGCACCTACCACAAGACGTGGTGACATTTTGAGGCGTAAATAGCCATCCTTGCAAATTGTACAGATGTAAATCAAATCACTCTGCGGAGCCCAAGGCTCCAGAGGCTCACTGAAGGAGCTGACATGATTAGGCTTATACTCGATGCTATGGCTTCCGCCAGGTTCCCTCTGAGTTGGAGCTAAGGTGTAATATTCATTGCATTATGAGCGCTTCAATCAAAGCTCAAACGGAGGCCCCGGCCGCCACAGATCCTTGGACCAAGTACGGAGCCGGGAACAACGCCATGGAAGCGCTTCTGAAGCAATGTGGGTCAACAACGCCGCACATCGACGTGATTGAGGTGTTCTCGAGAAGTAAGACCGGCCCTATCATAAACTGCATATTATCTGACTTTCCAGACCATATGGTGGTGGCTACGCAAGTACTCACTAATGCTCTGAAGCTGGAAGAGTATCTGGATAGCAAAGTGAAACGTCCCGGCCGGTCTGCATGGTACGGTAAGTAGCTCAGGTACTGACAGGATATAGGCCCCTCATGATCAGATCCTGCGCATAATGTACGTCTCTTTGCCTGTTGCCACGCATTCCTTGACTCGACCCAGGAGTGTCTCAAAATTGTCATCCACGACGGTTCAGCTGCTTGGTTCAAAGCTCCGAATGGACTACGAGCTTTGGACAAACCGCCATCAAAGTAGCGACAGAGAGTGGTTTGCGGGACCCCTCTTAGAGCGCGGTTCGTCCGACCGTCATCAATAACGAATCTAACTGACAAAACTTGAGGGACAAGAGAATTTTCGCACTTCAATCTATCGTGTGTCGAGTTCCAAAGAGCGACATTACAGACACCCAAGCAGTTCACCGAGAGTGGAAAGCTAAGTCATACAGTTCGACTCGTGAGGTTAATGGACCGCACTAACGGTGAGTGACATCTCAGATTTTTGGCCGGCTCTGCACTAATGAAAGGGAAGCAAAAGCGAGTCTTCCGAGGATCTACGTTCTTCGGAGAGTGTCGGGCCACCTACGTCGCGACGGACGACTGTGGACATTCGTATACTTTAACGACTCATATATCGATCTCAGCGCCGCCCACTTCACGGTCGATGTACCAGGGGGAGTTCAACATCCGCCCAGATCATGGATCACACAGTTTGTCAATTCACAAACACCCGAAGCTCTCCTGAGAGATCTCGGCGAAGATGGCTTTGGATTTGTAAACAGGATATTGCGCGAGATCAAATCCACTTGGAAGTTGTTGCTCAACGACATAGAGTACTTCTTAGAAGCGCTGGTATGACTTGCGAACAGCCTTGATATTTGGTTTTACTGATGAACAATGAAGACCGAAGACACAACAGACGAGCAACTAATGGATGCTGCGCCGTGGCTGCATCGACGATTCCTCCTTAACATTGATTTTATGCAACATCAACTGCGCTATCACGCTCGCTACGTCACCTACCTGACAAACGCTCCCTCACAACAAGGTTTATGCATCATTCCGACCATTTTCAAAAAGGAATTGCTACAGGAAAACGATGCGTTACGTGTCGTGGAACAAAGATTGCTGGCTATTCGCGAGCGAACAACTGCTATCCTCGAAACAGTCAGCAAAATACCACTTGCCCTTGAAACACGCTGCTGACTACATGAGGTTTTGAATATCAACACAATTAAACAAGCGAAGCTTGCTGCAGAGATGACACGATTACAGCGAGAGGACGCAAGGATCACAATCGCCCAGGGTGAGACGCTCAAGCGTTTGACGTTACTGAACATGGTGTATCTTCCTCCCACATTTGTCGCGGTAAGCTCTTGCGTCGTAAGGGACTGGAAACATTCACTAAGGAAATGAAGACACTTTATGGTATGAATCTTGCCCAGTCATGGTCTCTACGAACTTTTATAGGTGTAGTCATCGCATTCCTGTTCTTCACAATGCTCGCCGCTTGGAAATGGAAGGCGCAAAACGATTCCGAGGATGCGGAACTGAATGCATCGATGGGCACTGAATTGAAAGTTGGAGGCAAACATTATACATCCGGATGCCTCCGCCTTCCTATATGGCGGAAAGCCACGTCAAGACAGTTGCACAGCGTCCCTTGACCGGTCCCGACCGAGCGGACACATAGCCATGTGGACCAACTACAGTGGCTCTGTTTGTAACACCAACTATGACAGCTGGTCAGGCTCCGACCTGGCTCCCATAATGTTTGTAGACTAAAGTAAGGTTAAAGACGCAGTACCGCATCATGTTCCTTCCTCGCTTGCTCGGGAACATCGCTTATCAATATGACGAACAATTTTGTCAGTATGTCACCGTTGAAACGGGAAATTTGCTTCTACAGTCCCCCACCAGACGGACAGGAACCCAGATACGAGACAGAGGACTCCTTCCTGAAAGGC
>TARA_R110002003_G_scaffold2123_3_pt1 | contig 14334 bp, 19 predicted proteins | sample TARA_R110002003 | Tara Oceans TARA_R110002003 (sample SAMEA4396441) | marine metagenome | biome: Westerlies Biome; feature: [SRF] surface water layer (ENVO:00010504); material: water (ENVO:00002006), including particulate matter (ENVO:01000060) such as... | depth 5 m | reverse complement strand
TGTGTGTGTGTGTGTGTGTGGGTGCAGACCGTTCCGTGGGAGCAATATGTAGAGTGTATGCTGTACTGCATGTAGGGTGATTTGACCTAACAAACTTCGACAACGGATGCATCACGGCCTGCGTTTGAAAATCTATCATGTCGACTAGTCACTTTCCTTGCGCAAACGCAGGACTCCAAGACGTGGCTCAGAGACCCCGTTCGGAGATATCGCGCCTTGCAGCACGCTAGTACAAGGCGGAAATCCACACCGTAATGCGAACGCGAGGAGCGAGCACGTGCGTTGTTTTGGGGATGGGGAATTACGCCGACATGGCACGATAGGGAAGGGGAACGCTCGCGTGGTGGGGACCGAGAGTGGCTTGAGGAGAAGCAGGACGGTAGGAGCGGTGGGACGCGGATCTGAGTAACGGAATGGCTGGATGGACTGGGATTCGGGCGAGGGGGGATGGTAGGTATGTATGTATGTATGTACGGAAAGGTAAATGTTCACGTTTACGTCTACGTTTGAGACAATGGCATTTGCGATGCGGTGTGGTGTGGTAGGCTGATGAAGTATCGATGTATGGAGGCATGGATGATGGAACGGCGAAGAGACGAGTGGACATGCATCACATCGAACCCGCGCTCCGCTCCCGGTCTGCTCTGCTCTGCTGTTGTCGAAGGAAGGGTCTATGAAGGCTTCAGCATACTTCAAAGTGTTCCTTGTGTTGACTGGCTTTGGCGTTGGCGGTGCCCAGCGTCGGTTGATGGAAAGGGGCATGATGTCCTATTTTACTTTCCGCGTAAGGGGCGGTAATATGAGATGAGGGAGGGAGGGGTTGGAGATTCTCGCTGCCGCTGCCTGGGAGGGGGGGATAGTTATGGTATGGTTCTTTTGGATTTAGCATGGAGAAAGGGCGAGAGGGGTGGGGCGTTTGATGGGAGGGGAAGGACGGGGGTGGGCAAGGTGGGAACTTGAGGAGGTGAAGTGAAGGTGCAGATGGAAGGGAATGGAGGACAGTCACGAAAATGGATTGTGGCGGCGGTGAAGGTGGCGGTGGTAGCGGTGGCGGTGATCAATGGGTATCGCGATGTTGCAGCGTTGTGAGATGGGATGTAAAGTGTTTGGATGTGGATGTGCGGCATGTTGATGAGCTGCGTTTGAAAGATTCTGGTCGGTTGTTGGCGGGTATGTAACCACCTTAGTTAATGTAGCACTTGAACCCCATTCGCCCACTTGTTGGGTTGAAACCTGGAGATGTCAAGTAAATACTGGCTTGTATATTTGTTCGACATAGATGAGGGAATATGAGGTGCTCCAAATGTGGCAGTGAAGTATTTACTATGGAGAGATAAGATAATGGTGCTTGAAAGACAAGCAAGTCAGCTAAAGTCGTGCGTTTCCCAGCAAATATCCTATCTCGATTTTCCTGTTTTGTTATATTATGCACACTTTTATTTCTAATGAGTGGACGGATCGACACCAGTCGACGTGAAAGCAATGTCGTCATAGTTCTCGACTCCTGACTGACCCGGTTCACTCATCTCGCGTGGATGCACGGGCTTCTATGTGAAACAAGCCGCAAGCCCGGGTTCACGGTGGCGTTCAAGCGCGAGGCCGTGCACTATAACGGAACGGCAACGATGATGCTCCAATCGGTGATCGTCCGATTCTCAAGTCGGCATTTGTGTCAAGCATCAAAATCTGAAAATGCCGATGGCACAGAGCACGGAATAAGGAACAATCGTTACTCAAATTCACGTCGATGCCTTCGATGCGGCGATAAATTGTTCGTAGTTAGGATCAATTCACGCCTTTAGCTCGTCCACATTCCCAATATTTGCGTTCCCGCCTCCCCGCGCTTCAGCGAGTAGTTGTGTCCCGACCACCGCTCCTGTGCTTTTGCTCTTGAACACTCCTGATATGGAGTATAGGCCAGCAAACGGCTCATAAACGTACTCTTCCTCCCAGACCTCTTGGCCCTTGTACGTCACACTCTCGTTGAAACCGTTGAAGCGCATGTTGGTTAGGTAGTTGCCCACGACCGTAGATGCGGAAATGGAACCGAAGTTGTTGAGGGTTTGCTCGACAATGTCGCCGTTCTGCGCAAGGACGCGGCGCTTGTGCGTGTTGCCCTCGAAATTGTTGACGGAGTAGAGTATGTTGTTCAGCAGGTCGAATTGGTGGAAGTCGATGTCGCGTTTTGTGGCGGCTTGCGTGGAGTCATTGCCGGTCAAGCCGCCTCCAACGTCGCCAATCAGTCCGGCCGTGTCGTTGATGATGCTTCCCAGGCCGTTCCCGAGCTCTGCAATGACAGGGTTGAGATCGATCGAGTCCAGCACGTCGCTGATCATAGTGACGAGGTTTCCTAGTCGCGCTTCCAGGTAGACTCGCGCGGTGACGTTCTGGATTAGAAGCGAGACTTTGTCGATGCTGAGGTCGACTCCGGCGTTGAACTGCAGCAACTGGAGGACCTGGGCGTCGAGGTTGATCTTGGCTGTAAGATTGTCGACGCCGATGTAGATCTCGCCAACGTGAACGGAAGCGTTCAGTAGGACGTCGGGCACTGGGTCTAAGGCGGAAACATTTGACGTCTTCGTGTTTTCGGTCTCGTAGAGCACGGCAGCCGGGTCGCCATCTTGCCTTACTTCAAGCTTGTAACCGGAATAGCCATCATTTGCCGATTGACTTAAAACGAGAAGTGGAAGAGTAAGGAGCGCGATCGTTGAAAGAATGGACGGCATCTTGATGGTGGATCACAGCGTGTGGGTGTGATGCAAGAGAATGGACGCAACTCAACGGCTGCTGGACGAAGGGAGTGGGAAGCGTGAACTTGATGACCGAAGACGGTCAGAACAAAGTGCAAGCGACGTTGACCATATGGCCAGCGGGTGTTGGCGTTTCTGACCGGGATCGCACCATGGTTGCGACGATGCATGATCAACCTCTTCCCTCAAGGCGATCAGAAGCAAATTAAGGAGTCGATACGCGCAATTGCCATTCGGTGCAGGCTGGCAAAAGATCAGGATTTCGTATGCGAATCAAGGTTCTCGACAATTAAACCCCAGGAATATCTGAGATAGCGTGTCGCAACCCTGTCTAATCCATGTGAACGGCCGCATAGGGGCTTTTAACCGAGATTTGCGGTTCCTGCATGGTGATCACCATGCTGATCTGCAACGGCGCTGCTTGGCCTAGAATCCTGGAGTGCAGTTACTTGTAGTGAGCATTGCCGCCGTTTTGCACTGCGCTGTTCGCCGTCGCCGTCGCCGTCGCCAAAATGTCGTTCTCTATCCGTTCGCTCGTACTGCTCTTCAGCATCTTCCTCACATTCGCTTTCCAAGTCGTCGCGCAATCGGCCACAGGCCCATCAACACCACCAACTACAAGCAGCCGACCCGCGCAAGGTAATGGCACGACGACCACCCGACCGTCTTCTGTGACTACTTCTTCGCCACCCGATGTTCTCCTTCAAGTGCCTGAACTGCACGTTGGAAGAATTGAATCTCAATGCGAAGGTTGCAGGCCTCGTGCAGATCAATGCTGGTGTTCAAGTTGCGGTCGAGAAGGTCAACATCACAATTGCCGATGTCGATGTCAACCTTGAGCTGGTTGTAAGATTGGGCAACCTCGTCAGCATTGTGGAGCGCGTCTTCGATTCGCTAGACTTGAACCCTCTCCTCATCAGCTTGATCAGCAACGTGACGAACCTGGTCGGTGAAGTGATTGGCGCTGTAGACGGACTTGTAAGCGAAGACTACCAGTCGGTTTCATCGTGGACCTCTTGCTGACATTGCCCAGCTTGGCTCGATCACTCAGAACGGAAAGACGTTGAACTTCTTGGTGGACAACCTTGGCAACATCGTACAGGAAGTTGTTGGAGCTGGCGGTGATGCTCTTCAGCAGATCGTGGGTAACTACAAGGTAAGCTTTCAAGTCTGGATAGTCCCTGCTCGTACGAGAAGCTAACGGGCTGGTAGTTGAACATGACCGAAGTGGTTGGAAGCGTGAAGCAGGTTGGCCAAGGCCTTACCCAGAAGACTTTCAAGTACGACGCTCTCGGTTCGCTTATCGACATCGTCTTCAACACCGCAGGCCAAGTCGTCCAGGCCGTGGTGCAGAAGCCGACCTCAGGAGGCAGTGGCTCTTCCAGCTCGGCATCTGGGACTCCAATGCCAGTAACATTACCCGTCAGCTCAGCTACACCGGTGAGCGCATCGTGAATATGACAAGATAGATAGCATTAATATAAGGTAATGCCGTCGAGCCCATCTCCAGACATCCTTGCTAGCGGTTTCACGATCGAGAATCCAGGCCAGTGGTTGACGAGAGACCATCTGCTGAGAGACGTGACAAACAGGCAACACCCGTCCAGGACGGCTTTGAGAGCCTTTACACGCAGAGAAGATGAAAACTCCGATGGGTTATGGCTCAGGGACCGAGGTACGATGGTGGGATGCTACCTAGGAAGTTGTGGTGGTTGATCCGCCATGATGACTAATCTCCGCGGGCGCGTTAGAGTCGCGCGTCCGCCCAGCGCCAAAGCCCTCAAACGATAGTCGTCCTGCACGCGTCCACTGACTTGACTGCATTCAACTTGGCTGATTTCTAAACGAATACAATGTGTGAATGTTACAAAATGTCACTCTTTTACTATCTGCTGCATCTTTCAGCTCCTGAGGAACACTGCTAGAGGCTTTCACGTGCGTCTACGAGTCCGGAACAGACTCGATAAGACGTTGAAGACCTCCTAATCATTGCATCTTGTATGTAACATAGCCTGCAAGACTATTATGTTTACCTCTGCGCAGCACTCCCATCCGTAGATGTATGCGATCTCAAGCTTCTGGTCCCTGACCATCCGACTCCTCTTTGGCCCTTCGCTTATCATCCTTCGCCACGAAGAACCAACTTGTCAAAACCGCACCCAAGCATGTCGAGAGCAGTGCGATAGAACAAATATAGCTCACGCGATATGTGGGTCCAAACTTGGGCTGATAAATCTGCGGACCGACAATTCCCATCAGTTGACAACTGCAATAGATTAGCAGACGTTAACCAAGAGGGTTTTAGTACGTGTCTACTGCCTTGAGGATGGGCTAGGAAAGTTTTAATCACCACCTAGACAGTGATTTCCTAGACCGCTCCACTTTGACAGCCGATATATACCTGCACAGGGGGCTACGTACCTTGCATTCGTCAAGCCTATAGCGAGCCCGGCCGTCGTTGTGCCTCGTGCTGCTCGGATGCGCTCTGGCCAGATAATGGCGAAGAACGATTGAGATGCGGCCGTCGCGATCATGACGAAGATGTACTTGGCAACTGGCTGCTTTACTGTGATAAGCAGAATATAGCATATAATCTGGACGATTTCAACGCCTAAACCAGCGATCCAAGGCGAAAGGCGTTTCGTGTGGATGAAGAATGCCAGACCGCAAAGGATCACGAAAACGAGCGTGAAGGGAGGCTAACAGCGATTAGAATCGAGCTATGGTTATATGCACAAGAGCGACGTACCATGGTCATGACCTGTGAGATTGCAGTGTTGCTTATCCCGAGCTCGTAGATCACGGTTGGTAGCACGAACGAGATGCCCCAGCCACCAATCCCATGGGTGATCCAGATCATGAGGAACGGGACGAATGTCGAACTCTTGAAGAGGCCCTTGATCTGGTCGAGGTCGAATGTTTTGGCTGCCATTGTGGGCGCCTGCTTTGGCAGATCTGCGATGATAGCAACTCGCTCATCCTCTGACAGAAACTGGACTGTCTGAGGATAGTTCGGCAGGTAAAAGAATGTGTATATGGCACACAGAATCGCTGGAATGCCCTCCAAGATGAAAAGCTATGCGTGTAAGCGACACCTCTTCTCCCAACATCAAGACCCACTTACCCATCGCCATCCCGCGAGTCCTGCGACACCGTTCATGAAGCTAATGGCATATGCGAGCAAACCGCTTATCGTCCCAGAAAACATGCCGCAAGCATAGAAGAATGCGATGCGCAGCGGCAGTCGCTCGGTTGGGTACCAAAACGACAGGTGATACAACACCCCGGGATCTGTTGAAGGCATGACTTAGTACTTGTTCTTGATGAGGCTCGCTGAACTGATACGTACAGAATCCCGCTTCAGCAGCGCCAAGAAAGAAGCGACACGCCAGAATGCCAGAGTAATTCTGTGTCGCGCCCTGGCACATCGAGATGATGCCCCAAGTAATCATAATCCGACTCATCCAGACGGACGGGCTGAATTTCTTCAACATGAGCGTAGCAAGCGGCTCGAAGAACAGATAAGGATAGTAGAAAATACTCAATGCCCACGCCCATTGCGAGGACGAGAGTTTGCCGAGCTGCTTCTTGATGCCGGTGCCTTGTTCGAGATTCATGATCGCTGTATTGGAGATGTTGCTGACGTGAATTCGCATGATCAGGTAGACGAATGCATACCAGCATAAGAGGCGCTTGTCGACCTTACGATGAGCGGCTTTCAACGTCGCTGCGGAGGGCGAATTCGAGCTGACTTCGGAGTCGGGCGCATCGCTGATCTCCTTGGTCGGATGTTCTTCATACTGCTTTTCGCCGGCCATTGCTTCGAGTTCTGGTCTGATATGAAATTAGAACTGAGGGTAGGGTTTCTAGAAGCACTGAAGTATCAGGGAACCACCGCTTTTACTTCAAAGCCAACACCCAGCGAGAAGATCGGCAATCGTGCAGGGTGCCTAACGACTTAACACTATCTTCCTGCATATTCCTTGTGGGTTTGTGGCGTTCTTCTAACGGTTTTATGAGCACGTCATGGTACTAACCACGTGTTTCCCCTGCCGATGGGGAACATTCCTGAACGCCTGCACGCACGTCTAGCTGGCTAACATAAGTTTCATGAAGCGCCAGAGACATCTTCATACATTTTGTGCACTACCGAGCAGTCAAGATTGGCTGTAAACCTTCACGCAGCACTCAGACAATGGGCTACTTATTGATGGGCGCTGTTCCTTTGGGGTTGAGAGACGTGGTATCTCATCATGTCCCACAAATTATAGAATAGCACGTTGAGCCACGAGTAATTTTACTCGCTCCGAGGTCGCTCAGGATTCTTAGCCACCATCTCTAACTCCAGGAAAGGGAACAAGTTGTCGGCTGTGTTCTGCCGAACTGCGGTGATAGTTGCAAAGCGAGGTGTTGAGCGCTTGGTAGCACGAGCACGAAGTTTAGCGAGGAATTGCGTGCTCGATCATCACCTCCACTTTCGAGCATGAGCACAACGTGCGTCACCGATGTAACCGACAACGGAAATAACACCCAATGATATATAGCCGAAGTCATACTGTCAACGGTAATCTCGAACGTCTCTCCACGCTCAGCGACGTCGACCATCGGAATCATGCCTTCAGCGACGTATTCAGAGCCACCAGCTATTCCGAGGTGGGAGAGGCCCTCAAAGACAGCAGAGAAGCTTGATTGGGCAAACATCAAGATCATTGACTTGTCGACGTTCGATGAACCAGGTGGCAAGCAAAAACTGGCTGAAGACTTACGAGATGCGGTACGCTCCTAGCATTTCTTCCACTGAACATATTTGACTGGCTTCAGGTACACAACACTGGTTTCTTCAGTATCATCGGGACTGGGTTCAGCCAGGAGGAAGTAGATCGTCAATACGACATTGGCCAGGCTTACTTGAACCTCCCCCTTGAAGAGAAAGGCGATCCCAAATACCGATGCAATTTTGCTGAAGGCAACTACTTCGGATATCGAGCTGTACGTCCAGCGACTTCTATTTTCCAGCCATGTAGACTGATCGTGATCTTTCAGGCACATGAGAAGAAAGTAATGAGCACTGATGTTCTGGATAACGTCGAATCAGTGAACATCCCCAAATTCATCCCAGCCAATAAGGACGAGCCATTCCATCCATACCTTCGCCAGTTTCAGCCGGAAATTGAGGACTTTTCTCGGCGATCATTGGAACTCGCGTCCAAGGTCTTCACACTCTTCTCCATCATTCTCGAACTACCAGAAGACTACTTCTCAAAACAGCACTTGTACGATGACCAGTCGGAGGACCATCTCAGGTATATGATCTATCGCCCTCGCTCAGCCGAGGAAGACGCGAAAGTGCAGAACACGTGGTCAAGAGCGCACACAGATTTCGGAAGCTTGACCCTGCTCTGGAGCCAGAACGTCGCAGGTCTACAACTGAAGACTCCAGCTGGAGAATGGAAGTACGTGCCGCCGGTCGACAACGGTATCATTTGCAACGTAGGCGACACATTAGACTTCTGGTCAGCGGGATACCTCAAGTCCACAATTCACCGCGTGCAGAGGCCTCCCGAGGATCAAGCACACATTCATCGGCTAGGTCTGTTCTATTTCGTGAGGCCGGGCAATGACGTCGACATCAAGCCTGCGCCATCTCCGTTACTGAAAAGATTGGGCCTTGTGAGCAACGATGCGGAGAATGCTCAGCCGGTCCGAGGACTCGAGTACGTACGAGAACGGGTGAAGAACTACCATAATCACAACGACTATGCAGATATGAAGGGCAAGAGGTTCAAAGTTGGGAATTTGGAGATTGAGGACGAGGCTGCCTAACTCATCGCTATCTCCTTTAGCACCTCGATCAATCCAAGAGTATTACCATATTGCTTTATGCCTAGTGCGATACTATTGAAGGCTTTCGCGGACGTGCAGGGTTTGAACGCAAAGATTATATGGAGCTGAATGTACCTCTCAGACGCTACACTTAGTATGGGTTCAGACCTCAAGAGCGTTCGCCTAGCTTTACGTCGCACTGCGAATGCGAAGTACTTCGGCTATGATGTATGATTAATTAAACGAGACATTCTCCGAAGCAGTCGTCCAGCAGCTTTAGCGCCCACAGTGAGGGCCTGAGCAGAGCTTTAGCCATATCCGTAGGGACGAGTGCGCCAGTGCACATCGTCTACCTGCACTTGCATCTCTCTCCTTCGACTTAGGCATAGTTCATTGTGGCCGGGCAAACTTCATCACTCAATGCCCGCTCTTCGCATCAGATATCAAGGCATGAGTCCGCCACGATGAAAGCAGGAATCACAAAGTATCACGCAAATACTCGTTCTTCATAATAACTAATTTATTCAAAAGAGTGTAAGTGCCAGCGCAGTCAAACGTCGTCTCCTTCCAACTAACACCCCAACCACAACACCACCGCGATCTTCACCATCTCTACCCCTATCACTCCCAACGACAGTTCGCAACTTGATACGCTCAGCACACAATCTTCACACTCCACTGCTTCTGCAACGAGTTGCAATTGTCCAGCTTCGAAAACGTCTTCGCCGGCGCCCCACTGCAGTCTCCAGACGTATAGCTATACACTACATCCAATCACATCAGCACCCATTCACTTCCTTTCGCAGCACTTTGTGGGGCGTCACTTACTCCGACAATCGCCAATGCGATCCAGAATCTTGACACCGTGGTCCGTATCGGTCAGCGGCATGCACACGTTCCTGCTGTACGAGCGCGCCGGCCCGCCGCCAGAGGAACACGTCGTGTACGGGTACCATTTGACTTTCATGTCGAGGGCGCGGGGCTCGAGGGCGGCGGAGAGAGCGGTGGAGACGAGGAGCGCGAGGGGCAGGAGGGGAGTGGTGAAGCGCATGGTATTTTCGGGATTGTTGGCTGTAATGTGTGATTTGAAGGAGAAGAGTTGCTGTTTAGCATGATTGAAGGCGTGGCGCTGGCCTTATGTACTGCGATGCGAGGAACACTTCTCAAGGAACATATTATCGTTGCGCCCGAAGCATCTCGTGTGTGCCTAGCGTGCCACTATTCCGGCGTTCTTGATATTGCCTGGTGCGAGTTTGAGGCTGGTTTGGGACCTACACGCGGCCAAGACTTGCGCCTTGTTCGCGGTGTAACGTGCGACTACTCTATTATGTAAGGCGGGCCGTTGTCGGGTCGTAAGATTCGGGAAGCGAAGTCTTACACGAACATGGAAGGAGGAACACTTTAGACTCCCATTCGGGTTTGTGCCTCGCAAGGCGGACAGGATGTGTGGAGAACCAGAATAGGAATATGTTGCGAGATGATATACGCGTACGTGAACAAGCTCAGTGAAAGCACTCAGCAGACCGTCGACACGATTATATCGCATTGTGAGGGAGCAGAGAGAGGGTAAAGGTATTTTAGACAAACATGGTCGTATTTGATCCAAATATTTCCTGTTGACTTCTCCCCATCTCGGCTCTCAAGAAAGGCACTTCCATCCCCATTACCACAACCTCCTTGTCCTACACAAACACAATCGTATCCACCGCCTGCCCACTATAGTAAGACCAAGCCGTCGTCTGCTAGGCCGTGCATCCTTGCTCCCTGACCGGGTAGATCTGTATTGAGCAATGAGGTTAGAAGGATTGAAGGAGTTGATTGAGTGATTAACTACTTGGGGCAGGAGAGGTTATTATTATACTGAAAAAGCTAGTGATTATATGATACACCGGCTTTGAACAGTTCGATCCTGGATTGTCAGCCGTATTCGCCCGGAAGACGAGGTTGATAAGCCAGTCTCCTTTTCTAACTAAGATACTCGTGTTGTCAGCAGGTGTTTGGTGGATTCTTGTCTGAGTTCCTTGAAAACATGCCAAAATTGGTAGACAAGTAGCCGAACTATGGTAGTGCTTGAGGTACCTTGCAATAAAAGCTGTGAGTAGATCTGGACTGTTGCGTGAAAGCTTGTCAAGTTCGAAGCCTAGACCGTTGTCAGTTTTTAATACTATTTCAACGAGCTTGTCCGCGGACCTGAAGTTACTCTCAGATTGTCTCACTTGTACCCGGACATGTTCATCGAAGGCAGGGAGAAACATGGACAGCGTTGCGTCCTGTAGTTTTGTCCAGGCTTGTAGTGGCCCAGCAGTGAGAACCACCATTCCGATACCAGAAGAATCTATCTCTAAGCAAGAACCGCGCCTTATAACCATACATACCACCATTTTCCCAGTAAATATCAATCGTGTGCGTATACTTTGCCGTGAATCTCTGACTCCAGAAGATCTCCCACGTCGACCACCAAGCGCTCAGGCTGCCAAAATTACGGACCAGAATTCAGCCAGACACGGCCTTCAGATGCAGACCCAGTCTAATATCATACCGTCCAAACCGCGTGAGCAATTATCGAGACATGATTGAGTGAAATGCACAGTCCGCCTCCTGACACCTTTATCCCCATACTCAGCGCCTAGGAGTCATCAACGGGCAGAATCACCGCGAGCGAACCATCCCCCTGTCGAGCCGCCGGTGTTTATAAACTTGAAGGACGGGGCCGCTCAATGTTTGTCGATTAGTTCTGGGTCTGGTGGTGAGGTTGTCCTCGATGCTCATGAGTCTGTACAATGAGCGTGAGTACCTTATACAGGGCTTGTGTGCGGTTGTGTGCTTGGCTACACGGTGAGTGAGCATGCCTTCAAGGACCCCTAGCGTGAAGTCGGTGTGCACGAAGCAGCAGGTGCTACAAGGTTTTCGGGCGAACACACCGTCTTGCGGACATAGCCTGTGAAGCCCGGTGATCTACATTCTGCCAATTGCCCTGGTTCACACGCTGGGAAGCGCAATTGCTCCGGCAATGGCTGCGGATAGTAGGACTTTGAAAGCCCGTGGTTTGGGGACATGGGTGGGAGGTGGGAAGCTAGTGAAGTGAGAGCGATGTCTGTCTTCCCCCTTGATTGATTATCGACGAAGCATTCAAGAGATTGAGAAGGTACTGCCATTATTGGATTGGTGTGTTGAGATGGATACCCGTGCTCAACGCCAGTAGCTCGGCGATGAGTTTGGGCATTGATGCATTTAAGAGATTGAGGAGCATCGCCATCGACTGTGGTGTAGAGTGGATCAAGTATTCCGTGCCCTTCCAAGCCCTCAGCCCTCAAGACTCTTCGCCCCAACCCCTACCCCTCACCCATCTCCCTCACCGCCCTCCAAGCCCCTCCGCAGAAGCCATACCCACCACCCTTACACCCCCCCTCCTCCCCCCACACTCTCCATCTTCCTACCCTCCTCCTCCCCACCCCCCACCGCCCTCCCCCTCCGACTCAAAAGCGTCTCATCACTAATCACCATCCTCCGCCCCCCATACACCCTCCTGCCCTCCCTCCCCATCCTCCTCCGCAACACCGCTCTGGGATCCAACCTCTCCGAGCCCGCCCTCACTTTCTCCGTCCAGCGCCTCGAGCCCTCGCGCTCAAGTTCACTGCCCTGCCGGGTCGCCTCGTCGCGCTTGCTCAGCGTGCGCACCACGCCGCTCGTGAAGGACTTAAGGCTGTTCCAGCGCGCGAATGCGGCCGGAGATGATGGGCGGTCCTGCGCGTCGCGCCAGGAGGCGGTGCGCGCGAGAAGGTCTTCGATGTCGGCGCGCGAGGGGCCGTAGTATTCGCCCGAGGCGACTGTTGGGCTGGTGGTGAGTGGGGTGACGGTGATGATGTCGGGTTGGAGGTCGAGGTCGGCGGAGGGGACAGCTGTGGCGGTGGGTGCGTCTGGGTTGGGTTTGTCGGTTGTAAAGGGCGAGTCTGTTCGAGCGATTACGGTGGCGATGTCGGGCGGAGGGGCTGGTTCGCTGGCCGTTCGCTCGAAGGGAATGTCCGCGCGAGCAGGGCCATGGCTTGAGGGTGGTGGGCTAGCTGGTGTTTCTTCACCCGTGCTTTCCCCCGCCTTAGGAGAAGGAGTACATGGTTCGGCTTTTGGTGGCTGAGGTTCTGGGTTGACATTTTCAACCTGCTCGAAAAGAGACTGCCAACTTCCCGTGGCTTTATATCCGCCCAAAACATCAAAGAACGTTTGATCTTGACTTTGGCATGTCCTCTCGTCGCGCCGCGCCGTATCTTTCACATCTCCACTTGTCAAAGTTGCGACTCCTTGCACTGTCTGCACTCCTCGTGGTGACTCCGAACAGGGCGCTTCAAGTGGAAGGCCAGCCGGTGGGTGATAGTTTGACGACGACACTGGTTGCGGTACCTCATTGTCGGCAGACTCTGCATTCTGCTCATCGCGATGGACATTTTGGATGCTTGTTGATAGAAGTATTGACGGCGATGAAGATTCCCAGTCGAATTTGGGTAGCTTTGGTGCGCTGACATCTGATCCCTGGGAAACACCCTTGCTTTCAGGCATGGAAAGGAGGCTGCTGCTACTCATGGTGCCACATTAACTGGGCGGCGAGTCAGCAGTCTTCATTGACCTGTCCTCCTTGTCCCCAGCCTGTTGGGCTAAAACTTGTTCATCAGCAGGCCCGGATACTTCTAGGGTCGCGTACATTTTGGAACAAACGTTTGTCAAGGTTCAACCGATAGGCTCTGGATTGGACTGACCGATGGTCAAGCTGCCTTGTGTAGTGCGTTTTACGCCCAATTCTGTCCCTCGTCTGATCAATAGAAGCCAAAGTCGGAGTGGCTCATCATGCCTACCACATGAAGGATGACACGGTAGAGGACGGCGCAGCACTCTTCTTTGAATGTGGAAATTTGCCAGCATGGCGCCTTTCAGGTCCATTCAGTGATGCGATTCCGGACATTGACGCGATTCCGTACGCACATCTGTAGCGGTGCATCTGCATAATGCACTGATAGGTATGCGGAGCCGTCCCACTGTCTTTACAGCCTGCGTGCATCGCATGTCCTAAGGTGGTATCTTTGTCGCCTCTGTGAAGTACGCGAAAGATGGCTGGCAATCCGATTTGCCTGCGATCCCGCAAGTACATTCCGGATCTTTGGGTACTGGCTCAAAGGTGGGGTCTGTCTGTTCTCTGGTGCTGCGGAGCAAATCATCGATGACACTTTAAAAGGGAGATCGAGTTAGCGTACCGGGGGAGATGCGGCACGGGAGCAGATCGCAAGGGTCCGGTTCATAGCACCTGCATCGGAACATAGCGCGAACCATTGTTTACCTCGGTGCAATCATGGTCGACGACGTTCACTTAGGTTCTCATGAGTCGTGCATCGTGTTTATTTGACAAAGCATCGTATGATGTCCGACGCTCCAGCGAGTCCGATCTCGAAGTGTCGAACGTGACATCTTGAGCGTGTGTCATGCGCCAACTCTAGCGCTGCATCGTGCCTTTGTTGCGTTCGAAGTGTTGGAGTGGAGTGGCTGGTGAATGTATGTTGCGGCATCGGTCGGCGTTCGATTGGTCTCGTCGCAGACAAACCACGGCTTTCGTCCTGCACGCATTTGCTCATGAGCACCTCGAGGCGACCTAAACGACAAGATACTGAAAGCGGGATGCGTCAAGACTTTTGCCTGATTCAAAGATGGCTGGGGATTGTGTAAGCCTTATCATGACGACCTGTGAAGTTTACCGACATCATGTGTTCCTACTTCCTTC
>TARA_R110002003_G_scaffold106_25_pt1 | contig 14351 bp, 18 predicted proteins | sample TARA_R110002003 | Tara Oceans TARA_R110002003 (sample SAMEA4396441) | marine metagenome | biome: Westerlies Biome; feature: [SRF] surface water layer (ENVO:00010504); material: water (ENVO:00002006), including particulate matter (ENVO:01000060) such as... | depth 5 m | reverse complement strand
CGCATCATCTTCCGTTGAGGTCCAGTCGAGCACACCCGAACCGTCCTCGACTCCCGTGTCTATTGTGTCGTCATCCGTTGAGGTCCAGTCAAGTACTCCTACATCGGCATTGACATCTTCTTCTGTAGAAAACTTTTCCAGTTCTGCCTCGTCTAGTCTCGCATTGTCCTCTCCATCGCCATCGCCGGCAGACTCATCGAGCTCTGTGGCATCAAGTACACCGGAGCCGGCACCAAGCTCTCCTGCTCTCAGTTCTAGCACACCAGCACCTCCAACGACGACTCTAGCTACCGTCGTGTCGTCTAGCAGCTCTTCGACGACAATATCGAGCTCCTCGAGTGCGGCAGCGTGCTTCTCTGCGCCGGCGAATTATGTAACAAATCCCGGATTCGAAACGGGTACTACTGCCGGGTGGACCGTCGCTCTCACAGGCTCCTGGAGGACGACTGGTGGCACAGCCTCCACTGGTACTGGAGTTTGGTCCCAGGCAGCTCGCAGCCCTAGTTCTTACGGGTTCCGTGGAACCACCAGTAGCAATGGCGCAAGCACGGCTAATCTCTCCCAGGGTGGCATTTCCATTCCGACTGGAACCAGAGTCACCGTTTCAGCCTATGTCAGGTCGCTCCGATCAACGTCATCCCAGTTCACCATCAGGCTGTATCTCGACAATACACTTGTGGGGACTTACAGCCCGACTAGTGCAAACAACGGTAACTGGATCCAACTCAGCATGGCTGGGCTTGTGGTCCCCGCAGCGACAAATAGTCTCCACACCATCAGGCTTGAAGTGTCAACACAGGGTCAAGGCAGTGGTAACACCAACATTTTCGCAGTGGATGACTTCTCCATCACGGCCACGGCCGCTCCAACCGGTGGACCTGCACTTTGTGCTTCCTAGAGGGTTTCATGTGGAACATCCTCGAGTGAGGGTGCTAGCGAGCACTTTCCACAGCTGTAATTTTAGTCACTAGAGCTCTTGGGACAATGTTGTATTGTAGAACATCAATACTTTTATTAGAACGCTCATGGGATCGTCTCTAAAATCGTGTCTAAGCGATTGTCATTCAATTATTTTGAACTCGGTCTAGTTTTGTGCTCGTTCTATATTCATGTTTGCAGTCTATGTTATACTCCGACCATATGTTCTCGACGTTATACGTGTCTGAATATTTAACACATCACACGATCATGTGAGTTAAGCAACATTGTAATTAAGCATTAAATTGTACTACTAAGTAGAGATTGGCAGATCTGACGGCCTATTATGCAGTATGGCAGGGAACAGAACAGTGTATGGCGAAACATAGGAAAGGGGGTATCTAGCGACTCCAAGCCTCAACGTGAGTGGAAGGGAAATAGAGAGTTGAATCTCGGACAAAAGTAAAGGGAAAGATGTGGACAAGCCGAGACGCTGCTGAAGATGCAGGTGCGAATCCATGCGGAGAGATCAAATCATTTGAGAGTCGCGCTCTGCTCGAGTCTCCTCACCCAGCTGCGACTAGCAGAGGGAAGGAAAATGTGGTGCAGATGGCAACGCTTAGACTAGGGCCAAGAAAGTCCATGCGCCGACACATGTCGATATATAGGGATCCCAGTGGGTATGAAGGTGATATTAGTCGAGTACTAGCGCGTTCACGATGTAGTTGTTTGCAAAGTCCCAGAAGGGATGGGATTCGAGGATCTCGTGGTCGTGGTAGACGCGCCCGCCATAGACGAGACGGATCCTGCAGGACGGGTCCAGCTGTCCAAAAGTTAGCAAGGTCTCGTGGACAATGACGATGTGTTAATGGGGGCTGGGTTGGGACTTGAAAACAATAACCGAGTCCGACTGCACCTTCGTGCTGTACAGGACCAGATGTGCTTGAACGTACCTTCGCTTGCTTCTTCAGCTTTTCCACAATCGACATGATCTGTTCCTTCCGGCGAATCTTGAGCGCGACGTCGTGCCCATTACGACTGATTCTGACTCGAACAAGCGATGGTTCATCGTCTTCCTCGTCGTCCGACTCTTGCGCCACTTCGGCAGCGCCCATTGCAGCATCCTCGTCGGAGTCCGCTTCTGCGACCAGGCCTTCTGGCTCCACAATAAGCCACTCAGGCACCTTGTACATAATGCCAGTCGAGTCGTAGACGCCTTTCCACAGACATCCTGTAGGGCACGTGCACTCCATTGTCTCGAGCCATTGTTGCGCGTCCTTGAGCTTGCCAGCCTGGAGCGACTGCGCCGCAAGCCATATCGCACCCCACACCTCTTGCGACCCCGTCACTTGTGTGTCCCACCAGTCGTTGCGCTCCTTCTCGAGACGCGATCGGGTCCACGTCAGGTTGGTCGAGTCAGTGAGCGGCTTCACACGGCCTCTACTAGTAGCAGCGACTGGTGAAGCCAGCGAGTTGGGCAGCTTCGAGCGCTGAAACATGGGAATCGCTTTGAGAGGGGTATTTGGCCGGTCGATGGCATCGTGGCGGCTTCCAGCTGGCTGTATATTCCCTTGGGAGGCATGCGACCCACGTGGCGAGTGAGGAGAAGCTGGTCGCGTGGACGGCGCTGTGATGTTGCGCGACGAGGAGTGTGCGCGGATGGCTTCAGTGGGGCCATCGCCTTCGGGACGAGAGGCGCAACATCCCTAGACATGTCAGGTTTGTCTCGAGTGTAGCTCAGTGGAGCCGAGGCATCATCCAAGACATGGTGGTGAATCAAACATACCATGATGAACTGCAGGACCCCTCAACCGTCGACCGGCGTAGCTAGCGGTGACAAGAACGAGCACAAAGTCGCGGTAGAAATAATGAGGGTAGTTCAGAGCAAACAAGGTAGGGTCGCATGGGTGCGACTTGTACCCAGTGCACTGTAGGAGGTGAGTAAATCGCGCTGCGGGGCGCGGTCGCTGTGCCAGTGCCTTGAGATTCAGTCGCTCAACATGGAGCAAGGCGCGCTTCACTGCATTTGTACCGGTAGCCGCGATCGCGCATCCTGCTGCTCCCGTGATTCGGTTGTGTGTCGTCCATCGAAGCTTGCCACATATGCAAGCAATGGGGACTAGAAGGGCCGGTGTGGGCGCTGTTTGTGAGCTCGGCGTGGGCCAGCACTTCCCTCACTACGATATTAATAACGTATGCGTCATGCCATTCGAGGGCCCACCCACACGCCGCAAATGCACTATCAACAAGAGCACGGTTCTGATCACATGCCCTGTGTAGAGCTTCATCTCAGGTTGCAGGTATCCTGCGTCCTGGACAACATCAGTGCAAGGTTTCACGTCCAAGTTAGACAACAGTCACGACAGTCACTTCATAGGCCGGGCAACAACAAAGTGCGAACAAACCAAGACTCGATTAGAGATTATTACGTCGTGGGTGCCCTAGTGGCCGCTTGTGTACACCTGATAAGGCTGTACGCAGAGGGTATCAGGGGGGTATTGCGCGATAAAACAAACAGCAAAAACGACAGACAATGCTTCCAAAGCCCGATCGTGGTATCAAAAGGAGAGGAACAAGTGCAGAGTGGTATCAATCTAGAGAAAAGGCGTAAGCACCGAATCGGCAAGCTTCGAGTATCAATGCCGCACAGATCCTGATCCACGGGAAAGAGCGACGAGGAGTTGGTCGAAAGGGAAAACAAGGCGCGTATGAGAGGGGATATCTGGAAGCTCGATCCAAAGATGCGCCTGAATCCTTGTAAAAGATCCAAAGCAAGATTTTGGGGGTATCAGTTTGTGGCGGCCGTGCGGTTAGATGAGGGAGTTGCGATATCTTTGCTTTTCCGTCATTCCATCATGGCTGTCGTTGAGTAAGGCGGTGTCTTCCCACCACACCTTTTTATGCAGTTGTAGACACAGTTGGGGTGCTTTTCGGAGCCTCGCCAACGGTAACAGCCTCCGGAACGACATCCCCGATGCTGTTCTCAGCTGGGGCGGCGACGACAGGGGTCTCGTCCTCCTTGTCTTGGACAACTGGCGCGATTGCCTTGTCCTCCTTTGGCTCAGTGGTTTCCGCGACTGTTGTAGGGGGAGTGGCCTCCTTCTTGGCGGTGGTGTCCTTCTTGGAAGTAGCCTTGCTCAAAGAGCGACCTAGTGAACCAAAGATAGATCCACGCTTTTCCTTCTTGGCTGGGGTCTCATCCTTCTTGTCCAGAGTGGCGGGTTCAACCTTGCTCTCGGTAATAGGAGCTGCGACGACGGGCTCTGGCTTAGGAGCAGCCGGAGCCGAGGTGTCTTCGATTTGGGGTGCGACTTCATCAACCTTGCTAGGCTCTGATGGTGCTGGGGCCTTGTCTGTAGCAGCTGGCGACTTTGCGCGGTCCTTGGAGCCACCAAAGAATTTTCCAAACTGGAAGTGAGCCTGTTCACGTTGTTAGCCATGCCACTATATATCTCATTTCTTTGAGCGTGCCTACCTTCTCCTTGGTCGGGGTAGACGTGGGCTTTGGCTCCGAGGGCTTGGCCTCATCAGTCTTCAGGCTCGTGGATTCCTGCACAGGCTCAGAGGTGGCGGGAGCAGCAACTTGGGCCTCCTCCAGTGGCTTCGAGGCAGCCGGGGTTGGCTCTACCTCCTTTGCTGGGACAGCTGGGACAACGTCGTGCTCCTTCTTCTCGGTCGTAGGAGACTTCACCTTCTCGAAAAACGTGCCGAAGATAGATCCTCGCTTGGTAGGCTTTGGCTTCTCCTCTTTGGTAGCCGTCTCGAGCGGCTTCGATTCTTCGACAGGAGCCGAACCAATGGGAGCCGGGGTAGTTTCGGTCTTCAGCTCCTCGCCAGCCTTGGGGATGTCTTGGGTGATGACAGGAGCGGTGGTGGAAGCTGGAACATGATCAGTGAACGCCTTTCCGCACAAGCATTGCCAACTTACTCTCAGTGACAGGAACGATGGGAGCATCATCCTTCTTGAGTTCGGGTTCGGTCTTTGATGCCTCGCCCTCAGCCTTCTCAGCCTTGTGCTCTTCCTTCTTCTCTTCAGCCTTGTCCTTCTTTCCGAGCAGGCCACCGAAGATGGAGGCGCGCTTGCGGGATGCCGAGCGGGACTTCGACTTCGCCTTCTTGGCCTTCTTCTCCTCGTCGGACGAGCTGCTGGAAGATGAGCCGGTGCGAACAGGTGCAACAGCAGTGGATCCCTCTGCAGCTGGCGCCTCTGTCTCCACTGGCTTGGGCGTAGCGTCGGTGCTCTTCTTAGGTGTGGAGCTGGAGGCGGTTGCAGCCGCTAGCGTGGTGGGCTTGCCTAGGTGATGTCAGCGAAATGCAGGGCTAGCGTGAGGCGGATCGGCGTGGTTCCACGCGACGCGACGCGTCGAATGCATAAGAAAAGTAGCACGTACCAATCTTCTCCTTCTGCTCCTTGTAGCCTTCGCTGGACTCGATGCCCTCCTTGGCTTCCTTTGCCTCGGCGATAGCCTTCTCGACGGCGACGAACCAGCCATCACGCTCTGGCGCGGTCTGAGCCTCAAAGGCGTGCTTGTGGCCGGAGATCTTGAAGGCAAAGGCAAGGGTGCCGTCCTTGTGGAGGTTGTCGGCATAAGCCTGTCATATGTTAGCCTATCGCTAGTCTTAGAGGTTCGGGAATATGCGCACCAAATTCAGGACGCCGGCTGGATGCTCCTTCTGATCGGCGTGCTTGACAAAGTACAGCAGACCCTTTCCAGTCTGGCTGGACCAGGCTGCAACACCGTGGGCAACCTCGGGCTTCTCGCCACGGAGGTACTCGCGCAGGTTCGAGGCTGGGACCGGCTCCTCGCCGAACCAGAAGTATTTCTTCGAGTAGCGGAAAGCGCTGCATGATTGTCAGCGTGATGTAGAACTAACTGCTGTTACATCGTATACTCACTTCTTAAGTCCAGGCGCCTTGTACCCGAGAGCGCCGCTGTAGATGGGCTCTGCAGTCTTGACTTCTGGCTTGACCTCGTCCTTCTTCTCCTCGGCTACAGCTGGAGCTGCAGCGTCGCTCACGGGCTTGGGCTCTTCGGTTGCTAGTGTGCCTTCGGTCGGGCTCACAAACTTGTCAATCTTGACAGGCTCTACGGGAGCCGGCGCGGGTTCGACGGAGCCTGCTGCCGGGACGTCGGCGACCTTCTGAGCTTCGACGGCAGACATATTGTTGGATGAACGTGTGGAGTCGTGTGACTGTTGTGGGTGGAAGGATAAGGGAGGCAGGAGGCAAGCTCTCTGTTTGTTTATTACAAAAGTGTAGGGGAAGGCTCTAGGCTGGCGGGATGCAGCTAGAGGGAAGGCAGACTCGAGCTGGGCAGAAGGCTGGCAGCGGTAGAGCGAGGAAGAAGGATAAAGAAAATCTCAGCGCTGGCCAAGGGCTCGCAGAGCTTTAAAGTGAGGGCGCGTTGCCTAGGACCCCTGTCGCTCACGAAATTGGCTTCACGGCAGCACGGCCATTGGTGGGCCCGCTTGACCAACTCGTCTTAGCTGGTCGAATAGCACCGTTCACCAGTGTTATGCACCACTGCCCACTGAAACATGTGCTGTGCATCCAGCATCAGCCTGCAGTGCGGGTTGTCATGGTGGGCATTCAGGGCCGCACTCGTCAGGCCGGCTCGCTGCTGGCTCAGCACTCCATCCTGATAAGCGTGGCGATGAGATCTCGCGCAGGCATCTTGGACGTGGAGTCATGAGACCACTGCCCCTCTTTGTTATCACGACCTCACTCACGAGACAGCATCGAGCATGGAAGACACGGCTCGGGCGCATCCACGCCGCTGGGCCACGGCGTGATGGCCAGGAGCAAGAGGCACACGAAGCACTCATGACTGCGTGCCGTGACTGATGCCGTGCTTTCTGCGCCGTCTTTGACATCTGTAGGGACCGACTTGGTTATCTTGCAGTACCTTGTATATCCGCGATCGGCATGGTGTGCATCTTGCAGGAAGAGGGTGCCCTCGATGCTGCTCACGGCTCGTATGAGGTCAATACTCAACCGCGGCTCAACGGCTGCATCTGCGGTCGTGTGCCCCTCTCCTCTCTGCTGTGTCGCCGTGCAACAGCCGCTCCGTCCCTCTATCCCAACAACGGCACTATCGCCAACCTCTGCACAACTCAAGCCGTGACAGCAGCCAAGGCATGCCTGAGCACGCAACGCTAGACAGCGTTAGCGCCCTGCAAGCAGCGAATCGTTGCTCACCGCATCTGCGCAAACGCCGATCCCCGTTAACTTGAGGACCCTTGCACCACCACCGTCGACCACCATGTCAGGCGAGTGACCATCGAGAAGAATCCTCATCGCGCCGGCCAGTGAGCGTGTGCCCAGAACCGACACATCTTGGGCTTGCCGCGCAGCCTACTCACCGCCATCGCTTGTTACTGCGGAATTTTCGAGTGCGCTCCAGCTGCGCCTGCCGTTGCCTGCTTGTCCCTGAAAGGTCTGGCGAGTGTCAGTATGCTTGCGCAACACCATCTGCTCGATTACGACAGGCGGTCGCCCGATATATTAACGACCCCAGGTGAAGCCTAATCGGGCGAACCAGCACAATCAAACGCAACCACTGTTGATGAGCAAATGCAGAACCTGAAGTCTCAAGACGATCCCGCACCAGCCTGGACAGCCGAGTCAGACGCTAGCGCCATGCTCGTTGATTGAGACTCACGTGAAAAAAGGGGCACTAAGGCTCGAGGGTGTTGTGCTGCACCCACAACCATGGAGCAAGGTGCCACAAGCAGCACTGCGAATGCACTCTTACGTCTCAAAATGCAGTCGCCCATTCACCCTGTCTTTAGCCCGGCCAAAGGCCGTCAAACCCACAGCGCTGAAATTATTTCCGATGCAGCATCTGCTCCCTCCTTTCATCTCCGGTGGTTGTTGCGGCCCGCACAGAGCGCATGATAACCTGAGATTTGTCCATGATTTTCAATTCGATAATGTGTCGTAATCGCCAGTCTTTAGAATGCGCTTTCACGCAGCGCCACAGACACACGCTGCGGAACGACCGCCAAAGACTTCGCGAAGCATAACGCTCCAAATCGTCGTAATATCTTTATGGAGCACTGTTTCACCATATCGAACGCTGGGCTTTGAACTGACATAGCTATCAACTTGCAATCAATCTCACACAAGCCACAGGGTTGCTGAACCCTCACCGCTTCTGGACCGCCTCGCATCGGTGGGTCCTGTAAAGCTCTTCGCCAACATCAATAATGCCCAGCCTTTAGCGAAGGAAGTTTTGTCAAGCCACAGTCCACTTTAGCAGCCGTGCGAGTCGACGAAACGTGTGGGATGACATTTGGGCAAGCGACAGAGCGTACAGCAACTTTTCACTTTCGGTGGTACGCTCCAAAAGGCTCTCACACACGTCTGGAAATTCAACGCACCCTCTATGAAACACTAAAGCTATCTTCGTTACTGTGTTGAGTAAGTCAACAGGCCTCGGACGGCATTTGAAACCTTCGCACTGCACTTGACATGATGCTGCAATTGCGATAAAAGGCGATTTTCCAGTGGACATGGAAAGCAGCGGTACCGTGGTGTGATTGGCAAGCCATACTACGAGTATGGAGGATTATTTGCTAGCCTACATGTTTGGCCATCTGGCTGTGCTCCGCGGACCGTACTAGGGTATCTTAGGGAAGCAGATACACAAGGAGATTTGCATTGCAGCCCAATGAGTTCCCGAGCGGACAATTCGATCAAGACATTCATCAACATCTGCAATTCAGCCTCTTTACGAAACGGGAGTCGATTTAAGCTTAATAAAATGCCGCTGCAGGGACAAAGGGCGATGCACACAAGTGGGTACCGCGATGTGCCTTCCTCTTCTGGCCCGGTGGCTTGCTGCGACGTCATACATCGCGCATCTTACATTCGACACCACAGCTATCGTTCCAGGATGGAATAGGAATGCCGGTCACCAAAAAGACAATCTGCATATGAGCAGCACGTGCAGAAATTTTGGGATCCTTCCAGCTATTTGGTGAGATCAACCCTATCTTCAGGCTGTGCAATTCGAAAATCCAATACGGAAAGATTGACCAAAAGACCGTATCTGTCAAACATTTCCTATGATTCTCATTCCTATCATGCTCTGCACCTTTCAGCACACACGCGTCGACATTCGTGCGTGCATTCACCTCTCTCATCGACTAGTCAGAATCAACACCATGCTACCCACTGCACCGTACTTTTGAGAAGCTGCAATCCTCCTTCCATCCAAAATCACCAAACTAGCTACTTACCAACCACTTCAATCCTCGCAGCCTCTCCAACACCAACTCCCTGTCAACAACCAGCCGGTCAAATCCACCCAATCGACAGCTCTTTCTTCAACCTTCAAAGTGAGCTCAATCCCATCCCCTCTGCCCACCACCTCAACCTAGGTACCATATATCCCACATTTCCATCCTCGATCAAAGGGCAGGATCGTTCCAGCGGCCAGTACCTCCTTGCCATCCCAATCGCCAACCTGACTTTGCACCCCTGTTGCTTCGACACGGACACACCCTGTTTCTCTCCAGGGCGTATCCCGCCGCACATGCATTCGGTCCGCGTGGCGACGATCGCATAATCGGTCGACGTCATCTTGGGGAGACTGAGAACGCGTTAGCAGGGGATGTGCCTGTTGCTAGTGTTCCTGTGCTTATAGGAGTAAGGCGAGGTGATTGCTAGGTTATAGTGGAAAGATAGGGGTGAACGATTGGAGATGGGGATGTGCGAATGACTGTTAGTAGCGGCGTAGTGTGACAAGCTTCTCTGTTGGATGGGGAATGTTGGGTGGGTAAGTGATGAATACTACAATTTGACAGCCGAACGACAGAGCACGGGAGAATTGTACATGTTGGGTAGACTACTTCATCGAGGATTTCGAGCTAGCTAGCATAGACCAAATCCTACAATTCCACCTTACTCACCCCAGCCACTTCCCCTAGAAAGTTTTTATTTCCTTGAGCTTTGCTCCAGATCTTGCTTCTCTGGCCCTTCTAGAAACTCCAGGCCATCAGTTTCCTCGCCCACCATTGCTTTCTGCGTATATTCCACGCGCTGCTTCCGCGCCCGCTTCGGCATGCGATCCACGCTCTTGTACCCAGTGAAAGGCTCGTCCGTCCGTTTCACAATGACTCGATTCTTACGGAGCTTGAGTCGTTGGACGCCTTTGTTGGCAAGGCGTTGGCGTCTCTCCTGCTCGACGATGTCGTTGATGTGGAGGCCAGGTACGACGATGTCGCCTACTGAGCGGCTTCCGTGGTCGAGCCTTTTGTAGCTGACACTCCAGTCGCACACTCCTTCGGGAGGGCCAAAGCCGTTCATTCGAACATTAAGGGTGGGGAAGCCGAGGAGGCTTTCTTCGCCAGTGCTATTGTCTATCCGAAATACAGCAGGAAGCGTGAAGCGGAGATCGGATGGTTTGAGAAGAGAAAATGCTGCAGTAATGAAGCGCTCTGGGATTGGCCCGGACTGCTCCACAATAGCTTCCCTACTGACCTGTGTGATGGGCAGGTGTCGCATATCTGCTTTCTGAAAGTTGCGCACGATGAGATTATCATGCGTATGGTTGACGAGTTTGATCCAGAAGCGGCCATCAAAAAGCTGGTATGTTTCCTTTGATTCCGGCGCTAGATATGAATCTAAGGACCGTATTTGAGATGGAGGGACGACCAACTGCAACTTCTTCGCCTCGCCTTGTTCCAATGTCTGTCGAGTGAGCAGCCATTCTCTCGGATGAGGCGCAGAAGAACCAAAATCTTCACCTGGCAGACCGGTCTCGTCAAAAGGAGAAGACTTGTTCCATCGACGCCACCAGATATGGTAGACTGTGAAGTTGTACCGAAAATGGGTCTCCTCAGCAGCAGCCAACAACTCGTGTTCTTCCGGGGTAAGGAACTCGGGATAGATGCTGTCGATTCTAGCGGCAAGTTGACCAAGTGCGGGCTTGAACTTTGGTGTGACCATATCAGCAACTTTCTCAATCAGACAGTATGCGTTGTCTCTTGCTTCGATCTTGTCCTTCTGCGTTTCGATTGGTCGAGCGAGTAGGGAAGCAAAAGGTGGAAAGCGAACAAGCAGCGAACCAGTCTGAATGTCGAGCTTCATCAGACACTGGTCGTAAAGCCAAGCGGCATATGAGCGGCGCCCTGCAATGCGCTTCTGCATGTACAGGGAGACATCGACCAGTGACTGAACGCTGAGTGCTTCCGGTAACTTGTGGTTCTTGTAAATGTGTCGAATGGCGTTTCGTGATGCCAACGTGCGGTCCTGGTTGGACTTGTCCTCGGCCCATTGCACGCCTTGCTCTTCACAAGTTGCAATCAGTCTTGCCTTTTCCATAGCCAGCAGCGGTCGCAGGATCTGGATGCCACCTTGCTCGACAGGAAATGGTATGTTGAGGGAGGTGTCCGGTCTCTGCTTCTTCCCGCTAAGATGCACGCCGTAGATGCCATCACACTCGGGTACCCACTCCACGGGCTGCATGCCCTTCAGTCCAGTCCGCAGCCTGTTGTTGGCAAGTCTCATCATGACCGTCTCCGCTTGGTCGTCGCCATGGTGTGCCAGCATCAAGGCCTGTATTTTCCTGTCCCTGCATGCTCTGCCAAGGGCTTGATATCGACCTGTGCGCGCTGCCGTCTCGAATCGGTGGAAGTTCTGCATATCAACATCTTCGGGCCAGCTTATGGTGAGTATGGATGATTCCATGCCGACTGCAGAAGGTCAGCTAAGGGTTCATGTTCGTCTGTATTGGCTCGGTTTCGTACATTTCGAGCGCAGTTGCTCAGCGACCCACGCTGCTTCCTCTGTGCTCTCTGGGCGCACTTTGTGGTCCACGATGAAGCCATGAGCTTGTGGAAGAAATCTATTCTTGGTCTGAGCCCTCGCATACAATGCTGCGAGGGCCATGGAGTCAACACCACCACTGATAGCGAAGCCTGATGCCGGTCAGTCTTTCTTCACTGTGCGCCGATTGAGACCGACATACCCAGCGGCGTCTTGCTCTCGGTGTTCCATGCCCAAGGTAGCACCTCCCTCAAGGCCTGCTCAAACTCCCTCTCTCTAACTGGCAAGCTCTTTTCAGAGCTATACCATCGATTGTTCAGTCCATTGTGGGTAAATGCAGTGGAGGAACATTTCCTCAAGCGGAGGACATTGCTTCTCCACATATACAGCGCCGTAGCATTGAATGCGCTCTGAGAGTGCAATATGAGAGAGCGAAGCTAAAAGAAAGGCTGCAAATGGCAATGCACGATGGTCGGTCGGAAGCGTGTCGCGTCGCTGTTCCGAGGTTTCCATGGCCGCACGGACCGTGTTCTGGAAATTTCTCTGGAGTCGTGAACATGAGAGCTTCTTCACCATTGACTCTGCTACACCGCGATACACCAAATCCAGCGTTTATATACCTCGTATAACTTCAGCTCTCGTTCCGGTCGAATCATATCCTCCCGCCACAATGGTAAGCCTCGCCAGTTTCCCTCCCGCTCAATGCTGCACCTCCGACACCTCCGCAAGCTCCCCGCCATAGACTGAAGTGAAGCTTACACGGCCGTAGTCTGCCATCAAGTCGATCCGCTCCATTGCTCCTCTCCTCGACCGTATCCTCGTCCAGCGCGTCAAGGCCGAAGCAAAGACCTCGACCGGCATCTTCCTCCCAGAGACCGCGGTCAAGGAGCTGAACGAGGCCAAGGTCCTCGCCGTTGGACCGGGTGCCATTGACAAGGATGGAAAGAGGATCGCCCCGAGCGTGCAGCCTGGCGACAAGGTGTTGATTCCTCAGGTATGTTCATTCCATGGCGACTTGCGATGAACCAGTGGTGGAACATTTGCATTAGGCCATGTAGCAATACAAAGTACACTACTAACTCCTGCACAGTATGGTGGCAGCCCCATCAAGGTCGGCGAGGATGAATACTCTCTTTTCCGCGACCACGAGCTTCTTGCCAAGATCAACGAGTAAACAATCGATTCTACATGGGCATTCAGCTCTCGAGTCCCTGCTGTGTCCCCACTGTAACACTACTACGACCTACACCAACGATCAAATAAAATTTCACGCGACACGCTAGCATCGACGCCGGCGTTTTGGCATATACTCTGGGCAACCATTCTGGCCGACTTTTGTCGTCTTTATATCCATGTAGTTAGAAAGCAGGCTTGGAAGATGTGAGATGAAGTTGAAGGAAGAAATAAACAAAAATCTCCACTCTATCACGTCCAAGATGGCATGTCGAGCGCAAGATAACACTTTCACATTGCACGCACTATCAGGCTTCCGTGCGCCACGACGAACAAGCCGCTTCCCTGAACACACGATGCCGCCTTACTCCACACCTCCAGCTCCAAGCACTATGCCGACGCCTGTCCGACGCTACCATGCTGAATTGCCACCCCCTCCGCCCCAGTGCCTTCCACTGGTACCCGTAGAAGTATTCTGATCATAGCTGTACCCACCAGCAGGTGGCTCTTGTGGAGGAGGTTGCTCATATCCTCCGGGTCCCGAACCCCCATAGTTCTCATAACCCTGCTGATACGCTGTAGGCACAGTGTAACTTGGCTCCGACCCCTGACCACCAGAGTACTGGCCTTGATCCCATCCATATCCTCCAGAAGGTGTTGCATTGCTGTACTCCGCGGGAGGCTGATATCCCTCTCCTGAGTAGTTGGACTGGTAGGGCTGGAAGTTTTCCCATTGAGAAGGCTGAGGTGACGGAGGAGGCTGATACGGCGCCCCGGTGGGAGCAGAGGCATCGTAATCGCCGGCTTCTCGAGTCCTGCCGCCGCCGCCGAGATTGAGGCTGTTGAAAGCACTTCCGAGGCCACCTGGTAAGTTGCCAGTGATGGAACCTAGAAGACCACCTGAACCGGATTGCTGATGACTACTTCCTCCGTGCCCACTTCCGTGACCACCAGAGTAACCACCACCCGAAGAGCTGTGCTGCCCGCCTCCGTGGCTGTGATCGGAGAATCCCTGTATGCCAGCGGCGCCATGCGCATGAGCACCATGAGAATGATCATGCTCGCCGCTGTGATTCTTTCCGGCGCGAACGGACTCGGAGCTCAGAATTTGGTTCAGGTCCTTGCCGCGATAGTTGTGTGCCCACTTCTTGACGCATTCATACATAGTGTTGTGAACTTCGCAACGGGGATCACGTAGGCCTGGGTGGTGGAACACTCGCATGCAGTCGTTCAAGACTTGGTCAACAGGTATGTCTGGATGATCAAAAGCGTAGATTACGCGAGGAGCAACATATTGCAGGATAGCTACGGCGACTTGACCAGCGGGCTCGTTCAGGACATTCGAGAAATGGTCCTTGGAAAGCATACTGTGGGTGGGATCAGTAGAGGTGGGAATAGTCCAGACTTCGTACTGATGCTTCGCGGCTGCATCAATGACCGCAGAAGATCCACTCTTGAGCTGAGCCGAGGCTGTCTTGATGATTGG
>TARA_R110002003_G_scaffold72_5_pt1 | contig 14367 bp, 14 predicted proteins | sample TARA_R110002003 | Tara Oceans TARA_R110002003 (sample SAMEA4396441) | marine metagenome | biome: Westerlies Biome; feature: [SRF] surface water layer (ENVO:00010504); material: water (ENVO:00002006), including particulate matter (ENVO:01000060) such as... | depth 5 m | reverse complement strand
ACTGCGTACAGTATACTACTTAGCTGGTTAACAATTTCGTGCCAGTTTGAATATTTAGCATTGGTCTATTTCAGCAATAGCCCGTACTGCCCACACACGCGACTCAAGACGTTCGAACTGTCAATTCTCCGCCAACCATCTTACCGACTTTGTATATGTTTCGCGGGCGTGGTAGCCTACCATTTACCTGTTTCGGGTCAGTGCTGCCTCGTGGCATCTTCATCTGCACAAATACTCACTAGAGTCCTGTCTCTGAACGCTAACTCTGTCTGGCCATCGTTCATTGGGATTATGTTGTCAGGCAAATCAAAGATCTGTCTCAGCGTGCGAATCTCCTCGCCGTCCATGCTCACATAGTCCTGCGGTTCTGTCCGATTACAATCCTTGGCGGACTGATGAGGCTTCCATGCGCCGTCACGCTCATCGTGGATATCCTCTAGGCTGTACCTCCGCTTATGCGCTAACCGGTGATCTGATCCGAAGTATTTCTTCCTGGACGGCCTACCCTTGATTTCGGCAATTTTCCGTGTTTTTTCCGCCCCGGTCATTGTCTCAATGTCAAGCTGCGGATTTGGCGCAAATGTGTCGTGAAAGTTGGCTTCGCGCATGATGCCAAGATCATGATCCAACATTTTCAAAGGCTGTCGTGGTTTGGGACGCGCGAAAGGTCCGAGTGCTGAGTCCTTATTGTTCTCCTGCTCGTCTAGAGGCTTTGAAAGCCTGGCTAAATTTGTCGGAACATTCAACTCTGACCGATATGACATCGAGATTGTCGTGTGTAAAGACGGAGCACTCTTCTTGGCTACTTTTCTGTTCTGGGGTTCGTGGCGTTCTCGTGTAGGCGCAGCTTTGCTGGGACTAATGCCCAACTCCGGGTTTCCCTGGCGAGGCTCGAAATGTTGTGTGATAGTATCCGTTGTGTTGCAGTACTCCGAGTACTCCCTGTCATACCGGGCCTTAACATCTACACTAGCGAAGCCATAGAGCTTCTTGTTACCACGGGTTCCAACAATTTTCTCCCCATGGAATTCATCAAAGCCGGACAGAGCTGATCGAACGCTCCTCTCCCAGGAGCCCTCACCCACCCGCAGGTGAGTGAAGTTTTGAGCTAACCAAACGATGACCTGCGATGTAGTCATGCGAAAGCCATTCGCCGCTACTAATGCTATTCTTGCCAATTGCCGCATTGTATACTGCCTGTTGGCCGGAATGAGGCATGTAATTTCGGAAACACGCTCGGTTGATGAGTGATCATCATTTGAAGACGGATCTTTGTGTGCAGATTGCATCATTGGTAAAGCGGGGGCTAAGTGACTGTCCACGACGGGCTCTGCGGTGCTCTTTACAATATGCTGTCGGGCGACATTACCAAAAGGTCCCTCGCCACAATCGCTGGAAGGTGTACCGGTCGAGATGCTAGTTATTTCTTGCTTGGCCTTGTCTTCCTCTAGCACTGGCACTGGAGTCCAGCTTTGGTGCTCTTGAGTAGGAACATCTTGCATTGGAAGGGACATCTTGGGTGGCAGTAGGTCGCTGTCGACGGAATTGGTCATTTGGCCATTATGACTTTTGCTAGCTTGGTCAATGGATACATCTGAGTACGCCACGTTTTTATGTCGTTCCGTATCAGCATTCTGACATGAGATCGGGATATGGTCAAATTGAGGTAATGATGTATGCTGGGGTGCAAAATCGAGATTTGAGACTGTGCGCACGCCGTCCCCAACACCAACCTGCTTCTTGATGATGATACCATTGGACGCCACGAGTTTAGACTCAAACCAGGGCATAGAGGTAGGCTGAGATATTGATCCAGATCTGGCTGCTGGGCCCGATGACACAGTACTTGGACTAGGACATGGTGCTTGATCGTGACTTGGCAACATTGCATCGGGTGTCTCTGGTATTACAAGTTTTCCATTTTGAGCGATGAGCATCCGCTGGCGGCATTTGCGACTACTTTTCGTATTAGACTGGACCTGATGAACTGCTAGAGGACTTACCAAGTGACTATATGTGCTTCTTTCGAAAGTACATGCTGTTTACGACACGCTACACATAGCACAGGCGTATGCGTGACTTTCTCAGTTCGAGGCTGCTCAATGACGAATGAGGTGTTATCTCGTCTCGCGATGTCCGCTAGCGTAAGATGTTGAATATTGGCTGCCGACTCGTTACTCTCAATTTGGCTCGAGCGTTGCGTAGGCGTGTTGGGTATTTCGGTCCGGTCATCGACGCAAGCATCAGACTTGCTGCCTTTGGCTGGGAAATTGCTGCGACTAGCTTGACGTTCATCAATCCCCTTGTTCGTCGCTACAGCTTTCCCTGTCGTCAATTCAGCCACGTTATCAGGTCCTTATGACGATGACACTCTGGTACGAGCGAGTTGGTGTTGTAGGTGTAACTGCATATCATTACCATCACGCCTCCCGTCCAATGGTGATGGTCCGTCTGAGACTTCGTGGACATCCCAGGTCGTGTGGCCGAGATCGTGTAAGGCAGCTTTGCGCGCGCTTCTAGAATTGCTCGTATCTTCCGGCGCACTCTTAACCCTGTTGGACGGGGAAGGGTGCTGATCCACAGTTACGTTCACCTTGGTTTGCGGGCCGTGTGATGGTCTTCTGACCGATGTCTTACATGCACTCGAATACAACGCTCGTGGGGCTGTAGGGGCCTGTGATGAACATTTTGCTCCATCCTTCAGGCAGATGGAGCACCTCCAGCATTCACTTTCCTTGTCAGCTGTGGAGAAAGATCGATCAACGTGTGGACTTACGAGTCAGCTCCTGCAATGAGCGGAGGTTTACGGCAACTATCATGATATTGCCGATGACAAGTTGAACAGGCAATGATCGGATCGTACTTGACACTTCCGGACTTCCCACAGACTCGACAAATTGGCTTACTTGCCGATCTTGAGCTCGGCGGATGGCTCGAACTGTCCTTTTTCCCTGAAATTTGACCATGCTCCTGGTATGTGTGGGCGTGCGAGTCCGCAGAGTGTAAAATTGGGAGAGAATGCCTAGGTCTTTGATAGGCACTTAGTGACCCAGTTGATCTGTCGTTGGATGCACCGATGAGCTCGCTGCTGTGGTGACTGTGCCTTTAACATATCAGCTGGACACGGTGTCACGCCGTGGGAGCGCCATACCTACGCTGAGCTTCGTCAACCATCAGGTCGTGATGCATTGGTGAGGATGTTGCTTTTCGTTTTGAGATGGCATGACTGCCTTGGGTAGCTACACGCCGCCTTTTTGTGGGCGGCGGTGATATCCTTGCCAAAGAGCAATTTCGCTCGTAGGCCTTGGATAGCAATGCTTGGTCGGCCATGGTGTGAAGGATGCGCCGCAGCTGCGCAATCGGAGTCGAGGGCGCTGGAATGGCTACTGCGACACTAAGACATGCGTTGAGTTAGCTGCTGCTTCGATAGCGGTGCTGCGTTTGCTGAGAGAGAGGAAGTGTTTGTCAGATCTTTTCAGTTTGTTTTGAAAGCAGCATGTCGCCTGCTGGAGGCTTCCTCATCGGTGCATTTGCAAGGTGCATGCACTGCTGCTTAGCCAAGAGCCTCACACAGACGCAGTCACCCGTGCCAAAGCGCCGAAGGAGAACCACCACAGCAGTCTGCGATCTAACCTTTTACCAGTGGTCATCCTGAGGTGAGGCGGCCGGGGTTGCGAGAGGGACTGTTACTGGAACAAACACGTACCTGGAGCAATTGCGAGCGCTGCGATTCTGCCACTGCTGCTGGTGGCTGCCCGAGTCCTTTCGGCATACGCTTGTCCTGACGACAGACTGTCGCTTCTGGGGGACTGACGGATGAGAGAAGTGAAGGGGCAGTCATGCAGCCTCTCGAGGAGATGCGGAGTTGAGCGTGGAGCGGAAGAGCGAGGCGCGTGGACAAGGAAGGTGCTTGACGCGCCATCACGTGCCGTGTCTCAGCCTCAGGCCAACCAGTGGGGCAGGTGCACCTGTCCTCGGGAGATGTTGCGCTGGCACCTCGCTCGCTCACCGTCCCGCCCACCAGTGCCCGGACTTTGTAGTAGTAGTGATGGACTTCCTCAAGTCCGCAGTCGCGTCGGCCATTTCAAAGGGGCCGGCATTTGGCTACACGTTTGGAGATCGGGTAGACTTGAACGACTCCATCTGGACATTGCACAACGGCACAAAGCGAGTATGGCCCGGTCGTCTGCATGCCCACGCGCATCTGCTTGCTAACCTTGGTGCGTCAGGAAGACGGCTCCAAATGTAGTATATTTGCCTTCGATATCACCGCCAACAAATCACGGCTACCCCTCGCCCGCAACGCGCTCCGCAAGCTGCGCACCCTCCGCCATCCCGGCGTCGTGAAGGTTTTAGACACTGTGGAGACCGAAACGTACATATATATCGCGACCGAAAGGCTGAGCCCACTAGGCTGGCATGTCAAGCGAAAGAGCTTGACAGAAGAGACCACGAAATGGGGCCTTCACAACATCGCAAAGACCTTGAAGTTCGTCAACGCGGACGCCTCATCGATACATGGCAGCATCCGCCCAGCTTCCATCTTCTTCAGCGAAAGTGGGGAGTGGAAACTTGGCGGGTTTGATGCGCTCAGCTCTGTAAAAGAGGACGACGCGATATTGCCGACATACGGTGGTCTCATACCAGATGCAGGACGATACATGGCCCCAGAGGTCTCGAAAGGGGGCTGGGAGGTTATCAAGCAAAATCCTACCCATGCAGTGGATGCGTACAATTTCGGCGTCCTGATCTTCGAGGTGTTCAACGGCAGCTTCAACAGCAGCGATCAGCTAGGGCAGATGAAGAGCATACCTCCAAGTATGCACCAGTCCTACAAGCGTCTACTCAACCCAAGTCCGAAAGCTCGGATGAGTGTTAGCCAATTCCTAGATCAGGGCAGGCGATTAGGGGGGTTCTTTCAGACCCCCTTGATCCAAGTCACGGAGGATGTCGACAACCTCGGCCTCAAGGCCGAGGAAGAGCGCAATGAGCTCCTCAGGTAAGTCCAACTGCTTTTTGGTTTTGGGCATGACTCACTTCTCCTAGTAAACTGGACGAAGTAGCAGACGACTTCCCTGCGGACTTCTTCAAGATGAAGGTATTACCCGAACTTTTGAAGTCTGTCGAGTTTGGAGGTGGTGGTGCAAAAGTGTTCGGCACTGTCATGCAGATTGGGCAGAAGTTGTCCGATGATGAGTATGAAACTCAGATTACGCCAGTCGTCGTGCGCCTCTTCGCAAATCCAGATAGAGGGATACGTGTATGCTTGTTGGACAACCTGCCGTTGATGATTGATCATCTGCCACAAAAAATCGTGAACGACAAGATCTTTCCACAGATGGTGAGACCACTTGACTCGTGAGATCTGCAGTTTTGCTTACGCTTGGAAGGTCACCGGCTTCTCGGACGTGGCGCCAGTCGTTAGGGAACAGACTGTCAAAGCCGTGCTCACAGTCGTCCCGAAGCTGTCAGATCGAGTGATAAATGGCGAGCTTCTCCGACACCTTGCAAAGACAGCGAATGATGAGCAGCCCGGAATCCGCACGAACACCACAATCTGCTTGGGCAAAATAGCGCGAAACCTGGGACAGAGTAGTCGGGCGAAGGTTCTCGCCGCTGCCTTTGCACGCTCATTACGCGATCCATTCGTTCACGCCCGCAACGCCGCCCTCATGGCACTTGCTGCCACCGCCGATCTTTTCAGTGAGGAGGACTGTGCCTCAAAGCTCCTCCCAATTATGTGTCCATCGCTAGTTGACAAGGAGAAGATGATTCGTGATCAAGCCCAGAAGAGTGTCGATATCTACATCACACGAATCCGCAAATTCGCGGCGTCCATGCCTGACACCGTACTGCCCTCACCAGGTCTCGCTGCGGCAGCAGGCGCTCCACCGCGGATGGGTACGCCTGCTAATGACACATCGTGGGCAGGCTGGGCAATCTCGAGTTTCACGAAACAGCTAGCATCCACGAGCGGACAAATCGGTGCTGCTGCTGGTGCTGCTGCGAATGGTACTGGAGATCAACAGTCGTCATCTGTGCCTCCACCGACTACATCGAGCAAACCGCCGGTGCCACTAGCTTCGAAGCCGGGTATGACGCTACATAGCACAAAGAGCTCGGCCACAGTACCCACAATAACGTCGCCAGATCCTTCAGTGGCGTTTGACGATGAAGCGGAGGATTTCGATAATGACTGGGGCGGTTTTGCCGATGATGACAATATTGATATTAACGGAAGTGCCGCAAAAGCGAATGACGACCCAGAAGATGCCTGGGGTGCACCATCGGTCTCCAAACCAAGCACTACAACATCTTATGATGACAATGGCGAGCCTGACTTTGCAGGATGGTTAGCAGCGCAGTCCCAGGGCAAGAGAACAGTGAGGGCTCCGTTGCCCAAGGGCTTGACCAAGTCTACGACCTCGACTACGAAGACTACACGACCAGTGATTGGAGGAAGGTCGAGTACAACAGGATCCGCAACAACGGCCCGGAAGACTGTTGCGCCACCAAAGCAGGAAGTCGAGAAGGTAGAGCCAAAGGCGAAGGAGGATGAAGAGGAGGGATGGGGAGATGCATGGTAGAGGAGATTTTGGTATCATACCCACCTCTTAGTCTTGCATTGCGATGGCGTTCGAGGCTAGACTCCGTTCATGATACAACTCTACAATTGATATGTACAGTTGACGATCGGCCAGTACGCCGGCACAGTATTCACTGCACTTGACGAGTTATGTGTTTCAGATAAGATTCTGAGCTCTCTTGCCCTTCTTGCGCAGGAAGCACACGCATCAGCTTTGCGTTACCATGTCCTGCTTTTGATCCTGCATATGTGCTCGCTAAGATGACTCCAATCTTGCCACATGCCGCTCGAAATAGAGGATACTTGAGGTCCCTTTCAACCCAGATCCCTGGCTCACGATTGAGCGTGTCGAACTTGAGGGTACCGGCAACTTGGTGCATAATCAGACGGTGGCCATTGGGCAAAATACACCATGTATCGCTCAGAGCATTTTGCAAGGCGAGTATAGCGTCCATGGTCTTCACACTAAAGTCGACGAACTGGTCTTGTTTCGTGATCTTGGGCGCGTGATGGATGGGACGTCCAGAATTGGCACACCATCCTGAGTCCTTGTGTGGCGGGATGAAGCAATTGTTCTTTATTACATGCACGAGCATCCGTGCACCTACTTCTTGCAATTCTTCTCCCAAGGCAGCCGCTGTCGTGTCGACGGCGATCTCTATGCCGGGTGCTGGCGTCTGCGCAAGTATTGTTCCATGATCGAAGCTCTGTGGATGTAGAGTCTGTACCGACACCCCGGTGTGGCTGCGGCCTCTGATGATTGCGTGCTCCAGAGGCGCTGGGCCGCGCAGGTCGGGCAGGAGCGACGGGTGCACATTGATACCGCCATATTTGGCGAGGCCCAGGATGCGAGGTGGCACGAAGAGACCGAAGGACACGGCAATAATGAGGTCAAGTCGTACTGGCGGTGTCCAGCCGGTGAAGGTGTCAATCACATGGGTGGCTAGCCCAAGCTCGAGAGCAGCATGTTTGATGGGTACTTTGTGCTGGTCAGCGTGACAGCATCCTGGGATGATGCGGGCGCGTACCGTCTGTCAACGTCCTCAGCCCCCTGCCCGTGGGCTTTGCTGGCCGATGGACCACATCAATCGAATGTATCAGGCCTGGCACCTCACGCTGCGCCTTGGTGAGGGCACGCAGCGACGCGATGCTGAAGTGGTCTGCACCACAGAACAGGATCCTCAATGGGCCTGCCACGCGAGCAGGCGTTGGGCCGGAGCTGTATCCGCGGGCTGCCGAGCATGTGATCGAGACCGGCAGCCGCCAAAGCATGCTGCGAGGCTTGCGGTGACGGTGAAGTTCCAAGGAAGCACCCAGCGAGAATACGATGCTGTCCGGATCGAGACGCATCGAGATCTGCGATCGCGATGTGGGGGGCTCAACGCACGACAACACAGGCACATGCTTGCCATCTGGCGCCACGCCCGGGTCCAGATAGGGACGGCCTCATATTGCGCCCATGTATACAAGGAGATGACGCCGCCGGAGCGTTGCTGGTTCCCTGAGCGGCAGAGACCGACTGCCCGCACGACGTCTGCGCTTTGGCACGTGTGGCGTAGCTGGCCGACAACACCATCCCTCCGACGCGCGCAGTGACTCGCCGCGCATGCTCCCATGTCGTCCACAGCCATACCCAAGGTCGTTCCCGCGCAGCTGTCCTTCCTCGCCGTGTACAACCCGTCGCTCGGCACCAGCGATGAGACGTTCCACCAGCAGATAGTCTTCTACTACTCCAGGGCTGCCAGGGCGCGCTCGCGGCTCAGCCATGGCGACACGCGTGCGGCCGCGGAGCTGCGGGAGCAAGAGAACGAGAAGCTGCGGCAGGTCGGGCTGGCGCAGGGCATGGTGGGCTTCGCCAAGAGCTTCTCCAACGGCGAGGCAGTCGACGCGGTAGAGACGCACAAGTCGCGCATCGTGCTGCACGAGCTGGAAGCGGGCTGGTGGATACTTGCAGTAGGCTCCCCCGACATGCACAGCAAAGCAAAGCAAAGCACACCACCTGACAGCTACAGTCGGTCGACCTGACGCAGCTCCCCGCTGCATCGTCGCGAAACGACTCCAGCACCAGCCTCAGCGAGCCCTCCATCGAGTACTCGGCGCGCGAGGTCAGCCCTCCGGCGCTCCTCGTCCAGCAACTCGTCCGCGCGCACGCCATCTTCCTCCTCCACCATGGCTGCACGCTGGAGAAGATGTTCGCCAGGCACAAGCGCGACAAGTTTTGCAACATCTTGGACAAGTACTGGGCACGCTTCGCCACCAACTGGGACGTCCTTCTGCACGGTAGCCCTGCAGTAGACATATATGGCGGCATGAAGCTTGCTGCTGGCGGCGAGCTGGGCATGGGCGTTGGCGAAGAGGAGTGGGGCAGCAGCGAACGCGATGTGCTAGAGGACTTCGCGCGCAGAACCGAGGGGTTGGTGGATGTCATGGTCGCACGATTCGGTGAGGCCTCACCACTTCAGCGGGCCAAGTCACCGGCCGATCCGCGCACGCTCGAGGTGTCTGACAATGAGCCCTGGCTGGGGTGCGGCAGGAACGTCAGCGCTGCGGACGGCATTGTCTTCTCCGGCCTCGGAGCAGTAAGCCGGAGATCACTTCGAGATGTATCATACTGGGTCGAGACCATCTACTGCTACGGTGACCAAGCGTACGGTATTCGCGACAACCCAACTTCTGACCGCAGAAAGCGAAGGCGGAGAAACCCAAAGCCTGAGGCGAGTCCTGCACCGAAAGCCGCACAACATACGCCCAAGGACAGGCCTCAACCGGTGGCATCAAAGCTTGACTCCGACTTGCCAATAGGTGTACCACCTCCTATCGTCAAAGCGGCAGAGAGCTCTCTAGATAAAGCCTCAGCCGCGGTAGACAGTATGGCTTCGTCCGCTGCCAAGACACCGAGTCAAACGTCTCAACCACTTCTCGCGTCTTTGGGTGACACCGAAACGTGGATGAAATACATGACGCTTGGCTATGGTACGGCTTGGGGCGGGAAGAAGCCTACAGAGGCAGCTGAAACCACTGCAGGACAACGCGCGCGTGCACGTACATCATCCCCTCCAGCCATGCGTTATGTTGAACCGGCACCGGATGTTGATCTGGCTGAAGAGAAGCTAAAGGAACAGATTCGTCAGGAGAATGACGGTTACTTCCTTGTAGGGCTAAAGGGTGACATGCAGGACATTGAAGTGGATGACGACAACGACGAAGGCAACTGGAACAACCGAATACCTCTCCGAACTGTACATGTCGAAATGCTTCGTGCGGACAACTCATCGATAGCCTCGAGCGTGGAATCTGATGATACTCCTGCGCACGAAAAGGAGCTGAGCTTCCAATCAACAACAACAACAGCAAGCGGGCTTTCACGGTTACGGCCCGTTGTTTACGTGGTGCGTATATTTGGCTAGATCTAAAACAACGTGACTGACATCTGCACAGCATCGTCCCTTCATCTACACCTTTCTGTTCCATCATCGAACCGGTACTCTAAGCATTGCTTCATTTTATCGCGACATACACAACTTCTTCTCGCCGCTTCATCGTTCGCTGGACAAAAGCACCTCCCCGGACAAAGTTGCCGCACGTCTTTTTGCAGCGGCGAACCCATACACAACCATATCGACGGGAGGCGGCTCGGGTCCGAACACGCAACCTATCTACGACCTAGTGTTCGATCCGCGGACTCTCACAATTCATTCTAGTCTGCCGAACATTCCCGATCCTGGGACACTCATTGCTGAAGGCCTGGGCAGCAACAGCAAGCACATATCCGGCTGGAGTAGAGTCGAAGCCCTCAATGTACATTCTCAAATACTCGCCACTATATCAAGCACGCGTCGCAACTTGTCTGAGATAGAGCGCACATGCAAAACAAGTCGCGGCTGGTGGGTAGTCTGGATGCGCTTGCCGCCGTCACAAACTACCAAGGAAGAAGACGCCGAAGCAGCCGAGTCAGCCAATTCCTCAGTACAATTCAACACAGATGAACTGAGAGAGGCTTTTTTGATCAGAAGAGCGCGAGACACGCAGCCATCAAGGACCAAGAGCTCGGGCAGTAGATTTGCGAGCGGCATGTGGAGCACAATGGGCATGGGAAGTGCTGGGCAGAGTCACAGGTTGGGGGGTGCTGCATCAGGTTGGGGGCCAAAGGGATTAGGAGAAGGAATTGGAATTGATGCAAGGAGATACGTGGAGGAATTGTTGAGTTTGAATAGGTGAGCATCGAGGATGACACATGACGAGGACGTTTTTCCTAGATGCCCAAACGGCAGTCGCGGCTTGGACGAATGCGCTGGGGCACCACATTAATGCACTAAGAAACATCAACCCCGTCGAATCAAGCCCCTCAACATCTCCTGCTTCCACATGTGTAACCAGCAAATGCCAGCTTATCATCTATTCTGCATGGAGGTGCAATAACCACCTGTGATTGGCGCGTCTGACTGTTTCAGAACATTCGATCCCGCCGCCACGGTCTCCCCACATCGTCGACCACTCGAGCGAGGCCAGCCGCTGTCGCATGGGACGTCAATCACTTTGAGCTGGGCTTGCATGCGCATTGGGAAGGTTGGGAGGGACATTACTCGTCTGTATTTCTTCTTTTGTACCTTCATTTCTCTGCAGCTGAGTTGTGCGGAGTGATCCCCCTGGCTGTTTCACTGAACGAGCCTCGTCGAGACGGGACAGCGCCGGACTTCACGCTCACTGTACCTTTTTGCTGGCAACTTTACGACTCCGACATTCACTTTCCTTTTGTGTGCTTCACATTGCAGCGCATGCTCGATATAAGCATAATCAAATTGCAATTGCGTAGACCTCGAACGCCTCGCCCCGATCATCCAATTAGACTTCGATCGAAGGCGCCCGAGAGCGCAAGCCCGGCGTGCTCCCACCAGAAGCAATTGACAGCTACTCTATGCTTTCAAACCTATAATCAATGGAAAAGAACGCAAGGGGGGATATAAGCACCTGAAAGACGCGTTAATTCGTTCGTTTTGGAGTCAGGTTGCACACGATTCTGGACTCGCCACCAGCTCAATAGAATGCACCTCTCGCTACCGCCATGGCTAGCCATGTCAACAGCGCTGCTACCCACGGCTTTGGCATTCTATCCCTACCACTACGACGATGAGAGTACGACATCCAACTCCCGCCGCACACTCCCGCCCGCCTCAGACCAGGCTGCGCAATCGAATTCGATAATCCTTCCGCTCCACCGTGTACCTACACATAATCTGCGAACACGGCAGAATGCGTACAACATTGTCAATTCAGTTGACCCAAAGCAGGCGAATAGCGTGGCAATTGACCAGGATGGGGGAGATCTGAGCTACATGGTTGCTGTCACAATTGGGGCCAGCAAGGAAGAATACCATCTACTGCTGGACTCAGCAGCAAGCAATACGTGGATCATGGGGCAGGACTGCGGCAGTGACGCGTGTAAGACGCATAATACATTTGGCAAGGGCGATTCAAGCACTCTCAAGGTACGACGTTTCCTCGAGATCTCGAAGAAGAGGAGGACATGCTGACGCAGCAATAGACACAAACCACTCCTTTCAGTGTGACCTACGGCACTGGTTCCGTCTCAGGTACCCTCGCATCCGATACTCTACACATCGGTCCGCTTTCTCCCACCCTCACATTTGGCCTTGCAACAACCGTCTCCCAGGAATTCAGCTCCTACCCTATGGACGGCATTCTCGGCATAGGTCGCGGGTCGAAAGCCGACGGCAATATAAATGCTCCTCAAGTCATGGATGTGCTGTCGAACAACCGCCTCATTGGCGCGAAGCTATACGGGATACACCTAAGTCGTGGCATCAACCACCTGGACGATGGGGAGCTCAACCTCGGAGAAGTCAACAAAGATCGGTTTAGCGGTGATTTAAATTGGAGTGACGTTGTTGACAACGACACTGGGTTCTGGGAAATTAAGGTTGAAAATGCTGGCGTAGATGGCAAGACCCTCGGAATCACTGGGCGTACAGCCATTGTTGACACCGGCACGTCTTTCATACTTATGCCCGAACAAGATGCAGTCAAGATTCATCAGCAAGTGCAAGGGTACAAGCAAGAGGGCGAGAAGTTCAGCGTGCCATGCGACACGGTCGCAGTCGTTCAGTTCGTCTTCAACAAGCAGAGCTATAATATTTCGACTGCGGATTGGAGAGGCGGAAAACTGGGCTCCGGACTCTGCCGAAGCAACATCATTGGCAGGCAGACGTTCAAAGACACACAGTGGCTGGTAGGCGACGTGTTTCTGAAGAATGTCTATTCAGTCTTTGACTTCGACAAGAAGAGAGTAGGTTTGGGCGTCAAGAGCACCAGTGGGGGCAGCGGATCATCGAGTACAGGTGTGTCGTCAATCGCTTCCCCAAGATCATCGTCAGGCACTGCGAGTGCTGATAGTACTTCAGCGACGGCCGCATCAGCAAGAGCTTCGACGACAGCGTCGGCGTCGGCCAACGCAAACGCAAATCCCACGAGGGCGGCGGAGAGTCAGCCGCAAGGGCAGAAGGACTCACAGGGTGGAGCTGCTGGACGAGCTGAAACATCCTTGCTCGCGCTCCTAGTAACGTTTTTCGTTTCGTTGTTCATATAGGGTTCCTAGTTGTCCATGGACGACAGGAGGCATCACGAGCATGGCGTTTGTTGGGCACGGTGCATAATGGCAATTTGGTTATAAGGGCAGGCCATTCGCATCTGACTGCGCTGGTACAGCGGACATTGCTAGATCATTAGCATAGCATCGCATCGCATCGCATCACATCGCATCACAATGCATGTGACATGCACACTTTATGAAAAGCATCAAACAACTCCTCTACGCACTGGTTCCCACATGTACCTCTCACAACAAGGTGCACGTCCGAGTTTGAACAAAAATGTGCAGGAGAATACTCCACACCTCACAAAGCCTACACAGTAGATATCTCAAAGGCCATCCATAACTCTGGTGTCACTAGCGGCCTCACTCGCCTCCACTTGCCGGTACCAGATGCAGAAGAAGTGGGGCGGAAGCTCGGGACCGCCGAGCCGTTGTCTTTGCACGAGCTGGGAAGGCGCGAAGAATGCAGGTCGATGCGAAAACGCGGCTGTGGGGACGAAGTCATGGCCGCGTGTCGTTACCCAAACTGTCTTTTGGCGGTCAGAAATACGGTGATATAGTTCACTTGAGCCAGTATGTCCCGGCGCCTAGCAGCGTGGGAATGCTGAGATGGCGAGGGGATTGAATGCACCGAGTACGAGGCATGAGCATGAGCGATTGATATGGAGCGACTGTCGAAACCCTAGAGCACGCGAGCAAAACAAGCACATTATTAGAAAGATCCTACCATTGCTGAATCCGATAGCTGCACAATCTCGACCACACGCTCTGAGAAAATAACCCCATCATGACTGCCCCCAAGATGATTGATGTACGTTCCAAGCACAAAAGATCCAGCGCAGTAACGCCTCGTATCACTGCCAGAGAAGAGGCTCGAACTAGCCATGATAGGTCACAATCTTCTCCCCTCTTTCTGGCCATTCACATGGTAGCCCCGTCCCCGAGAAGACAGACCACCCCTAGCACTCCGGTTACCGCCACAGTGTTGTTTTTGTCCAGTGTCAACATCGCGCGGTTGCGGCGGCTCCAGTACATTCGCACATGACCCAGACTACTTCTACAAGATCAAGCACTTCTTCGACTTCTTCTCTTTCCGGGTGAGCAGGGCAGCTCGTGTGGCGTGCTCAAACACCTCCCGGACGCCCTCGTTTGTCTTTGCAGAGCACTCAAG
>TARA_R110002003_G_scaffold13_3_pt1 | contig 14378 bp, 15 predicted proteins | sample TARA_R110002003 | Tara Oceans TARA_R110002003 (sample SAMEA4396441) | marine metagenome | biome: Westerlies Biome; feature: [SRF] surface water layer (ENVO:00010504); material: water (ENVO:00002006), including particulate matter (ENVO:01000060) such as... | depth 5 m | reverse complement strand
CAATATCGCTTTGGTACACACGAGGGGAGCGCCGGAAGAAGAATTAGACACACTTACCAGCGAAGTGCACAACTGCGTCTGGTGTTCTGATGGGATCCATGAATGGTTCGCTAACGCGGAAGTGACATGATAAACTGTTGAATGCTTGAGCACCGTCTGTGAGGTCGGCTTTCAAGGTGTAGACCTTCGGGTTGTCAAGCGGTGTTATGTCGACATTGAGTATTTCGTGCCCATTCGAAAGTAGCTTGTCAACAACATGGCGACCTGCTACGCCCGAACCGCCTGTGAAAACTATTCTCTTGCCGGCTGAAGTCATCGCGTCAAGTATGGTCGGGGGAGGATGCTAGAACTGTCAGAAAAGGACCTGAAGATGCGTCTAGATAAAATGAGCATATCAGAAGTGTATTAGTTCTAGGCCCCTTGTGGCGGGCGGAGCTACCCCGCTCTAAGTAGTCAGTCCTATGCTGTGAGCCTATGTCATTTCCCTGCTGTGGTTCCTGCTGACACAGCTCAAGAAGAGTCACTCTTTGAGCGTCATTGCCCGATTTGCATTTGTCATACCCTGACATAGGACATACATTCATGTCTATCATGCAGCCTTTTGGCTCTCACACCCGCTGGTATCGATCGATCGTTGACGCACCCGCCCTATAGTCTCTGATCACTATGCGGTTTGTGTGCCGTAGCCCCTTATCCTGTCCGCAAAAGCCCAGCTCTGGTTCTCAAGCTTGAAGTCTTCATTCAGGCTGACACCCTCTTTGGTGATCACCGCAATGGAGTACTTGTCCATGCTCCTTGCATCCCTGTAGAAGAGAACCTTCATACATTCCTTGATCTTGTCCACTGCCTGCTCCTTTGTGACGTTCTGCACCGATGCCTCATCTGGCAATATCGTTCGAAGGATCGGTTGGGCAAGATGTGCGCCAAAGCCCGTAGCTAATGATGGTGATGAGAAAGTGGTGCCGAGAAGATCTGCGCTTGCGAGGAACGGCTTTGACTCGCCGTCCAGACCCGCGATGAGCAAGTGGTTCCACAGCGGGTCAAACTTCGAACGGCGGTTGTACATGACTTTGGCGAGGTATGTGTGCAGGTTCTTGGCGTTCAGAGGTGTCTCCGTTGAAGAGTAGTTCTCGCGGATGTCGAGGGAGTTGAGGAGGCGGTCGAGATACTGCATGTCTGACACGTCGCCGCCGAACCCCACAACGACCTCGTCGTTGAATTTCCGCAGGCGCTTAACGTCGGTAAAGCGAGCGAGAGATCCATACGAAGCTACACCGCACCGTCAGCTTACAGCTTCTGAGTGTCGCACATTTCGTAGGGTGTCGTACCCAAGTTGTCCGCTGCAATGACCACACCATCCTTGAACTTCGCCGCAAGCACTGAGGTACCGGTCACAATGGGGCTCTGGGTATGCTGATTCGGGCCAGCGTTCTGGAAGTGGGAGGGGTCGTATGCGCCGTAAACGTCGTCTCTGGGCTATTGTATGTTAGTAATGGTGCTGTTTGAGAGGAGCAGAGGTGCATACACGGCCCCAAGCCTGCGGTAGGTGATTCATTTCAGAGATTCGGGCTGATTATTGTGTAACTTGTGGGCTGGGGACTCCGATTTGAGCGATTTGGAGTCACGAGCAGGGTGTGGAGGTGAAGGCGTTGTGGATGGTGATAGACAGGCAGGCAGCTGGTGGTTGCGAAGCTCTTGCCAAGACAAGCGGCATGTTGGTCAAAGCTCCATCTCTACCTCAATCTGGAGAATCGCATGAAAGTACTTAATTTCAGACAAAATGCTGGGGATCAATTACGAGAGTAGCGACGAGGACGAGGCGATTCCCGCGATCAAGTCAAATGTAAGGCGCAGAGATGCACGCGAAGGGCCTTGATAGCTACTAATATTGAGTTGACGGACACTCTCTCAGACGTCGCGCCTGCACCGCAACCTCTCCCTGGGCCTGCGCCCCTCAAGGAGCCCGCAGCATCTACGGGACCAATCAATGGCCCTGCGCAAGGTCCAACCGTGTCGCCGCCTCCACCCGAAGAAAGTACTACAGCCGATGCACCACCAGACTCTCCGTACACGTCAAATCGCGCCTTGATACAAAACCTCACGTTGCCTACCGTGCCCAACTTCAACATTCCGCCTTCGCCACCTGGCTCACCACCACAGAAAGCTACCAAGAAATTCGCACAGTTCTTAGAGCTGAAAAAGAAAGGGCAGCATTTCAATCAGCGGCTGGAAGGGTCGTCTGTATTGCGAGATCCGGGTCATCTACGGAAGCTTATGGACTTTGCTGGCATCACTGGGGATGAGACATATGCCTCCACGCTCTCAGAAAACGTTGCGATACCTACTGCATTCCCGGACTGGGCGTACGCGGAGGAACTGAGAGCATCACAGAAGCAAATACTGAAGGCGAGAGAACAAAGCAGGTCCAAGGCACCCAGAGACGTGATTGACTTTGTCTCCGCGACCCGATCTGGCACATCGAGTGCAGCGGGCACGCCTTCAGGAAAGGCTTCGCGACAGAGTGCTTCCGACAGGATTCTGGCCGCCGCAGACGGAGACCAGCTAAGTCGGCCGTCTTCTGTTTCTGTCGGGAAGCGGAAAGAGCTGGAACACAGGAGTCGAGATACTTCGGAGTCACGGAGCAGGTGGAAGAGTCGCTCAAGATCACCGAAAAGGCGGCGATCCCGGTCGAGGGAACGGCGGTGACACCAGAGCACCATTTCGTAACACGCTGAGTCAAGACTAGCTTTGTTTGGTGCATGCGGATACGATTGAATTAATACATATTCAAGTGCAAACACCTACAAATGTGAGCAATTCACGAACCCAGTCGTGCCTACTACGTCATCTTTTGTGTAGTGAGTAAGGCAGCGATTATTCGCGAGCACAAACACGTCTTTGGGGCATGTGAAACGCAAACAGTATCAATGAATAGAGCATCCTTTTAGCTTTGGCTAGCGTAAAATGGTTGATCGCACTGATCGACCGCAGTTGCTTTCCCACTCCAATGCCTCGGCTCGTCGGCTAGGGGCCGCGACTTCGTCCCAAGAACACGGATGCAGTCTCGACTCCAAATAGATACCACTTGCCTGCTCAATAAGAAGTCAAGAGACCCACCACCTCTGCTAACCAAACGTGTACATCCAAATTTCCCAAGCATAATGTCACAGCCAAAGATCAAGCTCTATGTTGACATCGTGTCGCCGTTTGCATACATAGCATTCTCTCTCCTCAAGGTACGTCGCTTTCCCTCACACCAATGTCAACACCAGCACGAAGCTGAGTAAATGCAAAGAACTCTCCGGCTTTCAAGTCCTGCGAAGTCACATACGCCCCGATCCTCCTCGGCGGACTCATGCACGCATGCGGCAATAAGCCTCCCCTAGCCATCACCAACAAGGACAAATGGATTAACGCCGAGCGACTTCGTTGGTCAAAATACTGGTATTCAATTCCCCGATGCAAAGTGTTCGTTGGCTGTCAAAGTAAGATAATCTAAGACTTTTTTCGAGTAGTTCATACTCTAGGTCTTAATATCTTTACTTTTAAGCTCAAGACACGCACCTAACACTCTTATAAGATCGTCTGCTAACTTTGCGTAGTAAGCATATACATAATTGAAGCTCTGCGTGTTAAGGAAAAGCCCTACAAGAGACATTTTGACTAAGTAATTACTTACTTCGAGAATGAACGCTGACTTTATACCTCTGCCTTAAGTCAACATTCCCATATCGACCGAGCCTCCGCCTGGCTTTCCCAATAACACTTTACCCATTCAGCGCACCCTCGCCTCGCTGTCTTTATCCCATCCACAATCACTACCGCAGGCGATCGAGCTCTTCTGGCAGAACTTCTGGGTCCATTGGAACGACCCGATGAAGCCTGAAAATCTCCACGCAATTGTAAGCACGGTAGTGGGGAGCGATGAGGAGGCGAAGAAGGTTATTGAGCGGACGAAGACGGATGAAGTGAAGAAGCTGCTTAGTGCAAACACGAATCAGGCGTTCAAGGACGGAGCGTTTGGGCTGCCCTGGTTTGTTGGTAAGTTTTGTGTCTTGTGTGAGGTTCGGGAACATATTGAATTAACTGAATCAGCGACGAATTCGAAAGGTGAGACGGAGAGTTTCTGGGGTGTCGATCATGTGGGACAGCTGTGTGATCATCTGGGGCTGGATAGACCGACTGGCAAGGGGTGGCGAGCGTTGCTGTAACCTGATCGTCAGGGTTAGACCGGTTGCTCATAAGTTGGGTGTAATTAGCAGTAAAAACGCCATAAGTTTGTGTATGCCTTCATCGCCCCAACATCCAGATTGCCGAAGCTGCGAATGGTCCTGGAATCCATTCACAGATGGAACGTCCTTGATATCGCCGGCGAATGCAGCGATCTCAATAACAACCTCTTCTATCCCTATGCAGGGTGGCGAGGAAGATTGATACAGGCACCAGCAAAGTAGTTTGCCGCCGGAGCTTTCGCTTCTTTACCGACAGCGCGGTCAACTCTTCGCTCCAGCTCGACCTCCCAAGTCGCAGTGTCTGGGCACTGCCTATGCAACACACTGACCGTACTCTCCGAGGATACACAGGCTTCGAGAAGCAGACGGGAACTCAATCGCATTCTGGATATCCGGCATTGAACACTGGACTACTCCTTGACGCCATGCAAGTAAAAATGCAAAATCCAACGGCACTAAGTCACGCAGACCATTCAAGCATGTCCATTCCTCCGTTTTGCTTCCTCGAGCGCAGCTTTCAATCTCTTCTCCCTCTCCACCTCCTCGAATCCCTTCCCGCCCTTCTCTGCGATCAATCCCTCAATCTCCGCCTTATCCTGCTCGATAACCTCAACCCTTCTGTTGAACTCATCCATGAATTTCTTCTCGCCCTGCGCCTTCTCATCTTCCAGCTGCTTGACGCGACTCGCATCCGCATTCTCCATTTTGGCTTGCGCAATCTCGGCGTCTAGGACGGCGGCATTGTGCGCGATCTCCATTGTGTTGAAGAGGGAGAGCAAGGACTTGGACGAGGACTTGAGATGTGACACTGTGTCTTGTGCAAGGGCAAGGAGGTCAGGCTCGCCCGAAGCGTCGTCCAAGTCGCGGATGGCGGCGACGATGGCATCGATCTCGCGCTGTTCGACACCTACAGCACCTACCACGACTTCCTCGGCGATGCCGACAAGCTCTCCTGCGCGGCCGGCCTTGTCGCGCCTTGCACGGACAGTAGCTTGTTTCTCAGCATTCTCGAAGTGCTTTTCGACCGCCTTCATCTTGGGAATGTTGCCTGCGGCGTATAGGGGCTGCACCTCAGTCTTCTTGTACCGCTTGTCGCGTTCGGCAACGGCAGCAACGACATGGTCTTGTCGATCGAGGATGCGGTTGTGTAGATCCTGTAGAAGCTCTAGACATGCTTGTGTACTTGGTGCATCATTGCCGGGTTCCAAGCTCTGAATTCCAGATACGGAGGTATGGAGCAAGTTCTCAGCCTCGATGTAGAGATCCATGAGACCCTTGATGTCGGATTGCAGTGCATCGTAAACTTGATCGAAGACAGCTTCGACATAGCTCTTGTACTCGTCACGGTCTTCTTGGGCTTTTAGTTCACCTTCCTTCTCCTTGAACTCTTCTTCCAGGACGTTGAGGTCAGCATAGGAGATCTCGTTGTTGTTGAAGGCATCATCGTTGTTCTCTTCGTTCTCTTCTTGACGTTTCCGGCGTGCCGCGTCGTTCTTCTTACGGGCTATTGCAGCAGTCTTTTCCCATTGTTTCGTCAGATCATCTGTATTGGTAGTGTCGAGTTGAAGGTTGGCAAGCTTAGTCTTCAAATCCTCAATGAAGTGATTAGAAGTGGCGGATGTGATCTGGGAGGGCAAAAGATCCTTCAGAGCATCCGCGGGGTCCTTTCGCGAAGGGGGCGCGGTGGATACAGAACGATTGGAGGACGAAATCAAGGGCGCTGGGACGGGAACGTTGGGAGTCGTGCTATCGCTGCTTGTAGGCCTACTCGTGACTTTGGAGGCTTCATGAACAGCAGCCCCGAAGAATATCTCGTCATGTTGATTGCTGGAACTAGACGTCAACGCCGGCCTTTGGTCTACGGAGTGGGCAATGGTTGAGACCAGCGGTGCAGGAACAATAGCCTCGGCTACGGATTGTCTTTTCGAGTTTGAAGCAGATCCAGTCGAGAAGAGGGCAGGGGGCACATAAGCCTGGTACTGTGGCTTTTGTGATTCCTCTGGTGGCGATTGAACTGGTGTCCTGTTATCGTCAACGGAGCTAGTTGGTGTATATATGATCGTCGACTGTGTGGAAGACGAGAATTGTTGCTGGCCAGGAGGTACACTGTCATTTCCCGGGATAGTGGATTTCCGCTTCAGCACAGGTCTGCCTCCAGGGCTGTAGTCGTAGTCGTAGCCGTCGTCTGCTGACTCTTGCGGCTGAGGCACCTGTACGTTCAGCTCTTGTTTGTGGTCGAGGAAAGGTTTTTTGGAGATATTCGAAATCATGTCAGGTGGACCGTCGTGCTCTCGTCTGTCTTTGGACACGTTGGATGCTCCTGGTGTAAGTGTCGCCGCTGTTGGCGCATGTACCGGCGCTGGAGGTGGCGCGTCGTAGAACTCGATACCCCTGATCCCGGACTCAGCTTTCATGAAAGCTCGGAAAGTCTTGATCTTATCCTCAACCTGTAACTCGCCTGCCTCACTACGAAGCATAGTGATATATCTTTCCAACGAGCCGGCATACCATGGATCCAAATCGGGAATCAGGTCGGCAGGTACCGGCGCCGACTTGATGGGCTCTTTCGACTTCTCGACTTCAAGTTGGCGCCTCAAGTCCGCAATGATTGCATCCCGCTCTTCGATATTATGTTCTTTGCCTTCCACATCCTCCTTCATGCGCTCAATCGTCAGATCTCTCTCTCTGACGGTGGTGTCAGTGTTATTCTTCGTTAGGTCTGCGGTAACCTTCATAGCATTGAGCTGCTCCTGCAACACGGTCTTCTCGTTGACGGCGGTCGTCATGGCCTGAAGTTGCTCCTGTGACGAAGACTTCTCGTCGGCAGCAATAGTCCTTGCTACCTCCAAGTCCGCCTTGAGCCTTTCTAGCTCGATATGCAGCTCGGCTTTCTCCGTCGCTGCATCAGCACGTAGGCGCTCGATGGCATCATCCTTGGCCTTCAGCTCCGCAGCATGTTGTTGGGTAGGCTGGGGACCCCACGCATTCGTCTCTTGAGTGGGTGTGCGTTGCGTTGTACCCCAGGCGCCATCTCCCACCACGAAACCTGTCAACACTGCAGGCGGCTGTTGGGGCTGTTGGACAGGCGTGTGCTTTCGGTCTTGAGCAGGAACTACTTGTGCTGCCCAACCTCCATCGCTCATGACAAAGCCCTGTTGAGCAGGTGGCGGCTCATGTTGAGGCTGATCCTGAGCTGGTGTGCCTTGCTTTGGTGGTTCCCAAGCTCCGTCGCCCATCACAAAGCTCTGTTGAGCGGAAGGAGGGCGAGCGCCCTGGATAGGCTTCGGCGAGATGGTGAGGGGTGCAGGACCAGCATCTCCCATAATGAAGCTCTGCTGCGACGGTGCTTGCTCAGCAAGGCTGGCTGTCACTGGAGGTGGCGTAGGCTGGTAAGTATCCTGTCTGCCATTGGACGTCAAAGGTGCTGGGTGGGTTGCTGGACTCGGCCACCCATGTGTCGAAGGGGGGGAGGGCCCAGCAGCTAGTTCTGGTTGACTAGCAGGTAGTTCGATGCTGTCTAGTTGCGCAGGCTGAGGCTTCTTTGCAAAGATTTCCTCATCATCTATTACGGCATCAGCTCCAAAGTGCTCCCAGTCCGAGGGGCCACCAGATCCTAGAGCACTAAACCTAGACTTGTCGTCGCGAGGTGGCGGTGGTGTTGGAAGCTTAGGTGGCGGTGGTCTTGGTGAACTGGTCCTGTTACCCTCTCGTTGTGCATGCAGGTTTGCAAGTGCGATTGAGCTGACCGAGCCTGTCCGTCCGAGGCCTGCTTGCTGGGCCGAGCCAAAACTCATGCTGTTCCTGTTATGGACAGGAGACACGGGCTGGCTTTGTGGGCTGGGCTGGTTGAAGAAGTTGGATGAGGCAGTGTCGGTGCGGCCAAGTGGTCTTGGGGCTTCCAGATCCTGTGCCTGCGCCGGACCAACCTGTTGGCCTCCAAACGAGCTCTGCGAGTCTTGGGCAGGGTTGTGTCCTGGCTGCCACTGTGTCTGCTGAGGTCCGGGTAACGTTTCTGTGTTCTGTGGAGAGTTCCCGAATGCTTGATACAACGGTCCTGGCGCTGGGAGCTGATGGTCGTTGTAAGGCTTTGACATATTGGATGCTTGATATAACGGTGCAGGCCCTGGGAGTTGATGGTCGTTGTAAGGCTTTGACATATTGGACGCCATTTGCGGAGCTTGCGCATACGAGTCGGCAGGCGGTGGTCCCGCTGGCTGTTGTGGATGTGGTTGCGCTGTTGGCTGGGCATACACATGTTGCTGAGGTTGAGGTTGCGCGAATTGGCTGTATTGTGGTTGTTGTGATGGGTACTGGTTTGGTACAGGCGGGCCGTGTTGCGGTACTTGTCCCTGTGGAGCATATTGATTCTGTCCTGGTTGACCATATGGCTGCTGAGGTGGCTGGCCGACGGATGGCGACTGAACGTACTGGCCTTGTGGGACCGGTGGCTGTTGCGGTTGCATAGGCTGAACTCCCTGATATCCCTGCGCGTAGAAACTCGGGTCTACCGTGGGTTTCGTGTATCTGAACTTCTTCATACCTCCCTGAAGCGGAGCATGCTGAGCTTGTTGCCATGCAGGGACATCTGGTGGGGGAGGTACATAGACACCCGGCATAGGATTTGTGTTCGAGGGCATATATGCTTGCACACCTTGACCGGTCAACGACGGAGGAATGTATGCTGGTTGCTGCTCATTCGGGCTCACAACAGAGGACGGTTGCTGAGGCCCGCCTGGCGGAGGGCTCGAGAATGAACCGGCTTGATTTACGCTATATACGGATGCTGGTCGTCCTCCAGGTGCAGGCGGGAAATATGATCCGCCAGGAGTCGCCGACGGTGGTGGAGGAGCAGTGTTATTGTATGGCTGTTGCTGATTCTGTGCCCCACCCTGCACAGGGTACCCTCCTTGTTGTTGTGGTGTCTGATTCGGGTTCTGCTGCGGTTGCTGAGACCAGCCCTGGTTCGTCTGCTGTTGCTGGACTGCCCCTGCAAATCCATATGGCTTCGGTGGTGGAGGTGGAGGTTGATCATGCTGTTGAGGATTCACATATTGTGCCTTGAACATTTCATTAGTGCAGTCTCCCGGGGTAAGTCTCCTACTCTGGTCTTACCTGCTGTCCTCCTGGCATTGCGCCATATGTGCCTGGGTTGTACCCGCCAGCTGTCTGTTGCTGCGGTTGGTTCCATTGTTGGTTCGGGGGTGGTGGTGCGGCCCACTGGCCCTGGTTCTGCGGAGCGGTAGACTGATAGCCTAGAAGGACACAGTCAGGTCCTCTTCGTTGTTTACGCCAGTGGTGGCTTCCTACCTCCATATGCTGGCGGCTGGGGAGCGGTTGGCTGCCCCGCAAAGCTGGCTGCACTTCCAGGTCTTTGATACCCGGGTTGTTGGCCGTAGCTCTGCATTCTGTTCTTCCCAGTTCTCCTCTTTCAATTTCGAGTTATGGTCTTATCAAATGGCAGTGCCTCGAATCGTTGGCTGATCGTGTGTTCGTCGTGCGTTTGCGCAGGTAGCTGGCTGTGCTCGTAAATCAATGAGTCCTTGCAAGAAGCGATGCGCACGAGCACAAGACGGGCACACAGTCACAGAAGCATGCTGTCAAGGACGCAATAGTAGTATTAGAAGTTAAGGGATAGATACAGGAGACAGAAGGCTGCCCAGCAGCGTGTCGTGTCCGTCGCGAGGCTGAGGGCTGAAGCTCCATGTCGGAACCGATGCGGGATAGTCTCACAGCCACGCGCCATCTGGTTCAATGTCCCGCTTGTCGTTGCTGCATACGCTCTAGCCCACGCGCTTCAAAATCCTCTTGCATCTTCGGAGCTCCATGACCATTCTTGCTGCGTCGAAGTAATAAAGCAGTTTTCTTCGAGAGAGAAATAATCTCGCCTTGATTGTGTCTTCTTGTGTTTGCACAGTACATCACGTGCACTTGTGTTCTATGAAAAAAGGACTAAGAGCCCTCCTGCGTTGTCGCAGTAGAGCTCCAATGGCTCCGAATATCACCTACGTGCGCCGAATCCTCATGTAGGGCAAGCTCGCTACAGGGACAATGCCCGAGATCCGTCAATGATAAAAGCTCTAATGACAGGTAGTTCCGAAGTCCACCTCTCCCATGTTCGCTTGAATTGGGCGCTCAGTTTTGTGCTGAAGATCCAATGAGTCTCCGTTTTGAAACGCACGATGCCCTACTGCGCGGTCTCCTCTAGACTTCTCCCGGCCATTCTCTGCTTCCCAATGTGATTCAGCACATACATGACGTCTTTGGCAATTGCGTCGAGCGTCTCTTTCCGTTTTGTGCTCCAGGGCGCGAGGCGAGAGATACCCCTGGCGTCGCTTCTAGTCATCATGTCCCAGCGATGCGTTGAGTCTTCTTTTTCTGAGGTGCTGGGAGCTTGACGCAAACGTTCCACGGAGACGTAAACGCCTTCGGTGAGACTATTTCCTTTGTGTTTTGTCTGTCGCTCTGTGATGCCGCTGTTTTCGATAGAATGACCTTTGATTTCGTAGATCATAGACCTGGGACGAATATGACTCGCTCCTGTGATGGCTTCCACGTCACGGAGGGAATCGAAGTTGATAGGAAGCTGGAGCGTATGAGACTGCAGCTGCGATATTGACTGGCTGGGTATGGCATGTGTTGAGTGAGCGGTGATGACCAGAACGTGGAACACGCGATCTTGAAGTAAACCTTTTCCTAGAACTTTGGGCATCTCGTGGAACATCTGAAAGACTGGGCAACGTTAGTGGTCATCCAACAATTGGAGAAGCCTGCGTCTCTCTAGTGTTGTGCTTTTGTCCGCAGCATGGTCCATCTAAGACGAAGCTCAACGCTCAAAGGGCTAATTATAACTTACTGGCCATTTGCAAATTGGTAACTTTCCAATCCAAGTTGAGCACAGGTAAAACCTTTTTCAAATCCGCTGCATCCCATTTGAGGAGCTCGTTGGCGTCGAAGACACTCGCATCGTAGTCGCCTTCTTTGCGACAATGATCCTGAGCCAGTGTTGTGTCCAGCTCATGGTAGTCCACATGTTCGGCACTGTGATGCGATCTCCGCGCCAGCCAAGCAGAGCTGGATGTGCCCTTCACGCGCTGATCAACATCGACTGGGACACTGATCTCATAAGTTGATTGTGACGACGATCGAGCTGAAGGTGGCATGGTGACCTTAATACCATTTCCTTCGGATGGGTAGGTCCCGTGATGACTCCAAGTATTATCATCCCATTGTATCTGATATGTCTCCCGGAGTACTGAGTTGAGAAATCCTCCAAGCGTAAGTGAACTGCCGTTTCCATTCAGATCAAGCTTGTGGTGTATTCGCGTGAACTCGCCATGTGGCGGCAACTCGTGAATGCAGAGCGGTTGCAGATCGAGGTACTGGCGTGTACCTCTAGAAAGAGGTCTTTTGCAGTATTTGCAAGGGCTCGGAGTTGACGGCGGAACTGAATCCATGGCAGCGGACCCTAGCGGAAGTCTTGGTATGATATGCAATCGTCCGAAACTGGTAAATGCAGTGGAAACAGGGCGCACTTGGCAAGGCTGACAGCTCCACAATCTAGACCACGGTCAACCAGCGGTCCAGAACAATAAATTTGGTTGCATACCAGGTGTAACTTGGCTGAGCAGTTGCGCTCTACGTCGCTAATGCAGCAATTGGCACGGTGTTCAGCGAATAGCGAGGGGCTATAGCAATGTCTGTCGGCCAGGAGCGTACAATCAGACGGTCCAGAACGATGGTAGGGTAGCAATGCGTTTAATATAATATCCGTGTAGCGATGGGCGGTACCATAGGGACGCCAAACAGTTGTTGGCTGCTGTGGTGGGGAACGGGGAGCGATGCATGAATGATCCCAAACATGAGGTCGGCATAGTGAGCAGGCGCGACGTTGTGATTGGCTATCTTGATGGCTCGAGCAAGTGCTAGAACTCGAGTTTTGAAAACTCCAAATCAGCTTGAAAACACCATAGGATGAAGCTTTTGTTTACAAGAGAAATTACTTGATTGAAGCATCCGCATCGCGTTGCGTCACTTTCACAGCCCCAGACCATGCGGTCAAGTATCGTAGCTCCAACGTCGCCAGCCATCATGGAATGCGTCGTGGCGCACTCGAAGTTGAGACCTGAGGCAGTCTTACCGCGCGTCCAAAGCTTCCCGCTTCCCCCAAGCACATACAGATGCATATGCAGGGTTCTTTTCAAAACGTAACAAAAGCCCGCCTGAGCCATCGGATACGCCGCGGAGGCCATGAAGGTACCACTCCCGCGGCATCCACAAACCCTTGCCGCACCGGCATCTCACGACCTCCCTCACAATCGGTCACAATCGGCATCGAGCCGTACAGTACACCGTACAACAGTGTTCGCACAAGCACAATCAAACCGCGCATAGATCGATCCCACACCCGCTCGCTCGATGACCAGCGTCCCGTGTCCCGTGCCGCTGCACATGCCGAGTTCCAGACCCAGTCAGCCGAGCAATACCCGCATCGAATCGACATAGCATTTGCACAATGGCATTCTATTCGCCCCGCGGAGCCTAACGGTGAGACCGGCTGCAGTTGCTCAGGCGCACGGCTGAGCCCTTGGCTTGCAGATTGTTTGCCTCCCTCACATAGTTCGCTTGGGATTAAGTACAAGGTGAAACTCGTGTTCTAGACGTGTCACAATCGTCGATGGAACAAGCGATCGATGTCTTTGTCTATTGGATTGGACTAATTCCCGCGATATTCTCGTATTCCCGCGGATCGTCCTCGAGTGCAACAGATGTGCGGTTCGAAATGCTCTGATTGCGCATGCATGACTCGCGCCATTATGGGAATGGTACCATGCAGACCCCTAAAGTTGAGGGCGCATTTGGGATCTCGATGTCAGAGAGTCTGGTTCGGTCAAAAAAAGCCGAGACTGCGTATGCGCAGCCTTGCCGAGCTTTTACTAGAGAGCCACACGGAATGTTGGCGCACACGCAGACACTGCCTGGAAGCATTGTGACAGCAATGATCACATACAGAGACCATTTTGTGATTTCAAGCTGCGAATCGTATTCATTCGAGATCTGTATATTTCGTCGCGCTGCACAGATCAGGTGACCACTTCGCATCCCTGAGTGCGATGCAATAAGTGTCACTTCATATGTATATCGTCAAATTGTCGCACAGATGGGATCTAGGCCCTCGTGTAATCAGAGACATAGCCCCCCACATGTATTCGTGCGCACGAAGAGATTCGGGTATCAAATTGCTGCTCAGAGATCATGCGCTATGGCGCGACTATGCCGAAATGAACCGTCCGAACTAAATATAAGAGAATGTGAGCGATTGGCCAGAATGTTTTTTTGTCAAACTCGAATGGCCATGTACCTGGAATCTAGAATACCGTTGTTCTAGACTCTAGTGTGAGCGTGATCTTTGACAGTTTGTCGCTTTACTAGCCACAAGATAAATTTGGAATGCTGAAGGTGTGCTTGCGTGTCTGGTAGCGACATATTTTCCGGTGAGTGGTATTCGTGCTGCACTCCTCCTCGCAATACCAGTTCGACGCACAGCGTGGGTCTAGAAGTGCTGATTGGGGGAGAGTAGACTGAAGAGCTGCCGATACCGCACCTGGAGATCGACTATGATGAGACCAGCTTCGTTCAGTACATTCGCATACTTTCAGTTCGTGACGAGTCAAGGAGTATTTCCAATGAGACGAAGTTTCTCACGGGGAACCTTCCACATCCATTGCTTCGTCATCTGCGGCCCGAGCGGCCAATTCTCCAGCTCTTACTAGCGCGGCAAGAGGATCTTGTGTGCGGTATTCGTGCAAATGTGATGGTGGTTGTGAGGACGGAACGTATGGAGGTTGCCGATCTAATGGTGACGGTGACGGTCCGATGCTGGGTATAGGCTGTGGTAGTATTCGTAAGGTCTTCGCTGGGTCCAAGGGAAGTACAGATCCAGGATACCCCGTAGGGGGTAAGTTGTATCCGCTTCCACTTTGACCACTTTCTGAGGACCATGTCGTATCTTCGTGAGTCAGTGGAGGAAGTCTTGTGGAGTCGCGCATCGACCGCCGAGAGGCCATTTCCATGGGATTCTGGTAATGCGACACGACTGAGTGCAAGGGTGGCGTCGTAGATGCAGGCTGGTGAGGTGCATAAGCTGAA
>TARA_R110002003_G_scaffold1993_8_pt1 | contig 14386 bp, 21 predicted proteins | sample TARA_R110002003 | Tara Oceans TARA_R110002003 (sample SAMEA4396441) | marine metagenome | biome: Westerlies Biome; feature: [SRF] surface water layer (ENVO:00010504); material: water (ENVO:00002006), including particulate matter (ENVO:01000060) such as... | depth 5 m | reverse complement strand
CAATGCTAGAGCATTGGGTCCGCACTCGTATCCTATGCCACTTTCCTTGTGTCCTCCAAAGGGCACTCGAAAGGAAACCTTCTCAGTGCTGTTGATGTAGACACTTCCAACCTCAAGTCTTTCGGCTACACGCCGAGCCCTCGCAAAATCCTTGGTCCAAACACTCGCACCGAGGCCGAGCATGCTGCCGTTGACCTTCTGGATGACGTCGTTCTCGGCTGACCACGGCATCACAGGGAGAATAGGTCCCTGAGGAACGAGTCAGCACTTCAGCAAGGCAAGAAGACCAGACGGAAACTTACAAACTGTTCCTCTTGCACTAGTTCTGACGCGTGTGGTGGATTGTCGATGATAGTAGGATCAAGGAAAAATCCCTTATCCTGTTTGATGTCGCCACCGATCTTTGCTTTGTCCCTGCAAGACTCAAACAGCCTTTTCAACTTGTTGTACTGCATTTCGTTTTGGACAGGTCCCATCATGACCCCATCTTCGATTCCTGGACCGACCTTCCAAGTTTGCGACGCCTTGGCAAGCGCATCGAGCATCTCTGCATAGATCCGCTCGTGTACGTAGAGCCGCTTGACAGCGGTACATACTTGGCCAGTGTTCCAGAAAGCGCCAAAACAAAGTTTCGCAGCAACTTCATCAATATTAACGTCCGGAAATACAATGGCAGCATCATTACCGCCCCTGGAATACCCGAGATTAGTACAATCCAAAGTATTGGAGATTTTCTTGAGACATTAGCGGGAAACATACAGCTCTAGTGTTACCCTCTTAAGAGTACGTGCTGCGGCTTGTGCAACCTTTTTGCCAGAAGCGGTTGATCCAGTAAAAGAAATTTTATCGACACCCGGATGAGCTGTGAGCCATGGTCCGAGGCTGTCATCTCCGCTAAGAACCTGTAGTACGCCTGGGGGGAGGAACTGTTGTGCAAGCTCAACGACTTTCATGCCGCTGTATGGTGCGAAAGGAGACGTTTTTACGATGCAGCAATTTCCAGACATCAACGCCGGAATCGATTTCATGAGTGGTTGACCAAGAGGGACTATTCCTTATGCGTCAGTATTGTGATCAGTGACGTCTATGTGGTTGGACGTACAGTTCCAGGCACATATAGCTACGACTACACCAAGCGGCGTATAGCGAACGGCATAGTCGCGGTCATTCACAGAGTGTTCTTCTTCGGGCATTTTCAAAGTGACTTGACAGCTGATTAACAAAATGACTGACTGCGTGACTCGAGCGTGACTCACGGAAATAGTTGAACGCTTCATAGAAACAATGGTTTGCTTCGAGTTCACCAAATCTGCTCTTGTCAAGAATCAGTTCCTATCTTTTCCCTCCTGTCAAAGGCATAGCAAGTGAAGACACATACGGGTTTACCGCCTTCCATCGTCACGACATGGCCAAATTGTTTGAGATACGGACGGCAAGCCTCTCCCCAGGCCTTGATGGCGGCAACGCGCTGTTCGAATGGCGTCTCTCTCCACGGGAGAAATGCTTTTCGGGCGGCTCCTACTGCATCATCAACATCCTGTTTGGAAGCGATGGGGATCTCCCATAGTTCTTCGCGCGTTGAAGGGTCGACAGCATGGCTTGTGTGGTTGGAACCACGGAGTTCTCCTCCAACGATGTTGTTGAACTTGTCAAATGACAAGGTCGCTGTCATGCTGAACGTAATTTGACTGTATAAATTCAGAAACTACAAGACGGTAGTGATAAGTCACTTGAAGGTATACGACATCGGCCGGGAATGCGCAAGCGTAGTACGATGAGCTCGTCCAGAGCCGCTGATGAGAGGTTACGTAAGCCGGGCTACTAGACCCGAAGCCGGATGGGCTCTGTCTTCGGGGTGGGATTTGATGAGGCGCCGTGAGCAGTTTTCGGGATTACTTTGTTTCATCAACTTCTCTGGAAGTGATCCTCTTGAACTGGGGCAACAAAAGGCGTCAAGATCAGCAACGGAACGGATATCGTTATTGCATAGATCCGAATACAATTCAACTCGTGTGAAATCCCAATGATGTGGGGAATATCTCAAACTAAGAAAGTCTTGTTTCCTCCTCTGGGAAGAGGGGCTCAACGTCTGTGAATTGAGGCCAGGAACTCGTGTCTTTGCCTTGATGTTGAGCCACCATCTCGATGACGCTCTGGATCCGCTTCGCATCTTCCGCACCAATGCCGATGCGGCGTGTGGCTCGGATGTGAATGCGGGTAGTGTTCCGAGCGCCTTGGCCCATCACACTGGCCAGAATCACCAACTCGTTTTCCACGGGACCAAGGACGGACAAGTCGGCCAAGAACAGTCCATATACAACGTATTCGACCGTCCATGCTATGAGTTGATTAGTGCTGGCGAAACACAGTATACAGCAATTAACTTACCAAAGTCGGGATTGGTTTCGTAGGACTTGAGGATATCTTGAGCCTCTACTTCCCCGAAGGCTCGCTGCCACCACACCTTTGTTCTAGCGGTGGCTTTCTCCGGCTCTGCAAGAAGGTGGGAACGATCCCAATCTTGCGCTGCATCGTTTGGGTCTTCGGCTTTGAGGAGCGAAAACAATCCCTCACTTGCGCGAGGCATGCCTATGAGGGGCCATACTTTTATGATTACGGCACGGAGCTTGCGGGAGACATTCCGGCGATCTTCGAGAGTGGCGTTTGGACCAAGATCGCTCAGTAGAGTCTCATATAGGACGCGCAGGTGCACACCCCCGTCAGTAGCGAGCAATGCAGCCGTCTGAATGTGTTCGTAAGTTTGTGTTTTTCATGTTCGGACAAATAAGGGGCGATCCCTACTACTAAGATGTACCAAGCGTCCCTCGGCAAACGGCTTGAAATTGCCTCTTTAGTTTTTTTGAACAAGGCAATGAGGGAGTCTTGGGAGTCGTCCATTTGGAGATGGTGGAGTGAAGGAGCTCAAGGAATTCTTCCTCTGCACATGACGTTGGTCAAGTTGAAATTATATACGTGATGGCTCGGCTCTTTGCTCAGTCCGAGCACTCAAGATTGCCGGACGACGTGCAGTGTACCCGATGGTTTTCGGCTTTTCTTGTTGCACTCCGAGTGAGTAAGTTCAGAAAACCGGAGGATCAGGATCAGTGAGCGGTATGAGAACCAAGGGACTTGATGTCAAAGCTGTGCACTACTTTCGATTTTCTATGGCGAGGGCAGAACAGTTGCTTATAACTGGACGGCGATTGAACGTCTCACAAACTATCAATGTCCAGCTCCTCCTTTCGCCTCCGAACTCGAATCGGCGCAGAATGGTCCGAGGCTAAGACCCACCCGTAAGCCATCCTCTTTGGGTGCTTCCCTTCGATAAGTTCCCAATCGTACTTGAGCAGAATATGACACATGATAATCTTGAATTCGTTGGACGCAAAGAATCGACCCGGACAAGCGTGTTCGCCGTGTCCAAAGCCTAGGTGGTTGGCGCTCGTCGAGACGAACTGGGCAACGTTTTCGTTGCCTTGCTTCGATCTCATCTGCAAAAACCTGTAGCCGTCGAACTTCTCTGGCTCTGGGTAGAATTCTTCATCCCAGTGGCGATTGATGGCCAAGGCAAGCAACGTATTACGTGGTACACGAGTTCCGTCTGATAGCGTTAAGTCCTTCTCTGTCCATCGCTGTAACACGGCTATTGTGGACGAGATGTGATTAGTATAAAATCTCCAGAATGCAGCGGTTTTGTTCTACGGGGCAAGGGACATCTTACTGGTGTTGATTGGGCTGAGCCTTTGACACTCCTTCAGGACGCTGTCAAGCAGTTTCAGTTGATACATGGAAGTTTTCTGCCAGCCGTACTTCCCAAGGACTTCTATCACCTCTTGTCGAAGAGGTTGAATATATTCGGGATGCGAAGCCAGGTCAAACAAGACCTGCGTGACTAGGTCCGAGGTTGTGTGAATCGCGACGAAAGACAAGGTAAGCTGCACGTTGACGGGGTCGTACTTTCGGCCATTGGCACTTTGCTCAAACCATTCAATAGCGTCAATGTACTCGGGCGACTTGCCGCTTGCCTTGAGTTCCCTGCGCTCGTCAAGAACCTTGCCCATGACACGATGAGCCTCTTCGACCTGACTGATAAGCTTTTTGTTTCCAGGAAGAAACCGACAGACGAGTCTGCGCAGAAAAAAAGGCCACGCGTTGACCTCGTGAACGGCTCGGACGATGTTGTGGGTATATGTCGTTGTGATGCGAAGCCAGTCTGGGTCACGGCAGAGCTTGCTTCCAAGAAAGAGACGCGATGATATACGAGCGACGGCAGGAAGCATGACGGAATGCAAGCCGAAGGAGTGCCATTCTGTACTCAACAGATTAGCACAGGTGCATGTCGATGCTCCAGGTTATGTAGTCAGACCTTTGTCATCAGTAAAATAGTCCTGTAAGGCTCCGGAGGTTTCTTCTGAGATTGGTTTTGAGAGGGCGCCTGTTCACAATCACGAGAGTTACTGGCCCTGCTTGATGCAGCAAAACATCATGGATACTCATACCTAGCGATTGCGTGACTTTGACCCTAACCACGTCTTGAATCAACTGCTCGCGGTAGACGAACTCGTGGAAAGCTTCGAAGCCGGGAAAATCGGCGTGAACCATCTGACAAGCCTAGAGTCAGATTGTGGGCGATAGTGTGGAGCTATAGACTGACCGAGCCGACAGCCTTGACATGGCTTAAGTTTTCCATATTCCGAAGCTCTTGCGCAAAGCACGGTGGGAAGACGAGGGTGGGGCCATGGTCGGTCAAGACACGAAACGGCTGGTTCTTGAATCTCTTCAACCCGTCGCGAAGTAGCTTGCGTCCATTGATGACAAAGTTCGTCTTGATTCGCTTGTCGGAGAACTCCAAGAAGTTCTTGTCGTTCAAAGTGGGGAAACTTTCTCTTCGCCTCGTCGCAAAGAGAGTGGCAAGGGTCGTAAACAGAACGAAGCCCACTGAGAGGATGAGAGTATCAGAGAAGATGGCGCCTGCTGTCGAGTGGGTTGTAGAGTCGTTCATGTTGCGGGAGTAGAGTACAACACGCAGGCTATTTGCAAGTCAGCACTTGTAAACTTGTTTTGGAGTAAATTTCTTTGTAGGTTTTGTAGGTTTCTCAGTCGTGAGTCGGAACTATAGGCCAATAGGAAGACGTCTCCTCAATAGGCCTAGCCGTTCGGGCCAAATGAGATTCGGATCCCGGATCCGGCTGACTTGGAGCTACTTTGCCGAGCATGGACAGCTTTTGGATTTTGGTCACCGAGCAGAACACTTTTACTTCCAGTGGATGAGCGGTGTCCAATGGAGTGAGTGAAAATATATGATTCCGTCACTTCCCGTACTTCCTTGAAATATATAATTCGTCACTTCCCCGTACATCATTGTTCCGTAACTTCACCCATGCATGTGAGCTGGCTATGGATGACCTTATAGCGCTCTTGCCATCATGCGCAGACGGCTACCTGCCTATTTTCCTGTTGTTGGTGAGTGGTCCTGAGCCGAGATGGGCGCCCATAGCAGTCATTCCTGGGCAAGACTTACGAGAATATGGGCTCTAGTCGGGCCTGACAGGTTTCGGTAGTGCTCTGCAATCTTTCCGAAGCCTCTCGACGGCGCGCGGCCTCTACAACGGGCCCTTTGTGCTCAACGAAGCGCTTCTCAGAGAGCTGTCTAGCCGAGCGGGGTTCAGTGACAGAGTGGACAAGCTGAGACCCGCTCTAGGTGGCGAGGAGTCCAAGGGCAATGTCACGGAGCAGGTAACGCCTCTAGCCGGGCGGTTGTTTGGCATGTACACGTTTCTTGCGGGCGTGATCCGAGTGTATGCGGCGTACCATGTGACGGAGCGGTACTTGTACCAAATGGCATGGTGGGCGTACGTGGCGGCGGCCTTCCACTTTACCAGCGAGACGGTGGTGTACAGAAGCATACGGTTCAATGGGTCACAGGCGATACCATATATGACGGCATACACGGGGGCGGTGTGGATGGTTGCGCAATACCAGCATTACGTGAGAGGGTAGTCAAAGGGTTGAGCTAGTGATTTCAGAGAGGTTGAGGTAGTGGATTCAGAGGACAGTGCAATGCGTGGTGGTAGTGAATCAAAGAGGTTCTGGTGATTGGTGACAGAGCAGTGCTAGCTGTGGGTCGGTCAATGTGCGGACATAAGCGGGCCGTTTGATTGGCCGGACGCGGTGATGCACGCACGGCACGGAAGCCGGACCCCGCTGCACCCCGCATGTACCCCGCTACTCCACATCTGTGGCCGGGCGCCGTCAGGAGAGTGGATCTGATAATGGGCAAGGCCCGCCTTTGCGCTCCTGCTCGCATCGTCCCTCCTTTCGCGCACACCGCCCACATCACATGGAGGACGCCGGCGAAGAGCGCGTCAAACGCAGGCGCATTGCCATTGTACGTGCGAGCGAGCCCGCGCGGGCGTGCGACTGCTGAGTGCTGACACGGGCGCAGGCCTGCCAGACGTGCCAGAAGAAAAAGGTCAAGTGCAACGGGCAGAAGCCGTGCGGATACTGCCGGGCACACGATGCAGACTGCGTCTTCACACGCAGCCGCGTGCGAAGCTTTGCGAAGCACCAGTAAGTTGCGCCTTGGGCCCGGCCCTGTGTATTGCCCGTCCTGACAGAGTCGCACAGCTCCAGCTCCAGCTCCAGCTCCAGCTACATGCATGTCCTCGGCGACCGCCTGTCCACGCTCGAGTCGCTGCTTGCTGCCGCCGGCCCGCCCATCAACCTGTCGCCGCCGCCGACCGCTGGCGTCGCCGTCGCTGGCGTGCGGCCTCCCGCGGTGACCACCATCTCGTCCTTGGACGCCCTTCCCTCGCCCACGCCCGAGCGTCCGCCCTCGCTGTCCCTGGGCCTGCCGCGCGACACCAGCCCGCCCAGCCCGCCCAGCGTCCGCGACCACGACCACAGTCCGCAGCGAGCAGCCGCAGCTGTGCAGCAGACGACGCTCAGCCACTCGACCGATGCGGGCGACCGCCAACGGGCCGCCTCGCTCGACAGCGACGCCTTCACCATCGCCCTGCCCTCCAGCCTCCAAAGCCTCATCAACAACGTGGCCGGCGCGCAGCTGCAAACCACGCTGGCTGCCGCCGCCCGCTCCGAGCCCCTGTCAGACTGCTGGTCCTCGACCGTCTTCAAAGACGTCTTCACCCGGCCCGTCTTCGCCCAGCTACCACCCAAAAAGGACGCCGTCGCGCTCGTCAATCTGTGGTTCCGCGAGGTCAACAGCGCATGGCCCCTGTTTTCCCAGCCCACCTTCATGGCCCTGCTCGACCAGCAGTACTCGTCGAGCCCCTGCACTGGCGCTGGCTGGTGGGCGAGCCTGAATGCACTCATCGCCGGCGCCCTCATGCTCAAGGCCGACAGGGACTCGCGCACAGCCTGCTTGGAAAGGGCCCAAGGTTTCGTCAAGAATGCCATGGCCGTTTTGAGTGAACTCGTAATCCGCAGCACCCGTCTGATTGACCTCCAAGCAGTCCTCTGCATCAACGTGGTCCTCCAATGGTTGCCCGATCCCAGACCCTCTTCGTTTCTCGTGCCCCTGGCCCTGAGAATTGCCCACACCCTTGGCCTTCATAAGAGACAGACCTACCAAAGCATGGATCCTCTTGAGGGAGAACAACAAAGACGTGTCTTCTGGATGGTTTACCGCGCCGACAAAGAACTTTCTCTACGTTCCGGACTCCCAAACTTCCAGCATGACGATGACATGGATATCGACTTACCCGCGTTGGATCCACCCGACAACCTAGGCTTGATGACTTTTCAAGGCGGCCAAACTACCCTCAACGTCTTTAGAGCACAGTGCCAGCTCGCCGTAATCGAGAGTCATATTTACCGCCAGGTCTACACGGAAGCAGCTTCGAAGAAATCCGAGGAAGCACTGCTCGCCTCCATTGCTGAACTCGACAACGAGCTCGAAGAATGGAGAGAGCAAATGCCCATCGATCTGGAAGATTTGGAGTACGAAATGCTAACTGCACCTGTACCGCTAAATCTTTGCTTAATTGCTTTGCAATTCACCTACTACAACTGTCGCCACATGGTTCACCGCTCATGTCTACGCCACAGCTACTTTGCCACGCAGACTGAATTCCCACACAACGTCCCGCCCAACATGCGTCTGTTCCAATCCTTTGAGCTTTGCATGTCTTCGGCTCGAGCTTCATTGAGACTGTTACGATGCCTCCCTATTCACGACATAGGATTCATATGGTATGCACCTCCGCCTTCTCCCTTAACCAAGAGTACCACTAACAATGCCTGTCCAGGCGCGTCATCTTCTTTCCTATAAGCGCCTTCCTTGTCTTGTTCGCCAACACCCTCCATAGACCCACTTGCTCACAAGCACGCTCTGACCTGCGACTGATGCGTTCGATCGTCACTTTCATCTCAAAGGCGCAGCACCAAGACAGTCAAGTGCTGAATCACATCGCCGCGACATGCTCAGGCTTAGAGCAGATAGCAAGGCGTGTTGTAGAGCAGGCAATCGGCACTCGCTCCACCGATACTGCTGGTACAGCCTTGCCCAGCACTACGCCACCTTCGACCGGATTGACGAATGGGTTTTATGAACTCCAAACACAACCAGAGTTCAACAATGCAGCACATCAGGTATGTAACATTAGCCCACAACTACAAGGGTACGGACTCACTGCAAAAAGGTTCAATTATCAGGACTCAACCTTTCATCCTTCCTGGACGATCTTCAGCCGATACTCCCCCATGGACTGTTGCTGCCCTTGGATTACGATTTTCTTCCTGGGACATGCCCATCGGATCCCATAACAAGCGCATCTTTCGAATTCTAGGTATAGATCAATAAGACAAACCAATGTTAAGACGAATCGAATTGGTTTGCCATGCAACCAGGCTTGTGCAATGAATACATCTATTGGAATAATGACTGACTGGAAATATCACACGTGCTCAACCACTGCTCAACCTTTCCTCACTCCATAGCTTCCATAACCACGGCCGGTCGCTCCTCAACCGCAACATTAGTGACACCCTTGATCTCAGCTGGCTGGCTAGCCTTGACCGGCAAAGGAACATCGGGCGTATAATCTGGGGTTGCAACCGGCAAGATTTTCGAAGTGTCGCTGTAATCCATATACAAGGTGGTGTCGCCCACCCCCTTGAGCTCGGCTACCGTGTTCCCGTTGCCGAGCCAAGCCATGGTGTCGTCTCCCGGAAGCCACGAGGTGTACTCAAAGTCTTCGAACCGAGGCTGCGCCCACCCGTGGTACCCGTGCATGGCAGATCCAGGCCACAGTGCAATCGTCCGGCCGTCTGGCTTGTTCCGCTTGAACCAAGTTACACACTAGTAGTACGTACCATTGTCAGCTTCATCATCGCTAGCTACCACTGATACCGGGACGGTCAATACTCACATTGTCACTCATCACCGTCTTATTCATGTGACGGTCGACATGCTTGATGAAGTTATGAAGCGCCTGAGGCCTGGACAAAATCCCGTAAGCATAGCTCGGAAGCAACCCGACGTCGGCCAGTACTTACTTGCAGACCATAGACTTGAGGTACTCTTTCTGAATCTTCTGGATGCACTTGATGATGTAGTGAGCGCACGCTTCGAAAGTGTGGACAATCGAACCCGCAAACGGAGCCGTGTTGGGCCCAAACATCAAGAACATATTCGGCATCTGCTCGGGGTTGATGCCCATGTACGCCATTGGTTCCGGGTCCCAGACGTCGGAGAGCTTGATGCCGCCTCGGCCGACGAATGGTGTGCCTCTACTATCCAATGCGCTGTTGGAGGGGAACAGTCAGTCCATCTGCGAGGCGGACGGAAAGGCTAACGACGACTTACGTATCGAATCCTGTTGCGCAAATGATGGCGTCGTACGTCCTTTCCACGCCCTCGCTGTCTTTGATACCATTCTCCGTAAACTCAACAACGTCTTTGGGAATCAGGTCCGCGTTTGGTTGCTGCATGCATTCGAGCCAAGCCTGGCCCATGATGAGCCGGCGGCAGCCTGGTGCGTAGTTTGGCTTGAGTGTGTCGTACAGCCAGGGCTTGGCTTCGGTTGACTTTCTCAAGTTGGCGTCTAGGAACTGATGGAAACCTTTCTGGGCTTCGGATTCCTTGAAGAAAATCTTCTGCACGTTGTTGCAAAGCTTCTCTTGTTTCTTGCGGAATTGTAGGTACTGTTCCGGGTTCTCGGAGAAGAACTTACGTTCTTCTAAAGAATGGTCGACTGCGTTGCATGATTAGCACCGTCTTGGCCCGTGCTTCCACCCAGACCTGGCGTCCAACTTACAGTTGATATGGGCCTTGCGTTCGACCAATTCTTCCATGTTGGTACCACCGCCCGGAGGCACCCAGACCTTGCCTCGAACGTAATGGTCAAGGTGCTTGACTATGGGCTGGATGGCTGGCGTAATCTGGACTCCGGTTGATCCATAGCCGATAACAGCAACATTCTTGCCTGTGGGGTCAAAATCGTCATCCCATTGCGCAGTGTGAAGCATCTTTCCCTTGAACTTGTCACGCCCGGGCACGTTGGGCCATCGCCAGTCGTTTACAAACCCAGTGGCTTTGACCAGAATGTCGGCTCGATCTTTGACAACCTTGTGTATCTCGTCAGCACTTTTCACCCGCCATTCTAAGACTGTTCCCCGGGGCAACTCACCGTGCCGTCTTCCACCCTTTCCACCGACACCTCCCATTCTCCCTCTTCTTCAAACCACTTTGCACCGAGAAACTTGTGGCTGAATTTGACATGCTTGTAGACGTTGTACTTTGCAGCAACACTTTTCAAATAGCCCTCAAATTCCGGTCCTGGAGGATAGAATCGCGACCAGTTTGGGTTACTCGCGAACGTGTACTGATAGACATGGGGTGTGAGATCTAATTTGCTATTAATCAGCCGCTCGCTGGTACCATATGGGAACAGTGACAAAAATACCGGGACGTAAGCCTGGATAATGATTTTCAAACCAGGTCCCACCAACTTCGGTGTTTTTTTCATATATGACCAACTCTAAATTGGGGATGAATTGCGGGAAGAGAGCACCAACTGCAATGCCAGACATGCCCGCTCCAATACATATGACCTTGATGGGCCGGGCATCGTCAATGCATCGATCGTCCGGGTTGCTAGCCACACGCTGTTCTGGTAAGGATCCCATGTTGAAGATACAAATTGAGCTTTGTCTGAGATGACTGCAATGGGAATCTGCAGTTTAACAACAGGTACTGAAGGCGTGCTCGAGGACTTGTATCAGACCACGTCTACTCCTTAGCAGCCTTGGGATCGGTTCGGGACGCGGACGGCAACAAACCCAAGATTCCGGAAGACACACCCACACGCTTCTAATCACGTGAGAGTGTTGGCTCTATGGTATTCATGTGGCTTGAGCGCACTTTGTCTTCCGAGCTTGGATCAACGATGGAGTGCCCTAGAGCATCCCCGTACACATTTCCCACCTAAATCGCTTGGCGCAATCTGAGTTTGTGACAATACCTCGGTCATAACTCGAGAGACTTTAGCTCTCTGCACAAGCTGTCATTTTCTTTCCGCCATGTTTCATTGTCTCGAGCCAATATCAGTCTTTTCTACGGAGCTGTTCTAAGATGTTGCGCTAGAAGCAATTCGTTGGAGCAAAACTTCGGGAGGGTTAAGATGATCCGGAGTTGACGTTCTGTAACACCGGCCTCGGTTGTACTGAATTCCCATAAATAATAAGGCATTCAAGCCACTCTGATGAATTCAATCCGCTCTTCCCTTCCAGCCTGGAGAGCCTACTTCATTTTTCCTACCCATCGTATTTCGAGCAATGTTGAGAACTTCCCGGACACAGTCGGCCAGCTGGCCCTCTGCCCCAGTCCCAGAATCATCGCGAAGACTACTCGATCTGTTCTTCACACTCATGGATGACAGTTCAAAGGAAGCTGCAGAACAGCTCGCAAGTCGCGTTTTCACTTCTGATGCGACACTGATATCCTCTGGCGGAACATTCAAAGGCTCGACAGGTAAAGCACATTGTTCACATGAAACCACCCCCACCAACTATGGAAATGGATGCTGACGCGTTACTGAATGCTGGTTTGTAGATATTATAGAATCACGTTCGAAAGCTTGGCTGCAAATCAAGACCAAGTATCATCAAGTCAACCGAGTTTTCTCTGCAACGGATGATGGCTCGGACTTGTTAATGATTGGGCGTGCGGTGCTTGAACTAAAGAATGGCCGCACGGTTGAGGGAGACTTTATCGGACACGCCGTGATCGAAGGTATCCGGACCGAGGACCCAAAGCTGAGTGTATTCAGAGCATGGGGGGTTCGTCCAAGACGTTATCCGAGAGTCTTAAAATTCACTACTAAGATCATATGCTAGGACACTGGTCCAATGATCAAGGCATTGGCCGGATAAAGCGAAGGTCCCGTAGCGACTACGGCTCCTTAATGAACGACGTCCGGTTAGCTCATGTCGCCACCCTTGCATCACCGCGTCTTCACTGCGCCGGGCAGGTTCATGTGTTTCGGGCAGGTACTGATTTTTTATCAACGGGGAGTATGCTAGCTCCCGGCCATGCTGGTCGACTATGATTTCAATTCCCTATGTCAGATCTAAAGCATGATCATGCAAAAGCACAACAGTCGGGTGAAACAATTTGAGATACAATGGAGTTGCGGGATCCGCCGCAATAGGCGCTGTTAATCTGCCTCTTGAGAGTAATCTAGTAAGAGTGATGGAAGTTGCCTTAGAAAACGCTCGCCTTTTCGAGCACTCCGTGACAACCTCTGAACAGGCAAGGATTAGCCACTGGATAGGTTAAGCACCATACGCTTGTTTTGAGAGGGGCTCATTCGGCGCGATTTTAGCATTTGAATGGCAGCAACATCGTACCATGGCCAATCACATTTCCGACATTTGTAGCCAAGACTAAGCACGGGTGAGTAACGAAGTTTTACAGATAGATGCAGCATCTCCGCGTGGCTATTTCGTACAGTTAAGCCTAAGCTCAGATCACAAAGGGCAAGTATCATCCTCATTTCCTTCCATTGAATCAAACCACAAACTGCACTGCTGAACTACTCCAAAGCTGGGTGACAAACTAAAGCGGCTGGAAGACGACGAGTATCCCTACCAAATGTACGATGACATGATGGTACCAAAAAGCTCCCACTCTCCCAATTTCTTTCCTATATCACTACCAGCAGAACCTATGTTGACGATGAAAGGCAAAAAGTGCTCGGATGAGTTGGGTGGCTGTACTGCTTCACTAGCAGGGAAATCCCTCCATTTCTGCATCCGCCGGCATTTTTCGTCCGCATCCGGAATCTTGGCTACCTCTTCCATAGCATCCTCAAATGGTCGGTTGGACTCGATAGGAGGGGCGCCGGGTTTACCCTCGATGGAATCTATCACAGCAGCGAAATTGTGATAGCTTGATCCGCTGCCAAGAATGATGTAACCCTCCTCCCGGAATGCCTCGAGGGAACGGCCCATCTTCAGCGCACTTTTAGTAGCAGCAAACTCCTCGCCTTTCGGGATAGACACTTGTACGACAGGTAGGTCCGCTTCGGGTCGGAGAAGAAGTAGGGGAACCCAAACCCCATGGTCCCAGCCGCGCTCGTTGTCCAGAACCGGTTCGAAACCGTCCCTCTCCAGTTTCTCCTTGATCTTATTTGCCAACTCAGGGTCTCCTGGGGCTGGATAGCTGAATTCCCATGCTTCTTTCGGAAGCTCCTTGGCATTTTCCTCGAAATAATCGAAGTATAATTCAGGTTTGGCTCCAGACGAGATGTGGGGCTGATCAGTCTCCCAGTGTGCGGTCACCACGATGATGCCCTTAGCTCCGTCAAGAACCCATCTTGTTTCGTTGCAAAGTTCCACCAATGGCTGCTGATGTGGTGCCCCAAGCAGTGCGTATGGGCCCGCTCCGTGTGACACAAAGAATGCTGGCGCGCGTTTGGGTTCAGAACCTGCAGCCATGGTGATGGCGTTGAAGTTGAGGTACAAATGAGGATGACAGATTGATCTGTTCTAACGGTTATGGCTTCTTTATAATGAACCAATGTATGGGGAACCCATCGGCCGATACCTCCCCCTGTTGTGCTGTCGTGCGAGGAGCGGAGTGTCGCTCGGATAAAAGAGTTGTTTCCCATGGGTGGCTAGTGTGCTATTATCCGTGGTATAACCTCGGCACGGGAAGCGCAGAGTGTAGTCTAGTTGACATGGAAGTGCCAAGTGCGGATCAAATAATTTGTCCCGGTTACCGCGCAACCTTGCCGAGCTCAGGGCTCAGATAACGCTCCGCACGTATAACAAGGCACTAGCTCAGCGCGCAGGTTGCTCTCTATACTTCTCTCACTATGTAGATATGCTATGTAGAAGTCTGCCACCAGCTTGGGTACTACGG
>TARA_R110002003_G_scaffold3_35_pt1 | contig 14397 bp, 18 predicted proteins | sample TARA_R110002003 | Tara Oceans TARA_R110002003 (sample SAMEA4396441) | marine metagenome | biome: Westerlies Biome; feature: [SRF] surface water layer (ENVO:00010504); material: water (ENVO:00002006), including particulate matter (ENVO:01000060) such as... | depth 5 m | reverse complement strand
CCCGTTATGTGCTGACCCGCTAGTTTCATTCCTGGGCTACATGGCCTCCATAGACGTGAATCGAACAGAAGCAAGCAAAGAGCACTATCTGCCACCTCCTACTGACTCGCGAATGTCTGAGTCCGCGTTGGTCTCTGCCTTGGCGGCATTATCTGCAACTTCCTGTAGCGCCTCCACAGCGAGTATCACGACCGCCTTCAACACCTTTCGTAGCGCGGAGACAGTTTCTTTGGCTACTCGTACTGCAACTGAGAACACCGGCGCGACGATGATATCACCTTCCAAGTGTGCTGTCTCCTGGAAATATCCGAACTGTCGCATGACGAGGGCGTACATGGTAACGAAGTATACGATATCCCAGAGAGCCGAGAGAATGCAATTGCCGTTCCGAAGACCAGAGATGAGGATGAGACCGCCGTACAGCATGGCGACGGTCGATCGAGCCTGTGCAGCGAGGCCGGCGTGACTGATGACAAAAGGACCAATCATTTCCGCGCTGTTCAGCTTTGCCTGATCCACAGGAGATCCTCCAGCCTTCTTGATGCTGGCGCCTTTGTTGTATCCTGAGATGTTGACATGGAAGTTCAACTGTGATGATTTCGTCGCGGTCTTATCAGTCGAGCTTAGCTGCGGATGTTCGCCCGTATTCTTCCGCTCATGTCCCAACAAAGCCTCAGCGATCTTGCTCGCAACGTATTCGCGAATACCCTGGCTGAGGGGGTCCTTGTTGTCGAAGATATTAGAGGCGAATGATCCGCGGTTGCTCGAGCGATCTGAGAGTTCGTCTTGATCGTCGACGTCACTATCACATGGTTCTTCTTTTGTGTCAGTATCTTTCTTTCCTGCCTAAGAAGGATAAGGCCTACCGGAGGTAGACTTTGCAGTGCCTGGCTGGCTCCGTGCCTCACTGACACTCATCTTGTTTCGACGCAGGCATTTGCGAATGCTAACCCTCTCTTCGGGCATAATGTCGCCTCTGAAGTCATCAGCTAGTATGCATTGTTAGTTGTCTGTGGCTAGATAGCGATAGCGTATACATACCGTCCGAGACCATGCCAAACAAGCCGCCGCCCAAAGAAGCTTTGAACGCTGGCTTAGTTTTGAGCTTGGGAAAGGTGAACTCTTCCTCATCACTATCTGTGTCGTCGTGAACTTTGAACTTATCAGCGAAAGAACTCTATAGGTGGGAGATGTGCTTACCCGCGCCTCGCGTAAAGCCGGAAGAATGAGGAACCGCTGCTTCCTTCATGAGACTCCTAGGACCGCCTAGGATCGGCTGCTTCGGTGGCGAACACTGGCCCTCCTTAGAGTCTGGCTCGCCTTTGGTCTGATCTTCTTGATGCCTAGACCGGGCATCCTTGAAGGCTTCAGCTATGATATTTGCCTCTTCTGTCTTGCCCTCCATCTGTTCTTTCTGGGCTGCCTCATCTGCATGAGTAGCTTGGCTGATATCCAAGCATGTGTCGAGATTGTGCGGGACGCTCACACCCTTTAGCTCCACCTCTTGTCTTGCAAGAACATCTGCAAGGTTGCTTCCACCATGATTCTCCAGCACCTTCGTCGCATCCAACAGAGACGATCGCTCACTCGGTAGAAACCCTACCTTCTCGAACCCTGGCTTAACGGTGGGTGACAGCGGTGATGCAGGTGAAGACGGCTGCATCGGCTTGGTCGCTGGTTCGGTTGGGTTAGCTGCAGCCTGCGGGCTCGCACTTGGGCGCTTGAACATGTCGCGAAAGCGGTTCGCTTTGCGCGTGTTTTCTGGAGTCATGGCAGCGTTGGCACGGTAGTGTTCGACGCTGAGGCGGGCCATGCGAGGTGATCAGCGGGGCCGACGGGTGTTAAAGAGATTAGGAGGAGGTTCTCAAAACTAGAAATGGCGGTGTTCGTGTCGCGCGTTTGCTTGTTCGTTGCCGTAGTGATTATATAAGCTAAAGCGAGATGAATGGCAAACGGGCTCGGTTGGGATCCCGTTGTCGGCACATCACTCATTCACTCATTGACTCTAAGCATTTGTTGAGCTTTCAAAGTGGTCATGGCAGGGCCGTTGACTTGCTAAATGTCCAGTGAGACGTCCATGTGTTCTGCGCAATTGTCACAATTCTAAAGTTTCTACCTGCGTACAATCAGTTTTACCACCAGTTCTGCGTGTTAGCCAGCCGTTTGCCTAGTGAATCGGTCACTAGTTGCAGTTCTCAATTAGCGCAGATCTTGCCAACTCGCAATCGTTACAACATAAGCGATATCTCAATTACCAGCTTTTGGGTTGCCACCAGATCGGCGGCTCACAGCGTCAGATCAAATCACTATGTGCACCAGGAACATTACATTAATGAAACGCTGTGATACTGTTGCATTAGAGAGAACAGAAAAAGCAACCTGAACAGGGTTTGGAGGGCAGCGTTTGCCAGCGTGACTTCAGCAGTCAATGCGGGATCTAAGAAGTGTGCAAGATGCATGAAACCAAGATCATTGTCTCTACGAAGGAGCTCGAATTTCATACATTTTTCTGTTCCCAGACGACTACAACGCTACAACTACAGAACAGAAAAATGTATGAAATTCGTGTCCTACTTCTTGATACCTTAGTGCAATTAAGCAAAGTTACATAAAATGCTTCAAGTGCATTATGTGAAATTGCGACAAGGACATGTTTAGGCCCTAAACATCCAAAGATACGAGCTTCTTCGTACGCGAAGGAATTTTTACAGCTCATGTCTGAAGGTCGTTGCGAAGAATATGACTCATCATGCCGGGATTCGGAGGTTTACATGTCGCCCGTCCCTCCATTAGTGGTTCAGTTGATCGATCGTTTGGAAATCTATGTACCCGATTCGTCGCCGAACAGAGTGGTTTCATGGTCCCCAGAGGAAGCATTGATTTGGGGGCCCAGTCCTTGTGCAGTATCCTCCTTTAATTTGGACATGCCACCGAGGCTTTTCGTGGAAACTGGAAGCTAGATAAAGCGCGTATTCTCCTCCTCAGAGGGCGTTTTGGGTGAAGCGGCACGGCGAGCGACGTCGTCAAATTGTTCCTTCCTTGACATGACTCCATGCTTCACATTCTGAGATCGTGCTGTCACTCGATCAAGATGCATAACAAAGTAATCGTTGACGGGAATGTGATGCATCGTGATTTTGTTCTCCGAGGCAACGAGCAGCCAATAATATTTCACGAGAGTGTAGATGTCTTCCCAGTTGGTTGCATGCATGAAAGCACGGCTGTGCACGATGCTTGTGAACGAAGGACGTTCGTTAGGCGGAATAGCTCGTAACGCTTGTTTTGGACCGTGAGGGACTGCGGCTAGGTACATGGACGGCGCAACATCTTTGCCTGACCTCGGTGTTTTCAGGTAAGCCCACACGTATCCTTTCAGGTTCCGTGTTGCTGTCGCTTCATCGCAGGACCCGACGAAGAAACGGTGAGGCACAAACCTTGTGTCGTCGTGAGCTTCATGAACTACAAGATGTAACGGTGGCAGCCTCTTCTCATTCCTCAAGTGAGCACGAAGAGTGTCCAGAGTGACCTGTACATGAGCGGTGCCATCGCTATGCTGTTTGCTGTTCTTTTCAGGATGAGTACCCACGTCCTCGTTCTGATCACCTCCTACTAGCTGGAGCTGTATTGACGGAGTACGCTTGAACGCAGCCTTGTCAATAAAATGATCCGTCTCAGCTGCTTGGACTGGAATTGACGATGGCTTGAGTGGAAACTTCTGTCGATACTTCAAATTCAGTTGTTCTGCCAGCTTAGCGTCCATGTTTATTGGTGTAGTAGTATGGAATCGAGTTGCCCAGGCCATGTCTTGAAAGGTTTCGATCAAGAGACCGATATCACAGCTCGGTAGCGAGTGAACTAGTTTGTTCTTCTGGGTCTTGCATAGAAAGCAGTACACCAGCACATTGCAAGCTTGCTTAGTCATTGGTTGTTGAAGCAAACTCTTTCCGAGTGTCGTTCGTTTGGCAAAGGAGAAGCCGTTGTGCAGAGTCCAGCGCGGGTTAGGTTTCACTGGGAAGCTTCCTGAGCTGGGAAGACCCGGAAGCCTAATTTTGTGTAGAGTACCGTGCGGGCTTGCGTATACATCGACTCCATCGGCATTTGCTAAGAGCAGCATAAGCTCATTACCAACGTCCTCTAGGGCCATGGCATTGATATTGGCGAGCATACCGATAGATACTTCCAAGCCGGCGACTTTGAGCTGCAAAGTAATGCGATCGTACTCGTCTCGACGTGCTGACTCTGTGGTGGCTTGTGATTCGCGTGGTATAGACATTGTTGATTTGCCGATGATGAGAGGTTGCAGCTTATGGTGAGAGTTCTAATGATGGGCACCCATCATAATCTTAAGGAGGTATAAGAGTAAAGGCATGACATCGCCAAACCAGGCAGCAAATGCAAACTTCTTGGTTCTGGGACACTGTAGACCATTCAAGAGGCAGACGACAACTTTCTGGACGCCAGTACGCCTTCCGGGATCAAAGAACGGAGTTTGCTAGTGGTGTGGCTTAGGCGTGTAACAATTTCGAAGGGGAATGGAGATGACGGGCACGGCGTGTCCAGTAACTATAACTAAGCATGGCTCATTGGAATGGGTTTCAGTACTCAGTGGTATGACACGAGAACATTTAGTCTTGGATTACCGTGTTCGTGTTGTTGAGCCTCGGATACAATCCGTATTCTACCAGTGTATAGAGCGACGCTGCTGTGTTAGCTGGGATGAGATTGTTCAGCTCGGTTCTCCTGTTGATGGCCAGCAGCTGCTCCCATACATTCGTGATCGACGAAAGCCCAATGCAATAATACTTCATTTCGTGTCGGCGCAGATGTTGATTCAATAAATCTGAAAACAAAGGCTTGAACTCTCACAGCTCACTCTTCTCGTCTCCCTTCCACCCATCCCCAACCCCCCTCATCCACTGCACCCCAACCAACTCCAATCCCCACTTCTCCACAAACTCCGCCGCGCCAAAACTTCGCCTGTCCACAAACTCCTCACCACCCACGTCTGCCTTTCCCAAGCTCAGGGCCTCCGGCTCCTTGAACAGCAAAAACAAATACCGATGCGGCCCGCTCTCGTCTTTCGGCCCGGGCGCCAGATACGGCGTCAACGTCGTTCCGGAAGCCAGGATGTTCGAGGCGTCGAGCTCGGCGGACGAAATAGACGTCACGACCCAGTGGCGCCAGTAGGCGAATTTTGGATCGTCCGGGGTGGGCGCGTCCGGGTCGATGAGCATGAAGGTGAAGGACTGGGCTGAGGGGCTTGGCGTGGGTGAAGAGATAGAGATTGTGGGAGTGGATTTGACGTCGCTGACGCGGACGAAGCTGCCTTCTGAGGGTGATATGGAAGGGAAGGTGATGGAGAGAATGACCGTTGGGGTGAAGGTATCCGGGATGATTTTGGAGGGGAGGAGATTCGCGGTTTTGAGCGACGTAATCAGGCTGTCCGTAGCCATGGTTGCAAATAGGTGTGCGAGTGCTCTGCTGACGAAGTAGAGTTGGGCGATACGGTATCGAGGGAGTCGCAAAAGAAGATGTTGATGGCTGTTATAGGAACTATCAGCTGTTCGGAATAGTTTGATGGCGAAATGCTTGTCCTGCGTGTTATTGGCGGATAAATTATGCAAAGTCGCTTGGAGACCCGCTTTGGGCTTGGCTGATCGGGGGGGACCGAATCTGGGAGACCATCGACATATACACTCGCGTGCATCAACGACCATTGTTGACTTTGGAAGGCCGCTTCGAGGCGAAGACACCTGCACATTGTGCGGAAATATGCGCGACGGGCACGGGGGCGTGTTTCGCACCTGCAGTTCAGGCCCGCCATGAACGGATTCGGATAAGCTTCAAACGCTACCTAGATATTCAAGCTGACACCAGCCATCATGCCATCTGCACTTCTCTAGCCTCACCATGTTCTGCGACCGTTGCCAACTCTTTTGGGATGAGGCCAAAGCTAAAGCGCGAGTACCGCAGGTCGTCGACACATGCGAAGACATCCGCTGGGTTGCTCATGAAGTCATTCTGCACCGCAGCATTGGCGCCTTGAAGCGCTCGTCTGATCTTCGATGCCGCCTTTGTCGCATCATCTTCTCTACACCTACCACTCACGAACATGGTACACTTCTAAAGGACCATCAGGAGGCGATAGATGTTGTGCTAAGCATCGATCCGAACAAAGGCCCGCATCCCGTGCTTTTGGCTGAGTTTCGCGAAGGCAATGGGGAAGGTATTCGCATTCTTGGGCGGATGGTGGCCTCATGTAGCGGATTACTCCCCGACAGTGAGTTTAGACTGTTCTTGACGGATGTACCCCAGCTCATCTCACACCAGATGACCTTGCCACGTCTTTGGAACGGAGCGCGGATTTGCCCAATGACCATACCGGCTCAGATGGCGCACTTCAACTTGCGGCATACTGGTTGAACAGATGTATCACGTCACATGCCGCTTGTCGCCCATCAATCGCCCACAGTGGGCGTTCGTTTGTGCCAACGAGGCTCCTGGACGTTAGCGACGGCACCATTCGCCTCATTGAAAGCAAGCACGAGATGAAGGAACATTCAGATCGCAGCTTTGTGGCGCTGAGTCACTGCTGGGGTTTAATACCAATCATTCGAACTCTGAAAAGCAACTACGAGGCTCACCGTGAAAATATCGCCCCGGCCAGCCTGTCAAAAACATTTCGCGAAGCAATCCACACTACCCGCAAGCTGGGATATTGCTATATCTGGATTGACTCTTTATGTATCATCCAAGATGATGGTGACGACTGGTCTAGGGAAGCAGCAACAATGGCCGACGTCTACCAGGGCGCTGTGCTCACTATTGCTGCCGCCCATGCACCTGGCGGAGATGTCGGCTGCTATGCGGACCGAGATGGACTTTTGGAGCTTCCTTTCACCATCGATGTCCCGCGTGCTATCGCTTCGGAATCGGCACATAGGATTCTCTTCTCATCATATGGCCGTGTCAATGCACTGGGCGGCGGCGATCCCGTGTTATTTGGTCGTGCCTGGGTCTTACAAGAACAGCTCCTGTCCCCGCGTATTCTAATGTATGACGGGTCGCAGCTCAAGTGGGAGTGCTTGACCATGTATGGCTCCGAGAGTTCACCTACCTCAGGCATCACTAGACATGAGCTCTACCACAAGTCGATTCGCACAGGCATTATGGATGACAAAGAATACTTCGATTACCCAAGAGCCGCAACTGAAGAACAGCGCGCCTATACATTCTGGCCCCGAATGAAACATCAGTACTGGTGCAACCTTGTCATGGACTACACCCATCGTGGAATGACCAAGTCACAAGATCGTCTTGTTGCACTTGCTGGCATAGCCCAAGCGTTGGCCAGGCATACCAACAACAAATATTGGGCAGGACTATGGTCCGAACACTTCACAACAGGCTTACTCTGGAGTATAGCCCACAACGAGAATTTCCAATCGATGAAAAGCTTCGACGTCGAGAAAAACGAGAAAGTCCGACCCGAAGAGGCCATAGCGCCAAGTTGGTCATGGGCTGCAGTCACCACTCCCGTCATGTACGCGCAGACCGAAATCCTCGATTACGATCGAATCTGCGATGTGCTTGATGTCAAAGTCAGTGGAAGCATACAGAAACAGACAGGTTATGCCAAGTTTCGCGGTCATGTTCGAACCGGTTATCTTAACCCTGTCTATTCTCACTACATCCGAGAAGCAGCTACGAAACTCCCGCACATGACTGCGCCGCCACCTACGGGACGGAAAGGGCTCGAGTACTCAAAATTCAAAGACAGGCTCTTCCATCCTAATGACTACTTCATCTTTTCCGAGACGCACCCAATGCCAAAGTCAAAGGCCCATTCTGCCGTTTCCGTTACCAAGAACGGCAACTTTCAACTCGTGCGAGGCACCTTCAAACCAGATGAAATAATCGACCCAATGACTGAGATCACATTCCTCGCCATCGCGCAACAACATTTCGGCTCGTCACTGACCTCTATGATTCACACACACGATGATGCCGCAGCCATCAAAGTGCACGCACTCGCCCTCGTACCGACAGACATTCCAGGCGAGTATCGACGAGTGGGACTCGCAATATGGGAACAATGTGCGTGGTACGGCTACATGTGCGGGTGGAAAGACGAGCGCGATCGCCGTGTCTACCGACCAGGGAATTACTCGAAAGAGGGATATCTTCAAGAAGACAGCTGGTGGGACTGGCTCGCTCGGAAGCTATGGTGGGACGATCTAGAGGCTTACGATCAATGCACAGTCGGATCGCACGAGCACTCATACATCGGAGACGCGTTACCTGATCTGGCAAAGTATCACGGCAAAATAAAGGTGGAGGAACGAACGGTGACGATCGTCTGAGCCATAAAGATCCAGGCTGGCCCTGTTTCGATGTACATACAATGTCACCTACAGCACCGAGTCTTCTGGAAGTAGCGCGTTCCGCCATTTGTATGCCGCGTTGTCATTCGCCCACTTCAGCAGCGCTTCATAATCCACACATTCATGCTCCGATCCTTCGCCTGGTCCGGCATCTGTTTTGCCTTCCAGCGTCACATCGGCGTTGCACATGAGCCCCTGGCGCACGTAGTTGAAGCAATGCGCAGAGTGGTGCGCCACTTCCTCGGTCAATTCGATGCCTCCGTAGCCCCGCTGGAAGTGTTCTGCGAGGTACGACAAGCAGTGCAGTTGATGGAACACAGACACCATATACCCTGGTCCGTCGTTGTGGCGGTCGATAGCGATATTCAGCGGCTCGGGAAGATCGTATGACCCGGACTCGGGAGCTCTGATATAGCCGCGGCTGTCTGAGCTTAGTGGTATCCAGTTGTGAAGGGTATGCAGTGTGGTTGACTCGTTGAGAAACATGTCTTCGCGCGTGTATCTGGGGTCGTTGTGGAACGTGTAGATTTTGCGTGGGACTTTGATCTAGTGTTAGCATTTCGATCCGTGATAGCAAGCTTTCTCAATTAAATAGGCGGCAATGAGCTTACAATCGGGTACAGGCGTTCGCCGCAAGTGTCTTGTGGGCGTTGCTCGGAAGGCTAACAGGTACACTATGGCCGAAGCCATCACGACTTCGACGAGAAGTCGCAAACTCAACCACGAGCGCGCCCAGGTCCTTTGCCCATCATCGTTTCCAAAAGCTGAGTCGGTTTCGGCCCTAGTGGACTTGTGTAGGAACGCCACTGCTTCTTCGTTGCTGTCCTTTTCCATTGTGTGGCTGACGTCCATGAAACGATAGATCAGTGCCCAAGAAAGCTTGGGGAAAAGCTTGTTGAAAATGGTAGAAATGCCGGGGAGCATCACTTAGAACGTGTTTAGGCTATCGTACCACGAGTGCTGCGAGCACGGGACAAGAACGGGCTCATGTAAATTAAGGCAGTGGGAACTCCACCGGTTAAAGACAGCACAGTCGCGACACATGACGACTTGGGAAGCGCTTTACCATCGTGACTTTTGGATAGGGCTTTAGTTACAGATTTGACATGAACACATCGAGGATAATAACTGCAGTAACGCGACATGTATGATGCCCGCCACGGTGAAGCATCACCGCAGCGAAGTGGGGCGCTTGGCCTAAAAGGGCCTAGCAGCTTTCAGTCTCGACATTTAACTCACGAGAACGAGACAACCACTATTGTGCTCATTCGTCCGAACACATGCCCGGATGGTAACGACAACACCCAGGAACTCTCACGGGCTCAGTGCTACATCTGTCTAATCCCAGAAAGACCACCCTTTCAATCGATGCAGGTCATTAAAAGTCAAATGCCCGACGTCCGCGTCCGCAGCGTTGCCACATCCCAACCACTCCAAACCACGCCTCACAATCCCCAACCCTCCCACCATCCAAACACGTCCTCGCATAACCACCTTGACCTCGAAATAGATCCTGTCCATTGTTGTAAATCCGGAGACTTTTAACAATCCCCACGTCTTATCGCGTCTGCACAGCCTCCCAGGCCCACCGCCGATCCCTCGCAAGTCACCCGCATGCGCAGCCAAAACTCCACCCACCACGCCGAACGAAGCAAAAACGCTGCAGTTTGCGTTTGCTAAGCTTTCAGGACCCCAACGACGCACTGGCGAAGTGTGGAGTATGTTTCACCCAGCCCGCCGCGCGACCCGCATTTTGGGTACCGCAAGGCTTACTCGGACGCGGGTCTGATGGGTCGAGTCGCGGTTGCCTGGTCTAGTACGGCGTGGTCGGTTGGGTACGTACATGTATACAGTGTAGAGTAGCAAGTCGTTGCTCAGGCCATTGCACATCCTCAATACAGTCGTATCATCCTTTACCTCCACTTCTCATTCCTCGTTCCAATCAGCTCACAAGTAACGCACAATGGCCGGCCCCGTGCTCAACCTCACAATCTTCACCAAATCCGTCCCGCACGCGCTGCGCGCCATCGCGCTCGCCTCGTTCCCGCCCGGCTTCTTCATCCTGCTCATCCAAGGCATCGTCGCAGGCCGCGTCAACCCCGCCATCGGGATCCTGCCGCTATTCTTCAGCGCCGCCTTTTCAGCGCTGCTGCTTGCCAACGAGCGGACCTGCGGATGTCAGGCGAGCGGGCTAGCGGGGACGCCGATTCATCTTGTGTTTGACCTGATCATCGGGGTGGGGTTGTTGGTGTGTTTGATTCTGGACTGGGTGCTTATGACGCAGCGGGGGTCGCGGGAGATGATTATGCTGGGGACGTATGGGACGAATTTTTTGATCTGCAATTTGTATGTGCGGAGGGAGTGGGAGTGGGGAGAGATGGAGTGCTGACAAAGACAGTCTGATTCATCTCTACTTCGTGGGCGTACAGTTGCAGGACTCGTTGACGCCGGGCATGCGGTACCAGATGTCGTGCCCGCAGTGCCAGAACAGCTCGTTCACGGTCGGGAATATTAAGCTCGCGGACGTCGCGACTGGCTTGAGAGATGGATATGCGCCGTTGCTTGACGGTGAAGGGCGTCCGAGGGGCGGTGTGGAGGAGGCACAGGGGACCGAGGATGGGGAGATGGTTTGATGATACCAAAGGGGAAACTTGCATCGGTGTTTCCTTGGGCGAGTTACACGCGAGAACGCCCATGAGTCCTGATGTTGAATTTCCCTGACCGTCTGGGCATTGTTCTGTGTAGATTGGAGACAGCAGCGTAGTCACTCCTTTATTCAAATCGAGGGACCCATATTTCTACCTTTTCTTACTCGTTGTTACTGGAACAACGGTGCTTCCACCGATGATGGCCATTCCAAGTAGACTCGCTGTTCTAGATAGTAACAAGACACACGAAAGCGATCCAAGGTAGCCACGTGAAACATCACGGCCATTGTAGGTGTTACTTCGGCATTGTTGCCCTTGAAAAGGCATACACTGAACCAGACTGTGAGTTGAGCAATATGATGACACGAGGGTCATGTAGTGGGCATGATATTCTGGTGGTTCTGAAAGAGCATAAGTCGCAAAAGGTAACAGAGAGTGTCTTTCCCTGAGAAATCGTCTTGAATGGGGAGAAACGAGCCTTTCTAACACCAAGCAAATGAGATGTCAAAGACAGGACCTTGAAGGGGCTGAGTGTTTGCCGCAGCGACGTAACTTGCAAGACCGAAGGAAACCAGGTCCGCACGTTTGTGAGACGTAGAAGGGCTAAGCCTATTACTACTGCGCAAAGCATAAAATAGTGTTGGTATAGTCGCAAAATCTTCCGTCACAGGAGATTCCGGAGGCGCCATCGCACAAATGGTGGTGTATCGCGCTGTCCCGATCAAACGCAACGCGAAAAGGGTCAGTGTTCCTCTAACGTCAGGTTCTTCAATAAGCTAAGATCAAAGTAGCTCTCATTAGATGTGCCATTCATCGTGCCAAAACTTCCTGGTGGTGAGGGTGGGGGTGGCGGCCCGGGCGGTGGCGGCGGTGGTCTCCAAGCCGGCACGGGGTTGTTTGCAACGTCTTGAGGCCACTGACTCGGCATCGGAAAATTGTATTCCCAGTCATTGGACGATTGCCCATTTCCTTGCTGGAAGTTGGTGATGCGGAAGTTGGTGATGCGGAAGTTGGTGCCATCTGGGTGTGCATTGTTAGTCGTGACAGTGTTCTCGGTGGTTCAACTTGATGGTCGAAACTCACATGGGTAGTTGTAGATGTTTGGAGGCCCGTGGCGCTGCCCTGTGGTGGCGGGCTGGAAGGGAGGATTAGGGTACATGCCGGCTGGCATTTCCCCGTGTACATTGAGTTGTTGTCCGACACCCCAGTTAACGATTGGGATGTACCCCGGAGTGTTCAAATATCCCTCCAACACAAGGTTGCGTACCACCAGTCTGAGGTCCAGGAGGCCGGGCCAGGCAAAATCCCACTCACCATGCCAAGGACGTGTTCCGTCGAGATCATACCCGGCAAACATCCTGGTAATCACTCGTCCAGCGCTGCTTCGTTCGGAATCATCATAGGGACAATGAATAATTAATCGTGCCGTGTTTCCTGCCCCCCCGTTTGCTCCCCTAAAGTCTACTCGCCAGGTATCGGTATTGGGGATGATTTGGCGATCAACTGCTCGATGCGCATGATAAGCTGTTATAGAAGTCTGAGCATAGAGTGTCAGTATGATTAAGACCATCGAGTCGCGCACTTAGTAGTGAAGGACGGCTCACAAAACCTGCGTACGTTCGGCGACCCATCTCGAAGAAGACCTGGCGGCGTTCGTCAAAGTGGGAATGCAACACAACCCAGCGGTCGCGCACATTTGGGCGAGTGCGACCCCACGCCCTTCTATCGCGATACTGCCCCAGGTTAAACTGTCGGTCAATGTTTTCATCCCACACGCCTGGGGTTGGCCCAATCCAGTAGGCTAGTTCCAGCATTGGCCTGGCACAAATTAGGGCAGCGCAAGGAGCTAGAGACAAAAGCTACCAACCCTGGGTTGATACCTTGTGGTACGCTTCCTTGATAACGGTCCCATCGTGCATACTGTAGGCTGAGGTTGCCTCGTGCAGCTGTCAGCTTGGACCAGACAATCGGCGACACGCGTACGTCGTTGTATAACACGCAGGATAGTGCTCAATGCGGGAATATCGCGGTTGGGATCATTTACCTCCTGACCCTCTAGGCCGAGGAGATCCGGCTGGATGAAGCGTCGCTGTCGCATTCGTGGCCCATGATTTTCAGACGACCGATTGCGTGAGGCCACCATCACTGCATTGGCACCGGTGTATCCGGCTTCTACACGTATGCAGAAGGTATAGTTCACCACCTCGTAGGTTTTTCGAATGTTTTGCCAGCCATCTAAGTCGTATAGCATATCCTCAAGGGGCATGTGTCCTTTATAACACATTGCCTCGTATGGAGGCTGACTAGCATGCACGGGGGTCAGAACTTCACGATACCCAAGCCACGTAGCAAGGTCTTAGAGATTTCGTTCGTCTCTCTATTAGTAGTTTAGTTCAATGTCCTCATGCGGTTTACAAATATACTAGCGTGTTGTGGTCTGGCTTGGCGGCCTTGCGAGCTCTCACTACACGGCGAATTTTGCGCTCACTTCTGCCCCTCAACATCATTCTCGCCCTCTAAATCACACGACGATATTGAAAGCGTATTGGAAACAACAAGACATACTTAGCGGGACACAGCGAGCTACGGGCTGCCTTCGCACTATGCTCAGTTTCCTCTCACAAGCCTTGCTTGGAGTCGGCATCGTCCTTATATCTGTCTTAGATGCACCCGTGCTAGCTAGCGAGACAGTTTCGAGTTCATTACGAAGAACCCGGTAGGTTCGTGTCTTAGGTCTAGCAACAATCCGTGTCTGACTCGCAGTTAGCATCTGCAGCTTTGCTACTTTAATAGAGCCTGTCTATCTTTAGCAATATTATAGTCTGCAAATAACAACTAAAAATGCGCTAAATACTATTAGGCTCTAATATACCTTATGTGCTTGTAGACGAATTAAGTAGCGTTAACTAGCGAGAGAAGAGATACGAATTGTTGCTGCACCTAGTCTCGAAGTCAATGAGATCACAACCTCGAAACTCGGTCTATAGAGTTACAAAATACCAAATGCTAGTGCGATTGCAACTAAAGACGTGATCGCTCTGCTCTCTAGTAGGACGAAGCCACGCATCGAGGGCCATGTAATTATGAGGAAGCAGAACTGTCTATAATCCTTCTCTCAATAAGAGCTAACATAATGAATTCAGCTCTTCATCTGTACGCTTGGCAGCGTGGGAAGTACACCTCCGCTATACCAAAACAGTCCGAACTGTAGCGCGGGCTTCTCGGCGCTTCTTCGAACGCGCGCTGCATTGATTTGCCCGTCCCCGCCAATTTGCACTCACGCAGCTCGTGTACCTGATAGCGTTATAGTTTCGTGTTAGGAAAACGAAGCAGCAAGAGTTTAAGAAGGCTTTGTCGCAATTCCG
>TARA_R110002003_G_scaffold1815_6_pt1 | contig 14400 bp, 10 predicted proteins | sample TARA_R110002003 | Tara Oceans TARA_R110002003 (sample SAMEA4396441) | marine metagenome | biome: Westerlies Biome; feature: [SRF] surface water layer (ENVO:00010504); material: water (ENVO:00002006), including particulate matter (ENVO:01000060) such as... | depth 5 m | reverse complement strand
ATTACCAAAGTGCTCACCACAACACCACAAGATTCCTGAGAAACACGATAGCATGTGATCTAAGTCTGCCTAAAAGTGACGTGAGGCTTGTACGAGCATCTTTCGAGTGTGTCACAAGCTGTGCAACTCGAAGTACCGCTGGCCAGGTCAGAGCTGCTACAAATCTCGTCTAAGGCCATCGGCTGCCCGGACCTGCGTACACAAGGCACAATCAGATCAGGAACAGGAATAAACTGCGGGTTTGGAACATTGCGCCGGTGTCCACTAACATCGAAACAGATTGAATCGCGCTGCAGTGGTGTTGACACATGATTGTAACCCCACAGACCTCGGATCTGAATAATCTTCTTATACCATGCAACGGCTCGACATATGAGGAGCACACAATACAATAAACTACAACAATCCGATAGCAATATCGCCCTTGATTCTCGCAATGATCCTAATGTCCGCCTCGAGATCCAGCTTGATATGAACCTTCAAACTTCCTTTCACATCCTTGTCTTTATTGTCGAGACCAAAGCCCGCATTGGCATCCTTGTCTTTCGGCGGATCGTCGCTAGAACCAAGGCCTTTTGGGCCTTGCGTCAAGCCTCCGAGCGTATCGCCCACGTCACCGCGATTTCCCGGAGCGTTACCGAGCGTGTTGTTGACGGTGCTTCTGTCACGTCAGCACAAAACATACTGCGTGGAGTATTTATCGCACTCTTTCGCCTTGTCTGCCATCTCTGCGGCGTCGTGATCTTGAGATGTGGAGGGTGTTTGAGGGGGCGTATGGGGTTCTTGTAGAGGCTGGGCTTGACGCTTGGACTTTCTGCGTCGTGGAGGAATAGCTGGCCACGCCAGGTCTTCTGGCGTGCTGAGGAGAAGAATGGTGGGATGAATGCGGTACTTTACAGCTGGTCTCGGGAGCATAGGCAGGTGGTCTTAAAAAGCTCCGGGGCAGCTGCAAGTGCCGTCTTTGACCCTTCAGCATCTACAAATAAGAGCTGTGCATCATCGATCAGCATGCTTGGCGACGAGATCTCCGCTGGCAATGTGCTCAGATCTGATGCTCATTCGAAGATCCTGGAATGGTCTAATGCACAATGTCGACAGAGGAGGGCCAGCTCTTCTGTGTTGCCCGAATGAGGAAGAAGTCGTGGCCTAATGCAGCTGTGAATATGGCGAGGTTGGTCAAGCTGTCAACATGCGTCTCTCAAGTGGAGACAATGCCTGAGGTGTCAGCCATGTCATGCAAATGGTTCGTCACAGATGCCGGGAACTCCATCGGATCGCGTCGATCATGCACTTAGCGGTCCGGTTTTAGTGGGGACGACACTCCGACTGGACCTCCTATTGGCGCATAGCTGCATGCGATGCAGCCGCAATCAAGATGGCCACTGAATCGTAAGCGAGCACGTACAGATGCTGTTTGTGAGCTCTGCAGCCATCGCGATCGTTTCTGCATTTCATCATCACATCATGGTGTTAGGACTCATATCGCTGGCGGCGAGCGTGCCGATGACAGCGACGGCGGTACTGTCACTCCAAAGTCAAGCTGAAACCACGAAAAGCAATGGCACCGATGCCCAATGGAAAGAGGAGAAATGCCATATGCGCTGCAGGCCCACAGCCCGGACTCCTGCCGATCGAAAGGAACTCTTCACGAGCAACCGGATTGTACTTCGCGATGGGAAATTATTCGTTCAACTTCCCACATATACCGGGACGCCCAACCACCCATTCTCTGGATACTATCTACCTTACCCCAACTCCAACTTTGAAGGCCTGGTGTCGACCATTTCAGATAATCCCCCGCAGCTAAATTGGATATACTTGGACACTGGATCTGCCGAAATCCGTCATGGGCTCCGAGTAGAGGCAGAACTCGGTTTGACAGGACCCTGGGGCGCGAGAGTTTTGTCTAATGGCGAGATAAGATTCCTCATGGAGAACTGGGAGGGTTTCATCGCGGTAGAGACTGAGCAGCCGGGGCTGTGGAGTCTTTGTTTCGACCGCTATGACGATGGCTTAAAGGGCAAGGTGAAAGAGGGTCAAAGGACGGTGGAGATCGAGCTGATACGCGTGGAGATGAAGATTTGATGTTGTGGGAAGCACTATCGGTAGCTGGTTACCAGTCGCAAGGTCGCGATTGTTCCACTTTCTGTCAACTGTGTACATCGATAAGACTGCGGCATCTCAGCACTCCAGAAGCGAGCCTGCATATGATTGGATGCCCTTTGCTGTTTTCGATAACACCATCGCGGTGGTTCCGGGACGGGATCTCACGAGGGTTTCGTCCAACACCAGTTACTTAGTTCGTTTCTGTCGGCGATGGCTTACCGTGGTCCTGCGGCGGACGTATATAGCGCGAATCGATCACCGCGTCGTTATCAAAGACATTAAATGTGCGAAGGTCCATGATCACTGCGAGGCTTGCTTAGATGTGAATACAGCAATGCAATCGCGCATGCAAACGCGTGTCAGAGGATGATCGCGATTGCCCGAGACCAATCAGAATGACGTACGTAGGCTATGACGCTTGGCGTCAACCAAACTTCAGCCTCACTACTTCTCCAGCCTTCCTCCTCACAACTTGACGATAACGACCCATATCTTGCGCGTACCTCTTCTTTTCTCACTGCCTGGTGCAACCTTTAACATCCGAAGACGGAAAACCTTGAACCTCATTGCGATGTCTGACTGCCTCCCTCTCCCAATTATCTGCTTCCAGTGCGGAACGTACGGATACCCTGCTGCGACGGAAATTGACCCCTGCTAAACAGCGACAGTGATCAGAATCCATGCCATTGCAAAGTCGTGGGTCCTACACTCGGCTTCGTCGTCACTGTAGGCATGGCGGTAAGTCGAGTTTGCACTGCCTGCGCACAGACCGTTGACGCAAACAGATTGTCTGCTGGCCGGCTTCACTTCTATGCTGTTGCTGCGCGACAGACGCGGGTAAGAAGTGAGTAGATGCGCCTTTTTAGCCAACTGCTTGCTGATAAACCAAGGGTCCTTGCTTTGCCAGTGGACACGGGGAACGCTATCAGCAATGCGATACCAATATGACTGCTCTTACTGCAAGGACTGCATCCCATGCTCCTAAGTCGCCTTCACGAGACACACAGGGAAGATATATGCAGAAATTCTCGTATCCCATGGACAGGGTCAATGCCGTTGGCTCACCGGAATACCAAGGCACGGGCCAATCCACAGGTGTTTACCTGAGGTTGCAGGTTCTATCATCTTTCTATACACGTATTCATACAGCTCTCTCACTCCCAAGCTACGTCATAGTACGTTCAGAAGCTTTCTATACCACATCACGTGAGCATTTGGTTCCCTTCCCTCACATCATGTCCCCCACGACCGATAGGAAAGCTGTTCTTGACAGCGCAGAACCCCGACGGTGGCGATTCAGACTAGATTGGCGTTACCAGCGGTGTAATTGCGGTTTTTGATCCAGGTCTAACTTCGTATTGGGCGAGTTGTCATTACCCACTGCCGGTTCCCGTACAGCCTCAGATACTTTTCTTCCAGTTTTAGCAGTATCTGAGAAGCTGGAGATGGCCAAAACCTTGTCTTAGGGTGAGTGCCCGTGCTACGCAAGTTACTGCACGCCCGAGTGAAAGTGCGAGGACAAATCTTGTTGAGTCGCGTCGCGTAACCCCCGTTTGCACTTTGTCAATATTGATCTCCTCTTGTTTACACAACGACTCAAAAAATTTCTTTGTGTCAAACTCACTAAAACATACCAAACATGGAGCCCGTACTAAGCGAAGTGCTTGATATTGAGTTCTGGGAACGCTTGACTATCTGCGCGCAAGCCAACCTAGACGAGAAGACTACTTTTGCGTCCGAATACTCAGCAGGTCCAGGCACGAATTGGTCTTTCTTCCCAGATATGCCGCTATCACAACCCACTACCACCCCAGACGCTGAGGACTTGGTACATGCGGAGGCTGCGCCGCACTTTTCTTCAGATGGAAGGGTTGAGGGAGCCTCACAGCTGCCAGATTACAACGCATACAGTCCGGAAATGTGTGGCACTTGGGAGGAAGGCTTGCAAGTCATTGAGGACTTCGACTGGCCTGTACCAGAGGAGGAACCCAGCGAGGTCGAGGTCGCTTCCGAGCTGCCACGGGTTGAATCAGCTGAGGATCATGAGGCATGCCACTCTCAGACGGATCGGAGAGGAACAGAACCGTCAAACGAGATTATTGCAGAGACAGCAACCACGGATGTCGCGACCCCACCATGGATCCCAAGCCCTTACCAAGCTCCAGCCGGCGACGCAGCTATGCTGTCGATACCCATCCCCGCAACCTACAGCGACGCCTTGTTGGAGCCTGAATGTGCTCAGTCACTTGTCACTGAGGATGCTGAAGAAGTTGAACACGAGGAGGAGATAGCAGCTCAAATTGAGCGGGAAGCTGCACGAGAGCCCGACGTTTCCATGGTTGAAGTCGAACCAGAAAACGATCAACCAATCGAACTCGCACCACCTATCTTGGGTAGCGCAAGCCCAGACGCGCAAGGAGACATATCTCACCCCTTCTCGGACCAATCCACGCTTCCAGGAAAGCTAGAAGAGCCGCCGATGCAACAATCCGAACCTCGTCCATCCGAGACACAAGACACACCGGGCGCTCAGATCGAGGCCAAGCAATGGGAGACTCAACTGCAGGAGGCTGCTGCCAAAGGACCTACAAATGATACCGCCGAGCTGCTTTCTCCGGGCATCATCGAGGCTGACAAGAACGGAGCTGAACAGCCTACGGAGGTTGAAAGCAGTGAATCCATACACGACCATAACATCAACATTTCTGCACGCGAAACCAACTCACGTAATCGTAGCAAACCGTTTAAGAAGCAAGAATCTTCAGACACGGAGACCGAAGCCCCCGTGACGAAGAAACCAAAGAACGACTCACTATCTCGCGCACAAAATACCACACCAGCCGACGCAGCGGTGCCCAGCAAGAACCCCAACCCCCCAAACCCACCCTCCGCGCCAAACCGCCCGACCTCCAGAAAATCCATCAAAGAGTCTCCCGCGCCCCCCACCTCACACCCATCCCCGCTCCTCTTCGCACAAGCCCTCCAGCCCTCCCACGCCCCTCCCACCCCAGGCCGCGGCAACGAAGAACCCACGCAATCACGCCCAGCTACCTCCGACCCGGACCCGGACATGCAAGAACACCTCACCGACGCGCCCTCCTCGCCCGCCACACCCTCACCCTCGGTAGATGCTCCCCGCTACCCCAGAAACAACGTGTCTAACCGCGAACTCCAGGCGCTGACGTTGGATCTCACACCGGGAATGCATCTGGGTCTGCACCGCCCGTGCGAGACACGACCTGTGCGGGCGGGGAGGAGCGTTGATACGCCTGTGCGGTCGACGGACGGGGAAAATGTGAATGCGGATGGGATTCTGGTGGGGGAAGAGGGCGTGGAGGAGGGGAACGGGGCGGCTGGGATGGCGGAGAAGAAGCAGCGTAATACGGCTGCGACGAGGAAAATGCCTGCGAAGAGGAGGAGCGGGAGTGGGAGTGGAGTGTCGAAGGCCGCTCGTGCGCCGAGAGCAGCGCTGGGTATCAAGGGCGAACAGCGACGACGGGTGGATACAACGGAGCAGGAAGCGTCGGTGGGTCAAGAAGCTATGCAGGACGTGTTTCCCGCGCCGAAGATCGAAAGCGATAAAGCGCTTACACCTACTCGCGCTGTGGCAAATCCTACCCCGGCGCCGAAGAACGTCGCGCCCAAGCCACGGAGCAGGAAAGGAAGACGTACCGCTGCTGCGACTGCAGCAGAGGACGAGGACGAGGACGAGGACGAGGACGACACAGATGAACTAGCACTATCCCCAGCACCGCGACAGCGCACCCACGCTTCCGCCGCAGCGTACTCGGAACACAGCACCACAACGCCCACGGGCAAGAAAACAAGCACGCGCTCCACCCAGCTTAAAATCACCGCAGCTGCGACGCCAGGGACCCCAGCACTACCAGCCGTGTCTTCGCCCGCGCGGAACAAATTCGGCTTCTCGCCACGCGCAACGAGGAGCAAGACGCTCGCTGGGACGCCTGCGTCTGCATCTGCGGCGAAAGGGGCGGCGAAGCGCAAGAGTGGTGGGAAAGGGACGGTGGGGGCGGATGAGAGGAATGTGGTTGAGAGGCGGGTGACGAGGCGCGCTTCGACTATTGCGCTTGAAGCCACGCCCGGGGCTGGCGTTGCGGTGAAGGGGAAGGGGAAGGGGAAGGGGAAGGGCGAGATGGTAGCGGCGGAGAGTGAACCGCGGAAGACAAGGAGCGCGGGAAGAGGTTGAGGTGGGAGTGAGGAGGGTGGGATGTGCGAGAAGGTGGGTGAGGGAGAGTTGGAAGGGATTGACCAACGGATGGTTTGGGTGGGGGATGGAAGGTGATTGAGATGTAAAATGTCTCAAGGGTCGGAATTCTACTCCAAGAAAACAAGCGTCACGCATGTTCCTGGCCAGGCATTGGAACAAACCCGGACCTTTGTATCTGGCACAGATCGCCTTACCTACAGGGGTTGGTTATATCTTGCTCGACACGTGCCCGTCATCCTTCGCAAGGAGGTCGCATAGCCACTCGGTGGCTTTATCCGCCATACTCCTCGGAAAAGCATGGCCGACGCCGTCGAATAGCACATCTTCAAACCCAACGTCCAGACTCTTATCTTCACTCAACACCTGCTTGAATACTTTCAAAAACGGCTCGCCAGCCGCATACGGCACTAATTTATCCGCCTGACCACTGAGATTCAGGATTCTCTTCCCGTGTAGGCGCTCGCGAACCAGGATGCGGAATCGATCAAGGCTTGCTTTGGAGGGCGCTGGGTCTGGCCCGGTGGGGTTGAAGTGCCCCGGAAGTAGAAGACCAGCGGGATCGTATTGTGCGATTGCGTCTTGCAGGGCTTGCGGGAAGTCGGGGGATCCGAGGAATTCTGCGCCCGGCGGTGTTGACTCTGTGTAGGTCTTGCGTTTTGATAGACGTGCGCGGTCGGTCATTAGGCGCGTGTAGTCTGGGCATCCGATGCCGACTACGCCTGCTGTGATTCGCGGGTCGGACAAGAGGCAATGCCATGTCGCGTGGCCGCCGAGCGAGATGCCGAGGGCGAAGTGCGTGGTGATCTTGGGGCTGGTTTGGGTATTGAAGATGTAGGACTCGAGGTGGTTCATGAGATGCGAGGTATCGGTTGCGGTGCCGTGGTAGCAGGAGAACATGTCTTGTGCGTGGCGCGGGTTGCCTTGTCGCCATGCTTCGTTGTGGAGCTTGTCGACTTCTCTGCTACCATGGTTTCTTTGGTCGAACGCTACGGCGATCAGGCCCTTTGGGTGCTTTCCTGCTTTACCGTTCTGTATGCGCGCGTTCCATGCGGACACGACTTGACCGGCGATGGGTGCCATTGTCTCTTTGGTCTGGAGGCGCGGGTGGAGAAGCCATAGGCATGCGATTGAGGATGCAGACGGGGGTAGTTCTGAAAGGCCATGGACGGTGACAAGGATACCGGCGATTGTGAAGGTCTGCGAGGAGACAGTGGGGTCGGCGGCAGTGTGGGTGCCATGGAGAGGATTCGTCGTAGCGGCCATTGCGAATGCAGTACTATCTGGATTTCACAGTAGTCAATCGCTGCGTGTTAGGGGTATATCAACCATCCGAAGTCGATTCGGAGGAAATGGAGCTACGGGATGCGGAGGGGCATCCTGGTCTCCCGAGGTAAGTGCAGCCGCAGAACTGCATCATCATTCCGCGGTGTTTCGGCAGTCGCGTTGATATCTGCTTCATTCTCTGCTCTACCTTGTGCGCGCTGGCGATGCACACCATCTGGAGTTCTCGACAAGCCAAAGGCTGGGCGTAGCGTCACGCGCTCACCGTGTTGTTCGCCAGTTTTGGAGCTGCGGTCATCATGCAAGAAAGTGGGCAGAAATGGCTGGAATTGAGGGTGCTACATGTCGTGTACAGCACCGAAATTGCGGCAGTGGAGCGATTACAGGACTCTCAAACATGCAACGGACGTATCGTGAAGGTCAAGGACGACGACAGATGGACGTGAAGTCAGGGCGAAGGCGGTCGCCAAGGCGGCGTGCAGGGGGGATGCGCTAGCAGCTCAGTGGGCCGGCGCGCTGGGGAAACCACATGGGAAATTACCTTGTCCTGGTCCATGGCCGCAGGGACCAAACTTGAGCTGATAGACAGTGATCTTCGTGTTTCGTGTCTTTCTTTTCGTCCCCTCGTGCGCGCCTAAGCATTCTCTCGACGCTATCGTAGCTCAAGCTGCGAATATCTGCGTACCCTACTGATCCACATCACAACTCACCAACCCCATCATGTTATAGCAAGCCAGTCCGCAAAGAAGCGCACCCTCCCTCCGCGTCCTCTCCGGAGGTCACGCGACTCGGACCTTCCTCGCGAGTCCTCAGAGTCTCCTCCGCCCCAGCGTAGCAAACACTCGTCATGGCGGATACGCCCGAGTCGGATGTTTCACCCATGAGCCGCGGCCCTGTGGCTGTCGATGGCCAGCAAGACCTACGCCGAGGCCTCTCGCCGCTGCGGGTAGGACAAAGCGCGAACGAGACAGAGGAGATACACGTGCCTTCGCCTGCAACCGGTGCTCCCAAGATCATGCGGTCCGCGCCCACAGGCTCGCCGCTGTCGACCACGGAGCCTGCCGAGTTCCCATTTCACACGACAAGCGCCAAAGCGAATGGCACAATCGACGAGAATGTAGCGACTGAGCCCCCAGCCAGAACCCACAAGCCCGCCTCGCACACGTCGCATAACTCCAATGCCTCGTACTACCCGCCCTTTGCGCCCATCTCACGAATGCCGACCGGCGAAGGCGACCTGTCGGATGCTCCACGGGAGAGGAAGAGCGTACAGTTTGCACGGTCGAATACGTACGGCACAGATCCCCAGGCGACCAGCTCGCGGCAGCAGTCATGGGACACGGAGGACGGAGAGGGCAAGGGCAAGGAGCGGGACAAGCACAGCAGTTCGCTGATGGGGAAGCTCAGGGCGTTTGCAGCCCCCATGCAAGGCCATGGCCGAAGCCTGAGCGCATTTGCGGGCAGCTCGTCTGTCCAAGACAGCTCACCGCACGGCCCCCTGTCGCCAACCTCTGAGCGCGACGAGCCTAGATACGATGGCAACGACAGCGAGGCAGACGCAGACGGCGAGTCAAGTGCTGGCGAAGGCGCTTCAAGACCATCGCGGAGAAGGCGGAAGAGCAGCCGACGGTGGTTTGACGGCGAGGGCGAAGGCACCCAGACTGCGCCAACAACGCCCAAGCAAACTGGCAGCGGCCACTTCTTTTCAAGAGACCGCGATTCGCCTAATGCCACACCAAACGCTGCGAGTGCAAATCGACCTGCTTTCATACGCCGCGGCACCATGAGCGATATACCAGAGCATGAGCGTCAGGGCTATTCCGAGGACGAGGGTCGCTCCCGCATCGCCAAAGAGAGCGCGTGGAAGCGCGGGTTACACAGCGCAAGGGGCCTCTCGTACGGAGGGCTGCGACAGCATGACTCAAACGCAGAGGGGGAAGGCCAGGAGCGGCGACCGGGTAACTCGCGCGGCTTCACGCTGGGAGGCATCACGGCTGAGGGACGGCCTTCGCCATGGCGGATGCGCGGCGAGCGAACTTCTAGTATGAGCGCTCAAAAGTGGAAGGCGATCAAGAACAGCATCAAGTTGCTGGGAAACAGGGCCAAGACGGAACGGCAAGTCGTCGACCATGCCAAGTCTGCAGAGCTCATGGCAGAACTGCTGGCTGGAGCACCAGCGGCCTTGTTCCTGGCCAGCATGTTTCAACGAGACGAGCACGGCCACAAGCGGATTCCTGTCCTGTTGGAACAGCTCAAAGTCACCATCACCGACACAGACAGGGCAAAGGACAAGTTCATGAAGGATGGCGATCGCCATACTGCTTTGCGCGTGGAGCTAGAATACGGGAGTGGGCTGACCCGGATGAAGTGGGTTGTGTACAGGACGGTTACCGATTTTGCCAACCTGCATCTGAAGTTCAAGATCCAGGAGAAGCAAGACCAGTTCAGGAGTAGACCCTCGGCACGATCTGACGAGAAGGGCGACGAGAAGGATGACCCGCGAACGAAGCTTCCGCGCTTCCCAAAGAGTGTCTTGCCATACCTAAGAGGTTTTCGAGGCTATGGAGCCTTGGACGATGAAGAAGAGGAGGAAGAGGACGATGTGCCAGCACCCGGCCATGCGAGTGGGCCTGATGGCGACGCGAGCGCAACCGATCGGCCAGCGAGGAACAAGCGTAGAAAGTCGTCCTTTGCCCTGGGTCGTAGGAAATCCAGTCTAGGAGGCAATGAGCAGCCATCCAGCGCTGTAGGTCAGCTTGCCGCAAGGCAAGGTAGTTTTGCTGGAGCAGTGGGACAGCCTTTGCAGGTCAAGCAGAATCATCACGAGCGACAACGAAAGAAGCTGGAAACCTATCTCAAAGGCCTCATCACATACCTCATCTTCCGACCAGACAGCAATCGATTGTGCAAATTTCTGGAACTCTCTGCTCTCGGCGTACGCCTTGCTGCTGAAGGCGGATACCATGGCAAGGAAGGGTACATGATGATCAAGTCCTCCAAAGGAGTGACAAACAAGAAAAAGTGGCATCCATCACCCTTGATCAACAAACACTGGCCGAAATGGTTTCTCGTTCGGCATAGTTATGTCGTCTGCGTAGACTCTCCCGAGGAGATGAATGTGTACGACGTGTTCCTAGTGGACGCCGACTTCAAAATGGAGTCCAAATCTGGCAAGCTACGAGACAAGAAGGCCCGGGAGATAGCAAGCGAGGCAAAGGCTTCGGCGACTGGCCACCATCAGCTCAAGTTGGTCAATTCGGAGCGCAAGATGAAGTTGCTCGCCAGAAATGACAAGATGTTGCAGCAGTTTGAGGAATCCATCCGGTTCATGTCTCAAAGCACGGTGTGGTCAAAGAGGCAACGATTCGACAGCTTCGCGCCTGTCAGAACGAAGATTTACGCGCAATGGCTCGTCGACGGACGTGACTACATGTGGAATGTTTCACGGGCGATCAGCATGGCTCGAGACGTCATCTATATCCACGATTGGTGGCTCAGCCCTGAGCTCTATCTTCGACGTCCAGCAGCCATCAGTCACAAGTGGAGACTCGACAGGCTGCTTCAGCGTAAAGCGCAAGAAGGCGTCAAGATTTTTGTCATCATGTACCGCAACATTGGTGCTGCGATCCCAATTGACTCGGAATATTCAAAGTTTTCGCTGCTAGACTTGCACCCGAACGTCTTCGTCCAGCGATCGCCTAATCAGATTCGGCAAAACACATTCTTCTGGTCGCATCACGAGAAGATTTGCGTCATTGACCACACAGTCGCATTCTGCGGCGGTGTTGACCTGTGTTTCGGCCGCTGGGATACGCCCCAGCACGTCGTTGTAGATGACAAGCTGACAGGCTTCGAGCTGGACGACAACCCGAAAGATGCGGATCATTGCCAACTGTGGCCCGGGAAGGACTACTCCAACCCTCGTGTGCAGGACTTCTTCGCGCTCGACAAGCCTTATGAGGAGATGTACGACCGTAGCAAGGTCCCGAGGATGCCATGGCACGACATTGGTATGCAGATTGTTGGACAACCTGCGCGCGATTTGACTCGCCATTTTGTTCAGCGATGGAACTATCTGCTTCGCCAACGCAAGCCCTCTCGACCCACGCCATTCCTGCTACCACCGCCAGATTTCAATCCCGCAGACATAGAAGCACTCGGACTTGACGGAACTTGCGAAGTGCAGATCCTGCGATCGGCCTGCGCCTGGTCTCTCGGAACGCCTAATAAGGTCGAGCATAGCATCATGAATGCCTACGTTCAGATGATCGCAACGTCAGAGCACTTTGTCTACATTGAGAATCAGTTCTACATCAGTAGTAGTGAAGTCTTAGGCACGAAGATTGAGAACAAGATCAACGATGCGATCGTAGATCGTATCAAGCGTGCGCATGTCAACGACGAGGACTGGCGAGCATGCATCGTCCTTCCGCTTATGCCCGGATACCAGAACACCGTTGACGAGCAAGAAGGCAGCAGTGTGCGCCTCATCATGACATGTCAGTACCACAGTATCTGTCGCGGACCCACTTCAATCTTTGGGCGTCTGCGGTCAGCTGGCATCGAGCCGGAGGATTACATCGAGTTCTACGCGCTGAGGTCTTGGGGAGAGATAGGGCCCAACAAGATGCTTGTCACAGAGCAGTTGTACATACACGCCAAGGTCATGGTCGTCGATGACCGCGTTGCCATCATCGGCTCCGCCAACATCAACGAACGCTCCATGCTAGGATCTCGAGACTCCGAAGTCGCTGCGATCGTGCGTGACACTGAAGTTCTCGATTCCTACATGGCAGGTCAGCCCTACAAAGTCGGCAAATTCCCTCACACGCTTCGCATGCGGCTCATGCGAGAACATCTTGGCATAGACACCGATGCCATTGGCGAAGAAGAGTGGATGAGTCAGATGTCGGATGCTGATAGCAATGGCTTCCAAACCGAGTCGTCGACACCATCCTCGCCTACCACCCAACGAGCGACGGAGCAGAAGCTTGAAGAGAACAAGCACAAGCTGCAGGACGATTTAATTGCAAAGGCTGAGAGGCTGCACAGCTTCAACCACGACTTCGACACCGTGCAAATCGACAACCCTAATTTAAAAGCAAACAAGAAACCATCAGCGGACCCACGTGTAACCGGAAACGCTGCACATGCGAAAGATGTTCGGGGCGAAGGTGCGGACCACATGCTGGAGGTGGAAGCCCGCCGTACTAGTGCATCGCAGGGTCGCGACTCCTACTACGACGAGAATGGCGTAGAGAAGCTCGTCTCAGACGTGGCAAGTGAGGGCATAAGTTCTACGCCCAAGAAGCACTCAGCAGCAAGAACCCGCGGGCGCAGCAATACAACTGGTACCAAGAGCAGCGCATTGAGCGGGCAAACCGAGGGCTACGCTGGCCTCCCGCCACCGCGACTACCCCGTATGGATACAGCAAAGCTCGGACTTACACAGCTCAGCCAGCTGCCTGCTTTACCTGTGTTGGACGATACCGACATTGGTGGACCACCATTGCAAAGAACATTTAGCCAAGGCTCGGCGTCGTTTATCAATCCTTTGCTCGCTGAGATGCGCCGACCCATTGTCACAGATGACTGCATGCGGGACCCTATCAATGACTCATTCTTCCTCGATACCTGGCACCAAGTAGCCGAAAACAACACAAAGCTCTTCCGCCAAGTCTTCCGCTGCATGCCTGACAACGAAGTCAAGACGTGGAAGCAGTATCAAGAATATGCTGCCTTTGCAGAACGCTTCACGAAAAGCCAAGGAGGCGACAAGTCCCAACAACGTCAACAACAAGACGCACCTGGCAAGACGGGACCACCAGGCACTACTGGCCTCGTTGCAGAGAAGTTCAACAACGCAACTGGTGCCATAGGCAACCAAGCCTCCGCCCTCGGCCACCAATTGTCCGAGAAATTGACCAACAACTCCTCCGAAAAGTCCCATGATCAATCCCCAACCCATCACTCCAAGATCGGCGGCGTGGAACAATGGGCCCAGGAACAGGAAAAGCGCATCGAGTCCCAAAGCCGCGATCGCCTCAAACTCGAAACCGACTTCGCAGACAAGAAACCCGCCGACGACGCCATCGTCTCCCCCATGAACCCGGACCCCCCCGCAAGAACCTTCACCTTCCCAGCCCCGCCACCCATCCCGGAGACAACAAGCGACCACCACGACTTCGCCCACCCTGCGTCGTCACAAACGCCCACGGTGCGCAACCGCACCGTCACCATTACCGAGCCCCCCGCGGGCTCGACGCCGCACCGCACGGCGACCAAGCGCTCGAGACGCAGGGCTACGACAAAGAGCAGTACGCGCCAGTTCCACGCGGCCGATCTGGATAGCTTGCTGGCCAAGGAAGATGCGCGCACGCTGTTGGGGCTGGTCCAGGGCCATTTGGTGCTGTGGCCGTATGATTGGCTTGAGACGGAGGAGAAGGGCGGGGGGTGGTTGTATAATGTTGATCAGATTGCGCCGTTGGAGATATATAATTAGAGCGGAGGAGGGGGGAGTGGAGGAGGGCGAGGGGTGGTGATGAGAGCGAAGGAGATGGGGAGTGTGTGTGTGTGTGTGTAGAGTTTTTTTTCATCTGTGGTTTAATATGCAAATGGCATGGGATAGGATGGGTAGATGCATTCCTGGCGCTTTTCTTTTGCATTACACTACATCACGTATACGTAGGAGCATGCGGGTTTGAGAATTGGAGTTCTTTTGCGGCCATCGAATGTGTCGTGCTTGTACACCAGTCCAGATCTTCCAACTCATCCAATTCATCTCT
>TARA_R110002003_G_scaffold878_16_pt1 | contig 14410 bp, 16 predicted proteins | sample TARA_R110002003 | Tara Oceans TARA_R110002003 (sample SAMEA4396441) | marine metagenome | biome: Westerlies Biome; feature: [SRF] surface water layer (ENVO:00010504); material: water (ENVO:00002006), including particulate matter (ENVO:01000060) such as... | depth 5 m | reverse complement strand
GTCACGAATTGTTGCGAAAACATTCGCGCTCAAACCGCGCGGTTTCGTGAAGACAGGCACGACAGGGTCCATCGTCGACGCACGTGCCACCCGTTGCGGGGGCAAGCGTGATCGGCGGGGCTGAAAATCGTGTGGCTGAAACACAGGCGGCCCGCAATCTAAATTCTTAGCATTCGAGTGTAGCTGCAGCATTCCGATCGTACTTGTCAGGCTTCTCTCCTGAAAGAAAACTTGAAGAGCGTACCAACAGTTAAGTCTTAAATTGTTCCCTCGACACTAATCTTGGGATCCCCTCACGGCTTGCAGGTATTCAGCCAATCCGTGACAACCACATCCCGAGCTGTCTGCCCACGGCCTGCCAACAACTTCCTACAGTGCAACATGTCGAACGCCATCCTGAACATGCGGTACACCTCGCCCGGCATCTTATGGAAAGAACTGGAGGAGTCCAGTTTCAGTGCAATGGACCCGCGTTCTGAGCCGACTTGATGACAGTGTTTCCGTGGGTCCGTCCTACAGTAAGATGCTTACAGACTCACGCTGCAATCAAGTCTCTCGGTAGACAAGAGACGATGATGGCATCCGCACGAACGAATGCCGCGTCTCTCCGAATAACCACGCCTTAATAAAGTGCTAATAAGCAAGGGGCAGGAACAGCGCCGTCGAGTCGAAATAGCAGGGCTGACTGCAGTCACTCATGCAGGTGTTCTCGTCCTTTGAGGCATCGCGCAAGTCCCTGATACTGTGACTTCAAGAAGACCTCGAACAATTGCTGAACCATGAGGAGGTAGAGCAAACATGATTGTACAGCCGTTGTCCCATCTATGATATCAGGAAACGGCTGAACGAAGGTACCTCAAGTCAGCATGTTCGCGATGCAGACGTATTGGTTATGAGTGCGGCCAGCCTTTACCAAGGGCAATCCACCGTGGAGCTTCACATCCAGGCTTTCCGAGACTCCTTTGAAACAAATGTCGTCGGCAATCTGAGCCTTGTTCAGGCCTTCCTAGCACTCGAGATACCTGCTATTCCGTTTACTGCTATGGATGGAAAAGCCAAAGATACAAGAATTTCACAGGTTCCTCGACGAGAGAAAGTCATTCTCGACGTCTCTACTTGTTCAGTGCACCTTACAATGCCTGGGCAAGCGGCATACGGCCCCAGCAAGCTGGCTTTCACCCGCGCGTTGACTTATCTGCAACGCGATGTTGCTTCAATGGAGGGTGCCCCAATTCGAATCCATAGCTTTCATCCTGGCGGGGTGCTGACCCCTGGGGCAAGGAAAGCACTTGGCGACGAAAAGATCGAAGGGTTTGTCTATGACGATGAAAATCTGCCTGGTTCTTTTGCTGTATGGCTTGCCAGTCCTGCAGCGGCGTTTCTGAAGGGGCGTTTTGTGTGGTCGAACTGGGACGTTGAGGAAATGACCGCCATGAAGTCCAAGTTCGAGGAGGACCCGGACTTTTGTACAATCACGCTGAAGATGTAAGGTCTTGAGGGATAAAGTGGTGACAGGAATCGAGTTCGATTAGCATGAATGAGGTCATCGAAGGAAGCGGTTGGCGACAGCGTTGTAAATCCCCATGATGGAAATATATTTCAGCCGTATCACAGTTTCGAACTTCGTCCCCGTGCAATAGTGATTTGGTCGGCAGGCCGAGATGTTGCCGCTTCACAAAAGGTACGAGGTTGGTGATCTCCGAAGATCTGCTGATGTGGCACGTGTGGGTGGGGCAAGCACGCGGCACGGGACCCCTGCACGCGCCGCAGCTTCCCAGCGATAACGATAAGCGCGACACCATGCTGGACAGCTGCATGACCACTCTATACTCTATTCCTACTGAAGCTGAAGACTGCCTGCGAAAAGCACAAGGTCAACTACAGACATCAACTATAGGCGCCAACCAGTCCAGGCCATCCGATGCTGCTATCAACGAGAAGCTACTGGAGCGGCTTCAAGCCCTCCACATGAAAGAGGAACGAAGCACCAGCGAGAAGGATGGCTTTATTGTAGTCGGCGGTGAAGCTCGTATGTAATCCATGATATGTGCAGTGGAAGGCTTGTCACTCTAACGTAGCGAAGCTCCAAAGTACACGCCCATTGCAAAGCACCAACAAGACATCTCCGCCGCGGCGATTGGTGAGTGGGAGAAAGAGCTCATGGAGGACCCAAAGGTATCAGAGTATCTCCAAAGTGGGGATCGAGCCGTGGCTAACTCTGTAGAACCGCCTTGCGCTTGCCGCCCTTAGCTCCAATCCAGCCAACAACGTCCTATCCTCACGCTCGGCGACCATTTCAGACACCCAGAAGTTCAACATCAAGATCCCACTCGAAGGGTCACCTATTACCAACCAAGCTTCTTCCGGGAGATGCTGGCTGTTCGCTTCCACAAACGTCTTCCGCGTAGCGCTCATGAAAAAGTACAAGCTCTCCGAGTTTCAGCTGTCGCAGGCATACCTCTTTTATTGGGACAAAATCGAGAAGTCGAATTACTTCCTCGAGAGCATCCTCGACACCACATCTGAGGATATCGATGGCCGCCTTGTCCAAGCGCTCATGGCTTCGCCGGTTGGGGATGGTGGACAGTGGGATATGGTAGCTAATCTTGTGAACAAGTATGGCTTGGTGCCACATTCCTTGTACCCAGACTCGTTCAACGCCACGAGCTCCTCGACAATGGACCGCCTCATCACTACCAAGCTGCGCGAAGATGCAATTCGGTTGCGTTCGATAGCGGCAAGTAACGCATCTCCAGAGGTCGTCAAGGCTACCATCGCCAGCGAGAAGGAGAAGATGTTGAAGGAAATCCACCTGATCCTGACACTGATGCTTGGCCCTCCACCTCCGCCCAACACCGCTTTTACCTGGGAATATTATGACAAGGACGGTAATCTATGCACACTGCGAACTCGCCCCACCGCCTTCGCAAAGGAGCTATCAGACAGTAGGACTGTACGGGCGCTCGCTGGCACAGACGTACACCAGCTGTTCTCCCTTATCAACGATCCTCGCAACCCTTACAACAGACTCCTTAGCGTCAAGCGCCTCGGCAACATCTGGGGAGGCCGACCGGTCACATATGTCAACGTGGACATGAAGACGATCAAGGACGCTTGTATTGCAATGCTGAAGCGAGGCATCCCCGTCTTCTTCGGCTCAGACGTTGGCAAATATTCCGACTCCACGAAGGGCATCATGGACACAGACTTATTTGACTACGAGCTCGGTTTCAACATCAAGCTCGGCATGTCGAAGGCGGAGCGATTGCAGACGGGCGAGTCGCAGATGACGCACGCGATGGTGTTGACAGCTGTGCACGTCATCGATGGAAAGCCTGTGCGGTGGAGAGTGGAGAACTCGTGGAGCGATCGCGTTGGTGACAAGGGATACTTTGTGATGAGTGACGCCTGGATGAACGAGTTTGTGTACCAAGCTGTGGTCGACCCGAGCGTGGTGAGCTCGACGGTGAAGAAGGTGCTGGAGCAGAAGCCTAAGATGCTGGAGCTGTGGGACCCAATGGGCGCGTTGGCATGATCTTGTGATAGCGTCAGCGTAGTAGCATGTTACTCTTGTCCTTCATGCCCGTGGTCAACTCGAATTCTGAGCGTGTAAATGTTACCACGTCCTCCGTAGCAAGTCTCGAGTGCATGAGCATCCAAGCACGCTGATGAGAAACGAGGAAACAGAGTCTGTCGCTTGATTCGCGTGTTGCAGCGCGCCTCGGGAGGTCACCGTGCCAGTGGCTGCGGCCTCCTTTCCTGCCTTGAGTGAAGCCTTATCTTAAGGCAAGGCTATTAGGAATCCTACCTTTAGACGCTTGCGGATGTACTTATTAACTGCCTTCTGTTTGTAGAAAACTGTCTCTAGTACTTCTTTAGCACTTCATCTGCCTCCGTCGTCTGTAAATATTGAGGTAACATTTTGTATTCGCCAGTCTATCGACCGATGAAACTCTTCGTAGGCTTCTTAGCGTTAGTTTTGACACTGCAGCGTAAGAAGTCGTGTGCTGCCATAGTGTAGTCTTGACAGTAGCATCTGATGTATTCAGCACTTTCTTCTCTCAGTCGTCTAAATGCATAAGTATGTAGAGAAAAGGTGATAAGAAAGAGAAAGGAGTCTCTCGCTTAATTCGTATGTTGCAGCGCTCGAGTGGGCGCGGTGCCAAAAATTCACTTGAGGTCCGTGCACTCTCACCCAAAAGCCTCGTCCTCCACACCACAGCCTCCCCACACCTTTCCCAGGCCACTACAAGTGCAAAAAGAACGTTTCCGACACCGGGAATCGAACCCGGGCCTTGCCGGCGCTGAGAGCGAACTACTCTGATGAGAGCGGCAAATCCTAGCCACTGCGAGTTGTTAGAATGATGAGATGATGCTGGATGAGCTGTAGAACATACCTAGACCATATCGGATGATGATTTGATGGAGAGAGGATCAATAAGACGGCTTATAACCATGGCACAAAAAGCTGGACAGGTGGTGGTGTGGAAGACGCTTCATGCATGTGAGTGGGGCAGTGGACAGTTTTGGGACAACGAACCATCAAATTTGCTCCGGATCTGTCCTAGAACACAGAACACGAGTCAAACAATCAAGTTTGAGAGATCCAAAGATTTAACATGGTAAGCGGAGGACACCTCTATAGGTGTCAACCGTGCAGTTATTCCCACACTGCGATCTATCTGATGGTCATGCTACACTTCCTCCCTACTGATCTGATCTTCCAGCTGATGCTGAGTCTTAAAAGCCCCTCCGATGTATTCATAAGAACTAACTTTACTTGTTCTGACTTGGAGGGGTGACTCGACCGACATCGCCGACGCGGCTGCCCCACCAGAAAAAGTCCCCACCGACCTTGAACATGTTGTCATCGACTCACCCGTCAACACCACCATCACAACAAACTCACCATGCCTTCAAAAACATCACCATTCGACCTGCAGAAGTGCGCGCGACCCAACATCCTGGCATTGGAGCCGTACCGCTGCGCGCGCGAGTAGGTGAAGCGCATTAACTCCGCGCGCTGTCCCCAGCTAACACGGGCAGTGACTACAAAGATGACGGTACCAACATCCTTCTCGACGCGAATGAGAACGCGTACGGCCCAGGTCTCGCGCTAGATGGCGATGGCAAGCTACCAGGCGCGAAGGTCAATGGCGCATCAGAGTCCGCATCGTCTGTTGACGTCGATTTACTTGGCTTGAACCGATACCCAGATCCGTGCGAATTCACAACGGCCTTCCATCAGCACCAGCATTGCTAACACGATTCTCAGACACCAGAACGACCTCAAACAACAACTCTGCACCCTCCGCAATACCCACCACCACACCTCCAAAACGCTCACCCCTGACCACCTCTTCGTCGGCGTCGGCTCCGATGAAGCCATCGACGCGCTCATCCGCGCTTTCTGCGTCCCCGGACGCGAAAAGATCCTCGTCTGCCCGCCCACCTACGGCATGTACAGCGTGTCCGCCCAAGTCAACGACGTCTCGCTCGTCAAAGTCCCGCTCCAGCTCCCGAGCTTCTCCCTCGACGTGCCCGCGATCACAGCCGCCTTATCTCAAGACCCGAGTATAAAGCTCGCATACCTGTGCTCACCAGGCAACCCTACAGGCGCGGTGCTTCAGAAGGCGGACGTGCAGCAAATCCTCTCGCATCCGAGTTGGAACGGCGTCGTCGTCGTGGACGAGGCATACATCGACTTCGCGCCCGCGGGCACCAGTCTGGCCGAGTGGGTCACGGAGTGGCCCAACCTGGTGGTCATGCAGACGCTCTCCAAGGCCTTCGGGCTGGCGGGCATACGGCTGGGCGCGGCCTTTGCGGACCCGGCCATCGCGCGCATCCTCAACAACATGAAGGCGCCGTACAACATCTCCAACCCGACGAGCCAGCTCGCGCAGGCGGCGCTGAGCGCCAAACACCTAGCCGTCATGGAGAAGAACGTGGCCCTGATCGTCAAGCAACGCGAGCGGCTGCTGGCGGAGCTGCCGAAGATCCCCGGCGTCGGCCACCTGCACGGCGGCACCGAGTCGAATTTCCTGCTCTTCCAGATGCTCGATGCGCCCGGCGGGGCGCCGTCGAACGAGGTTGCGCTGGCCGTGTACGAGGGGCTGGCGGAGGAGCGGGGCGTGGTGGTGCGGTTTCGCGGCAAGGAGCATGGGTGTTTGGGATGCTTGAGGATAACGGTCGGTACGGAGAAGGAGGTAGATCGGTTTCTGCTTGAGATTAGAGCGGTGCTGCAGGGGATTTACGCGGGCAGGGGAAAGCGGGGCGGGGGGGAGGAGCTGAGGAGGGAAAGGGAGGCGAATGATGTGGTTGCTTGAGATGGGGCGGAGAGGGGGCTTGGGATCATTCGTGTGCATAGTATGTAGATAGACGGATAGACGGTAGAGGGCAGATGGCATGGGCACTATGTCGCGCAAGCGTGATTGCCTTCAATTTTGATCTTATCCGCAGTGGTAGTCTACACACGCTCATGTAGTCTGCAGGTTGAGGTTTCCGAACATTGGCACCGCAGTCATCGCAAGACATCACTCAAGCTTTGATCAAACGAGAGAGGGGAGATATAGGGCAGGCGTCAATATCCACCTCGCATCCCCCCTCCAATACCACGCCGAGACGACATATGCCACTCATGCGCCGTCTCGGGTCCTGATATACACGTACATACACCGCACCACACAATTACAGGACATCTTTCCCTCTGTCCATCGCTGTCTACCTGCACGATACAATTACTCAGCCTTGCCTTTTAGGATCTCGCGGGTGGGCTCTTGAGAGTGAAATTTATACTCGACTGGTAGCTTGCCAAGACATCTTTCTTGAGGCGAACAAAATTTCACAACCACCGTACAAGGTGAACATGTTTGCAAGGGGGATGGTCATCTCTGCTCGTAGAGATGCATTCGACAGTGACTGGTTTCTAATGCATGTCTCCGTCCCTCCCGATCCAGACCAATCCTCATCCAAACCCACCCCTACCCAAACAAGCAACGAAACCAAAACCTACCAACACTTCCATCACCAATGCCACGTGCATTTCATCCATGCGCCACTCAGCTAAACATCCTCCTCTCCATCCTCCCCACCCTCGGGGGCGTCTCATCCATAACCTCTCTCTGCACATCCTCGCCATACCGCGCATTGACCGCCATCTCCTCGGCCCTCATCAGCTCCTCCTCCGCAGCACCCGAGTTTTCCTGATTGCGTCGATGCGGCGGGACCCGAGGGCGCTGGCGGGCCGAAGTCGTCGCGCGCGCGATGGGAGATCGGATACTCGTCCTTGCGCTAGCGTGGCCAAGAGCGAGAGATGTTGAAGGCATATCGCGGGCGTAGTTGACGCGTATGGGAGGCGGTATCGGAGTGACTTGACGTCGAGTACGTGTTTGAGAGCGTTCGGGTCTGCCGCCGCCACGCATGTTGGAGCCGTGTCGAGGTGGTGCCGTCGGCGGCATAGCAGGTGAGATTCCCGGTGCGCTGCCTGGGGAAGGGTCGTTTGACTGCGAGAGTGGCGGTAGCGGGCTGCTTGACGAGGGAGGTGCCAGACGAGGGATGTGGAGTCCAGGTGCGGTCGGGCCTCTCTGGCGCATTGTCATGTCCTGCGTTCTAGGCCGGTTGGAGGCATCGCGTGGTCCCGCCGGCGGAGGCAACTCTGCGTTGTGAAGCCGCTCAAAGGCTTCTCTGTGGCGCTGGACCTGGCTGTGACGGTTGGGCCTATCACTAGTATCGGATGGGACGACCGGAACATTTTCACTGGACCGTTGGTTTGCCCTTGCTGCGAATGTTTCTCTGCCTTGTCCAGTATGACGTGAAGCGCCTCTTGGAGCTGAAGTAGGCTGACGAGTCGGTGGAGGCGGTTGATACGGACGTGGTACGTGATCGTCCACCCCAGGTCGGCCGAGGAGGTTGCTTTGACCTCCAAAGCTTTGTCGTGGAAAGCCGTGTGGTGGATACTGGTACGGAGATGGTGGCGGCGGCATCGTCTGTTGAGTGGGCCGAGGATGCATTAGGTTGTGATAATAATTGGAGTAAGGATCCAGTGGCGAAGGCAGGCCCTGAGTAGCCGCACGAGACGCGTCCAAGTAGCCAGCAAATGGGTTTGGAGGAGCTGAAGGAAAATTTCCCATCGGAGGTGGAGGAAAACTTCCCATCGGAGGTGGAGGAAAGCTTCCCATCGGAGCCGGAGCTGCGATAGAACCACCTTGTGTTTGACCATATGGCATCGAAGGCAGCGGAGAAAAGCCATGATGACCACCATTACCTGCCGCCATTGATGACGAAGCCACAGGGGGGTTGAGCTGCGACGGGTGTATTGAGTCGTACGTCCCGCGGCCATGTCGCGAGGGCGCAGAGCCGTCGAGCTGTGAGGGAACGCGTTGGAATTGAGCAGAGCTGCTGCTACTTGCTTGCCGAGAATCCGGCGGCAGTTGATAATACGAATAGGCTTCGCTAACTCCCGAGGCTTCACTGCTGAATTGCCTCGTCCCAGGTGGTTGATGGTGGCCGGATTCCAGAGGCCTGTGCCCATGCCGTACAGGAGGCCGGGGCACGTCACCAGAACCAAAAACCAAGTCTGCAGAAGACCCTGAGTGACCTGGCCCGTCTCGCGCTGAGGCGTAAGTAGGAGCGCTTCCTGATGAGAGGCTTCGCGTGGGTACTGCTTGGCGTCCGCTTCGGCGACGCGGCTCGGTTTGAGGAGCAACGACTCGATATTCATCAAACCAGTATGAGACCCCTTTTGGTTCTTCATTAGGATCTTTGAAGTATCCCTTCAGAACGATTTCGGGTATCTCATCTGTGTCATCTAATTCGATTTCCTCCAGAGGCGGACTGCGACGTTGGACATGACGGAGCGGAGATGCCGCGGATATATCTCGAGGAGAGTGACGTCCACGATCCTCCCCTGAGCGACCGCCTCCACGTAGCTCCGCAGGACTTTGCGTTGGCGACGACGAAGAAGGATCCAGGACTTCATCTCGCAGATCTCGACGCCTGCCACCAGCACCAGAGTTTTCTCTTGGGTGTGTGGAGGGACGCCCCGGCAGCGGATGTGCTTCCCTGGCATCGGACTCCTCTTGGGCAGACACTCTATGGCCGCGCCCGAGTCTAAACGGCAGTTGCAAGATGCGTAATGTTGATGATGTGGATGTCGTTGCCGGCACAGGAGGCGTTGCTTGAGTAGGTGAGACGGGGACGGAGACACTGTTGACTCGGTCTCTGTGATCGTGGCTCTGAATCTCAGAACCTTCCTCTATGTCCTCATCCACGGATGACTGGACGGCTTGCTGAGGCTGAGGTCTCAGGATAGGAATATCCCCAAGGGTGGTGACGGCATCTCTCACCGCTCGCTGCGGACCGCGGCGGAGCACTGGCCGTCCACAGGGCTGCAATGGGACATGCCTCGAGCTCTTCAAGGCTTGCCTATGGGCCATGCGGCGGAACGTCTCTTCAACATCCTCAGGCGTCAGGGTAAGTTCTGAAGGCCTGAGGCGTAGCATGACGTGCTGGGTTTCTTGAGCGAATGGACTCAACAGGGAGAATGCTGCAAGCAAGATGCTTTCCAACCAAAAAGTGAATTGCTGTAGATGAAGTCTTGCTGCGAGCGACAACGGAGATCACGTACTCGGCCATGATGGCGGCTTCTATGGTTGATGGTGAGCTGGCAGCTGCGAGGACGAGGCAGGACACACGGCATGAGGTCCACGCGAGATTGAGGGTAGTTCTTGCCCTCCACGCTCACTTGCTGGTCGCACCTGCCTTGTTACTCCGTCTTTCTAATATGGTCTCAACGATCTGGCCATATCGAGCATCGTCCTTACTGACTGGGCCCAGCTAGCCATCGTCCTAAAACTACATCACTATCCAAGGGATGGGTCGACGGCGTGAATACCGTCTTCACGTGACATTTTGTTGACATGACCTCGGGAGTGTCATTGCTCCCCAATTCCATCAATGCCTGTGAGGTCACAAAGATCGGAGAAACCCTGCCCGATGGCACTGTGGTTGGAGGAGCCTGCGCGTGCATAGTGCTGGTAACACATGGCGGAGATTGGCGTAAATAGATAACACTGCATCGACGCCCCATCGCACAAGGGCCCGCAAGCCGGGAAATGCGTGCTGCGGGCGATATCGTGGGTAAAGGCAGCGGACAGGAGGAGTGGAGGGTGGAGGGTTGGAAGTCGCGGTGCTCGGTCCGTAAGCGGCACGACTCAGCCAAGCATCGACATCACCAAGCGTGTGCTTCTCAGACGAGCTGTTCTCACCGCAACGGCCACTCTATCCTCCATTATTCTGGCCTCTGGGCGCTCCCATGCCTCCGTTGCCAGCCCCAGCCCCACCCACTGACCCAGTCGCACCCGGCGCGCCGGCGGCCCTCCCCTTGCTGCCCGTCACCTTTCGCTCGTTTACCGCCAGTGCTGCCCAGTGGCTGCCACGATGAATGGCGACCTGAGCCTGTCGCAGTCCCTCGGCGGACTGCGCATCGCGAACCCAGACGAGGACAGCGCGTACGGCACGCCCCCGCCGCCGCAGCAGCCCGCAGACGCCAGTGCAGCACCGCGGCCGTCGTCATCGCCCTCGCAAGCCTCGTCGTCGAGTACCATCACCGAGAAGCAGAAACCGCGCGACCCCCACCCGCTCACACAGACCTGCAGTCCACCCAGGGCTCGCTCGGCATCAATGCGAATGCCTTTGGTACCAGCTCGCCGTCGTCGTCGCCCTCAGGCCAACCCTCGCCGCTGGCTGAGACGTCGTCGTCGTCATCCTACTCTCCGCGCCTCGTCCACCGTCAGTCCATGCCGCTCGCCCACCAGGCGCAGCAGCAAGTCGCATATCCGCCCTACGCCACCGGGCCCATGATGCCGGCACGCAATGCTCCTCCGCAGGGACAGCCTATGCGCGAACGACCTGTTTCGACGAGCATGTACAGCCACCCCAACCTGTCCACGAGCTCCACCACCGCGCCGGGCACCTACAGATACAACGACGAGGCAATGGCAGTGGACATCAGGCGGACCAGCAGCTCCAGGGTCGCGCCAAATGCCATGCCGGCGCGAGAAGCTAGTAGACGCGACCCATACCGACAGTCGGCGCAGATGGCTGCCATGAACGGACCCTTACCACCTCGGCGAAGCTCGCGCCGCATTCCGATGGACAGCGCACACGCACCGATCCCAGGGATACTGTCAAGCTCGCCATACAGCATCGAGGGCGGGCCGCTGGCGAGCAGCGAAGAGTGGAAAGACAAGGGCGCAGCCGTCAGCACGCGGCAAGAGATGGACCCGAATGGTAGGCCCATAACACGGGTGGTGAAGAAAGGCGTCAAGGACTTCAATTTTGGCAGAACACTGGGCGAAGGCTCGTACAGCACAGTTCTGGCCGCAACCGATCGGCAGACGCTGCGGGAGTATGCGATAAAAGTGCTCGACAAGCGGCACATCATAAAGGAGAAGAAGGTCAAATACGTCAATATCGAGAAAGACACACTGAACCGGCTCACAGAGCATCCCGGCATCGTCCGTCTGTATTACACGTTCCAGGACGAGCGATCGCTATACTTTGTGTTGGACTTGGCAGCTGGCGGAGAGCTTCTGGGATTTCTGAAGAAAATTGGCACTTTCGACGTCGAATGCACGCGCTTTTATGGGGCACAAATACTGGACGCCATCGACTACATGCACAACAAGGGCGTTATACATCGAGATTTGAAGCCGGAGAACGTCCTGCTCGACGACCAGATGCACGTCAAGATTACGGACTTCGGCACTGCAAAGATATTGGATCAGAAGAAGGCGAACGGCATTGGCTCTACAGCGGGCGATCCTCTAGAAGGAACCGAGTCGGACCGCGCTCAGTCTTTTGTTGGAACAGCTGAGTATGTGTCTCCAGAGCTGCTGACGGACAAGAATGCATGCAAAGCTAGCGATCTGTGGGCGTTCGGATGTATCATATACCAGCTACTCGCCGGACGGCCACCTTTCAAAGCCGGCAACGAGTACCAGACATTCCAAAAGATTGTTGGATTGGAATACAGTTTCCCGGACGGTTTTCCACCTCTCGCAAAGGACCTCGTCGAAAGACTGCTCGTGCTCGATCCATTGACACGGCTGCCAATGGAACACATCAAGAATCACGCGTTCTTCGATGGCGTCCAGTGGGGAAAGGGGTTATGGAAGCAAAAGGCCCCACGCCTCAAGGCTTACACTCCGCCTCAGCCTGAGCCAATCAAACTCAATGGTAAGTCTACATACTACCTCCGGAGTCGACAAAAGCTGAGAACAGCACTAGGTCCATCGACCCCAGCCGCGACAATATCGGCTAGTCGACAGATGCCGCCGAAACCACGGCTGATCACCGAACTACCGCCTCCGAGTCAACTGGACATTGATTGGTCCCCTGTGCTGACAAAGAGAGACGAGCGAATACTCAAGCTTGGTAACATGTTTGTCACCCAGCATCCTGCCGGCCACCCAGTCGGTGGAAAGGAGGAGCCTGCGGAGACGCCTAAGAAGTTCTCCCGCTTCTTCAGCAGTAACACCGTCAAGAAGCGTCAACGATTGGTGATGATAACTTCCAATGCCCGTGTCTTGCTGTGTGCGGCCGGGACGAACGACAAGAAGCTTAAGGAGGAAATCTCATTGCTATCAGCCGGTTGTGCTTGGAGATCCTACCAAGATTCCAAGGGCCTTACCGCTTGGCTGGTCGAGACAGTACGTCTATCCTGCATATCAACTCCAGCACACGACTAACGCTTCGACAGCGAGACAAGCAGTTCGTCTTCGAAGACCCCAAAAGTACGACAAGCGATCCTGATGGCAGCAAATACTCTACTCAAGAGTGGCTTGATAGCATCGACAACGCTCGCGAATATGCTTTGTCGCAGTCTATGACAAACTCCTATTCCGGCGATGCAGCCCTGAATGAACTAGGGTCCAGTCTGTCAAGTCCAACCAGTACGATGGATGGTGATGCTGCCCTGGAAGGCGTCAATATTCCTACTTCCCGACATTTGCGCAAAGACCACGGCGACGCCGAATCGATCAAAGGGAGAAAGCGTTTTAGCAAGCGGCATTCCAAGAACGGACTTGCTAATTTCTAGGAGTTGATCGCACGTCGTATCGTATGCACAACCAGACCAGTACGGCTTTTGGGCGCAGTGTTTTTGTTCCGCGAACAACGTTCCACGAATGTGGGCGCACTCATTCGGGCTGAGTTCATCTCACACCCTTCACATACCACATAACTTTTGACGCAAACAATGCCAGCAACTGGGCTGTCTGCACGCGTCAACCGTATCCTTGGGAAAGAACATCTTTTCCTCCTTTAGGGATGCTTTTTGAAGAGTTTCTACGCCTCTAATACGGCACGTCCGGATTTCCTTGAACCGCGCGTTCAGACATACGCGGGCCTCGACTGTTGTTACTGAGAGCACTTCACCAGCCCTTGGAAATCTGTGTATGGTTTTGGAAAATGCTTTCGCAAACTACTTAATGCTGCCACACAAAGCGTCTCCATACTCCAGCCGCATCTCAAATCCTCACCCGAGTACGAGAACCCCAGGCCGTAGCCCCCCCCCCGCAGCGAACACCCTCGCATCCTATCCTCATCTTATCACAACTACCACCGGAGCTGTTTTCCTCCAGCGCGCATCCACTCATCGAGCGATCGGCGTTTTAAACTCTTCCGCTCCACCAAAGCATTTCTTTTGTTCGTTATTCGGAGGCGCGGCATACAATACCAAGACTTTTGCTCAAGAGAGGCTCATTGGGCTCATAAATCTGCATTCAGCGCGTTTTGGTCTTTGGGGCCTGTTTCATTTACTTTTTCTCTTCACGTCCTAGGGCGGCATCTGTCCCAAGCAATTTGCAAACTCCTTGATCGGTTGCAGGTTCGGCACAAGCAGTGTAGGGACTGGTGCACGGTGACCCCGGGCTGCAAGGTTTCTTGTACGTAGTTTCTCGTAAGCTGGCGAGGTGGAATGGCCGCTGTGTTGGCGCATGGCAAGATAGGGCCGAGGCGAGGCGGCGCGGTTTAATTGAGGCGGCTGCTGAACGTAACGCCGAGGCTGGGAAAGAATATCCACCGAAACTCAACTCGGATTGCAATGCTCAGTCTGCTCCATGAATGAACCTTGTGACTTATCTCCACAAGCCAGTCCGTCGATAACGCAGTTCAAATCGTCGTCAAATCAAGCGGAAGATGGCGAACGCTTCCATCTCATCCACCTCGTCGTGTTGTCATATCTGGACCTCGCGGCTTGCATAGATATCACGCATCGGGGACAACGTAGTATGCCGTCCCTGGAACATATAAGTCAACAATGAATTCAGCCCGACGACGAATGGGAATATTCATGCAGTGCCTCTATCTGTTTTATCACCTGTCCATCCAAGCACAATACAATACAATA
>TARA_R110002003_G_scaffold9_9_pt1 | contig 14411 bp, 15 predicted proteins | sample TARA_R110002003 | Tara Oceans TARA_R110002003 (sample SAMEA4396441) | marine metagenome | biome: Westerlies Biome; feature: [SRF] surface water layer (ENVO:00010504); material: water (ENVO:00002006), including particulate matter (ENVO:01000060) such as... | depth 5 m | reverse complement strand
GATCTCAAGGAAGTCGGCCGACTTCAATTCCGAGCCCGCTTCAAGGCTGGCACTGACGAATCACACGCGGCCTTCGTCACCGATAACAACACACGCGAGACTTATGAGACTTGGGAGGCATGCCTTACAGAAGGCGTGCGCAACCGCAAGGTCGAGAAGGAGCTACCGGAACGCGTTCAGCAACTTCATGAAGAATCACTTACCGCCGGTCGCGACATTCTCAAGAACGCAGACGAAGAAGAGAAGAGGAAGTGGCTTGCAAAGGACGGTCAAGACTGGTCTGGCGCGTTTGGTGACGATCCAAAGGCATACCTGAACACGAAGGGTCAAAAGCGACGAGAACCTGGTGTTGACGAGCCACTGCACGACCGCTACCATCCCTCAGATAATGAGGAGAACGACGATAGCGACGACAGCTCCGATTCTTCCTCAGACCTTGGCGTCGAGGATGCGGACAACGTGGGCAATGCCTCAGCCATGTCTGGCGGACCGGGCGGCGGCGATCAAGCGAAGTCTCTCGATAATCCAAATGCTGGCATCAAGCACCAGCCCACAGATTTGTCGCCGAACGATAATCCTCGTGCCTCACAAGCGACTGATCGTACCGACATCACCGCTACCACCGCTACCACCAATGGCTCCACGCAATCGAGCAAGGACTACAAGCAGCAGAACAAGCGCACGGAAGAGCGCAAGCACCGTGGCTTGATGCAGTGGAAGCCTGCCCGAAATGCGCGCTTCGCCAAGAACGAGGCGAAGATTGGCCTGTCCAAGCTCAAGAAGAAGATGACGGGTGGTCTGGAGGGCAGACAACCAGGTGTTGAGACTGGTAAGTACTTTCTGTTCCTTGTACTGTAGTGAAAGTATGCTGACTCTTGCGCAGAAACCGGAACGTGAAGCTCCTGATGCTGTGACACGGTTTTATCGTGCGCTGACTTCATCTCCAACAACCAAGACGGAAGTCAAGGTCTTCATGAGCTCGTGGTTATGAGATATACGACAACGCTCGAAGCAAAATTAGTGCGGTGTTCAAGGACAGCGTCTAATTGTGGTGGCAACTGCATTCATAGGCGAACATCGGGGTAATGGTAATGGATATGATAGCATGAAATATATATTTCAAATCAAGCAATGATTCCTATGAGCGCAACGCCATGTATTGTGGTTAACTCTCGTGTCGTCCATCCTTGGACACGTCCACGAGCTACCATCAGCTTCGGTACCATACATCCCCGCCTCTGAGCTTAGAGCTGATGCTCGATGCTCAATAGAACCGCCCTGGTGCGCATCCGCGCGGTAAAGCTGCCTCTCGCCTTTGTCTTTATATCCTGACCCCTGACCAGCAGCAAAACCACCAGCGGCGAACCGTACCGTCGGAGTTATGCTTTATCCCGGCCAACAGCGCGAGCACGCCATTGTCGACCTGCGAGCATGTAGAGACGAAGGGGGGCTAGTCGCTGTAAAGTGGTTGATGGGCGAAGTAACCGTTGCGGAAACGTGTGGATGAAGCCTCGAATCGAACGCTGTTGTCTAGTGAGGTAGCGGAGGTGGTCAATATGCGTATAAGCAAAGTGCGAGGAATTGGAACTGGCGTTGTGCGGCGGGATAAGATTGGTAGGGTGTTTGTACAGAGTAGTGTATGTCGAAGGGAGTGATGGTCGACAGACAATGTGAGACCGCGAAGGCGCATCCGTTGCTATGTACGGGTGTTGGCTTGCAGCTCAGTAGGTAGGTGTTTGTGTTTGCTCAGCTTGTCTGGTCTAGTCCATGTCGTGACCAGCGTGGACCGTTCTGGTCGGTGAAGTGCATGCCGCGGCGTCGTATACGCTCAGTTCGCTCGCTGGGCCGACTTGTGTGCAAACTTTGTGTCGGTGATGTAGTGAATGGCGGAGGTGCAATTTGGGCAGGGGTTTGTTGGCTATAATAGTGTTTCAAGAAACATGAGTTCGATGTCTGTGAGCGTCAGTGGCCTGGCTTGGGCGACACCGGCGGTTGCTTACGTTCAGTGACTTTGTTTTGGACATCTTGGCATGGTGCAAGTGACTGATGAGAGCACTGTTAGTTGAGAGGGCGATAGAGAGGTGCTCGTCTCACGGCGAAGGCGAACGTCCCAGTGCTCTCATCAATGTTCATCAAGGGATGGCATACCGGTACAGTGGTCCGCAAATTACGAAGAGCAACTTCTGCTGCAACAATGACCATGCACCATGTGCGGATTGATTCCGTGATTGCAGACACACTCAATACTGTGCAGCGCTCGAGTGCGCCTTAGTACACGGGAAAGTGTGGGCGAGTTGCTGTCCCTTCTGCGATGCCTGAAGCGCCTGGCTGGCCGCACTTCGCCTACGACTGTTTTTTGGTCGTAGACTCAATAGACGTAGGGTGCTATCTCTGAATGAGAATGCCTGACGGGTCATCAACTCGCCGAGAGGCCCGTACGAAGGCAGTGATGGAACAGCAGAGCGCCCAGTCGAAGCGTTCGCGGGAAGTTCGGGCATCGATGCAGCGTGAACCCCAGCACCGTTGTCACGTCAGCCTACCATGATGCAAATTTAAGCGCCGTACTTTGCATTATCGTTGTGATCGGGAAGTCCGACAATGGTCCAAAGTTCCTGACCACGACGGAGGAAAGCATGATTGCTGTCAACTCCGTCAGCCATTATGGAAACGGTTTCGGCTAATCTGCCTCGTCCTGTACGCCGACCGGCTCAAACTTTTGTCCTCTTCGTCAATCAACAAGGCTTCGTTGTCGTGCCTTCCTGTCCATTGGTTTCCGCCCATGAGTCCAGCAGTGTGGTTGATCAAGCCTGGCTTTCGCTTGAGTTGGCGCTTATAGCGGCACAGCTCGGAAGTTTTAGTGTAACGAGTTTGCGGAGGAGCCTGGTTGGTAATTCGGCCCTTAGGCTGAATTTGTGCTACGGTGCTTTGGGGCAAGGATAATGCCGTGCTGTGCCGCGCGCTTAACGATCCTGCATATTTTCCTGATCGGTGGAAGCCTTGCTCAGTGAAGGGTGGATCAAAAGTGCGTCCGAGGGATTACCGGCCCTCTTTTCAATTCTAGACAGGACAGTCATGTCGCAGTGTTTTGGAATGTTCAAACTAGGCTGAACATTCGGCGGTGCACAAGCTTGAAGGAGGGCTACAACGACCCGTCGAAACTTGAGCGCTTACGCTTGCGATATCATCATTCGGTGAAGCAAGTTCCAACGGCCTGGAAGTTAGCAAGTGGGCGTTTCACGCATGGAACCCGAGAACAGCTGAAGGGAATGCGGGAAAGTGGTCCGAGATAGCGAGCCGTGAAGGACTTCTTTGTGATTAGTCTAAAGACCCCAGGCTACAAGGTAGTCTCTCTTTGGCGTGTCTAGACGCGGGATTATCGCGTCTGGGCGGTTGTGGTGCATATGCAAACCAGGTTGCACAGACACCGTGACGCTTCCTGCCGGTCCTGCATGCGTCAACACGCATGGCAATTCAGTCACATGCTTCAAAGTCACTTCATACGTCGACCGTATACATGTTCAGATTTCTTTCTTACATTTGTTAGTGCAAGTGCGCAGTATGGCATGACCGTCCGCACGTATTGTTTTTTCGAGCATGCACGCTTGGGTCTGTCATGATCGGTTGGATCATCGATGTCGTCCTCTGCACCCTTGGTCAGAATTGAATGTCAAGAACTGCCGGGAAAACAACTCGAGGATTTGTATCGGGTGTTACCAAGGCACATTTTCTCATTCCGCGCCTGCTGATCAGTAGCTTAGAATTTCATGCGGCAATGTCCGATGAGGCCTGCTGCGCGTGAGGCTGCCTGAGGCTGCAGAGACGGCCAGTCTTTCGTTGATGGCGCAGGCATTGCTGCGACCGCGTCAATGACCGTTCTCAGCTTTTCCCACCTATCGCCAGATTCATGGTGTCAGTGCATACGCCGGACACAGTATCGTCTTTGGACTTCCCACACTTTGCAGGAGTCGAGTCGAGGCGTAGGACTGCAATTGCAAGTATCTGCCGTCGACACTCCCCCTTGGCCGGCATCAATTGCGCTTGACAAGGTATTGATCGAAAGCCACATCGTCTGACATTGCCCTGAGAGTGTGCCATCAGGCGACATCGCACCTCATGATGGCTAGAATTGTGGAACAGGGATGTATGTTGACCACGCTCGTAAAGTCTCGCCATATCATTGCACTCTAGGCCACATAGGTCATTGCTGGCGAGTTTCGAGTTGTGCCTTCCGGAGTAGACAGTGACGCCGTCGATGCTTTGCTCACGCTGGCTAGGCGCCTGTATTTCTGCTTCGATTCATGTCCTCGGCGGACAGGCGTAAGCATGCCAAAAGCGTGTGCTCATTAGTATATTCCATGTCGGATCATGCTTGAAAACTGAAGGCAAATCTTCGAGTGGGCTATGGCAGAACTCATCATGATGATCATGGATCGAAAGGCGGGTTACTTGCTAGCCCGTATTGATATCAGAGCGTCGTTTGTGTTAGCGACCGCTGTCTGCACATACCTTCTGCATTGGTAAGTGGTACGGCGCAGCAAAAGCGACCTCCGGAACGGACCACAGCATTGAACGGCACATGCACTGTCAGGCATGATGATTTGCGCCTTTTGCGCAGCCAATGAGTTGTTGCTGCCAACAACTGGACCGCGCTTGATCCGGATCGAGGGGACCGCCAGATACGTTATACTTTGCGCTCTGCTGGCAGTTTGTCCCACACATGAAGTGCAGTGTGGGGGGAGGTCTCATCATTAGAGAATGACGTTCTTCACATCGCTGAGTTGATGTGTTGCAAGCCAGTGTAGAGCCATCGTGCTGCGTAAACCGGGAAGTGAATGGCTGTCTGAGCCTGGCCCTCTGCGAGGACTATTATCAGTGTTGAGAGCAGTTGTATTAGGCTGAAGGAGCTTTGTCGGCATGTTCTGGTGCGTTCCGGCGACTTCCCGCAGCGCCCTTGCCGGCGGTCGTACGCGGCGACCTTCCCTGCCCTCAAGAAACGGGGAACGAGTTCATCCGCACCGCTTCGTGTGTCGCATGAATCGAGCGCTAGATAGAAGTGAATCAGACATATGAGAAGATCTTCGGGGTCATGTGTGAAGAGTACGGTTCCATGAAGCAGTGGAGGAGGATGTAGAGACCTGACGTCACGCATTCCTTGTGGCAGGCGCCGGTCATCACTGGCATCACGGCTATGCTGCGGCTAGAACATACCATCCAGAACACAGATGCAGATGAAGGTCACCTTTTGTTTGACACAGTACTCATATGAGGGAACGTGTTTGGTATTGTTCGATGTAAAGGAGCCTGTGAACCAGCTCGGCTCGACATCTACAGTGACTACCCTCATACCGTGATTGACAAAGCTCAAAGCATCAAATAAATCCCAGAAAACAAAATGAACCACGTGGTCTCCGTACTCTGACTTCTAGCGCAGATAGAAAGGCAACCCCATATTTGACGACACTTGTGAGCCATGGAAGCACATTGCCTGTACTCCGGAAGCCATTCGGACGGACAAGGCTCTTTAGCTCGCGGCCAACGGGACTTAGTTCTTGGGCGCACTCTGGGGTCTTCGTTAGCGGGTTGTGGAACCATGAAACTTTTGGTGACTAACGAGACAGTGGGCACACTTCTGGCCGTTCATGTCAACAAGCACGTAAGGATGCCCCTCTTGCTTCCAATTGACGCAATAGAACTTGCCATACGCGCCTCCAGCTGCCCCCGTAGATCGTCCACCGGAGGGCTGCTGCTGCTTCTGCTGTTCTCCTGATCCGCTTGGTGTAGACATGGTGATGGAGGATTCGCGGCGGGGTAGACTTGGAAAATATTCTGTAGTGCGGGATTGGCAGAATGTATTGATTGAAGAGCTTGATGCTGCTGCGTTGATGATGTTGCTTCCCACAGTGGGAGGGAATGTGTGCTTTATACCTACTCAATCTGTTGCCTCTGACCTTACCGGCGACCTACTTCACGAAATGTTTCCGCGCCTCAATTTACGGAGTGCCAGACGAGGAGCGGTTGTTAGGCAAACTGGCCCGTTGGGATGGATCGAACAGTCACATTGCATTACAATGGGCCGACCCTCATCCATACGGGGCTCGCTAGGCACTCTTGTAAAATCTGTGCAGCAACGCCACACGGGACAACGCCTCACGATGACTGTGGATCGCCCATGGCCAGGCTATGACCCTCCATGACTGTGCCCCCGCCATATCCGCTACTCAATCCAGCAAAGTGTCAAGTACTGTGTGCTTTGGGAAGGACGGCTGTAGCGGGACGGGTGAGCGTGGGACGAAGTGTCGTAGGCCAATCCTTTGTTTGACGCCACTTGGCTGAGTGGGCGGAATAGCTGCCGTGAGCGCACTGAATAATCGGCTGTTGCGTTACCAATCTCCTGGCTTCTCATCACAATGAGTTGCAGAACTGATTCCGTGTAAGTCGCGACTCACCACACCGATTCATATGTACATGATTATGGCATCACCTTGAGTGCCAGCGAAACGTCCAGTGCAATCTGACCTCTGAAAATTTACCCAGTATGCTGAGACCTGATTCTATCCGGATCCGTCTTCTTGGGGCACCGGCCCTATGTGGGAATTAAGTCGAACCAGAAGCACTCCCGCCGTTGTTCGAGCGAGTGTCTATCGACGGGCTGTCGTGTGACCTGAGCACACACCTTTTCCTACCTCGCCCATCCTTGCAAGCCACGTCAGAGGAGGAAAGATGTCTCATAACTGGCCATTCTGACAGCCCAAAAGGGTGCGCTCGATGCGACTGTCGGCGACTTCGTCGTCGATTCGCAGTGATCCTTACCTCGCTGGTCGGCTACTGACTCACATAGTGTCCAGCATTATTCCACCGCCGTCTTCAGCATCGAAGAAGTCCTCGTCTTCGCTAGCAACTTCGGTATTCACCTGACCCTCCAGAATCCCGACTGCCCTCCAGGCAGCAATCGTTTCCGCATTGAGCTTGTTCAGACCTGTTACAACGTCACCGACATTGTTGCCACCAACCTCAACTTGACATGCGTAGACGCGTCCGCCGCCGCCGCTTGGATCCTCTCCGTTCTTGACACGAATATATCGCACCTCTTTCTCGACCGCGAGGTGTCCCAGGCGCTCCTTCGGGTGCAGACAATCAACACCATCACGGAGTATACGCTCGAGGCAACCAAGAACTCCCGATCTACGTATGAATACTTCGCAGGCGTCGACATCCCCGTGGCTGTCGATGTATATAGCCCCGATGACACTCTCTACTATATCGGATAAGACCTTGGGCGCCGCAGTGAGGGCGAAAAGATGCCATGGGTATCTCGCATCATCGTTGAGGGCAGCGATGATTTGATCCCTGGCCTGCTGGTGTTGCTGCAATGCTATGTCTCGGCTTCTGATGAGCTCCGGATCCCCAGATCTGAGGTATTGCCAAAGCGCTCTATGCTGGTACTCTCGCTGCTTTGTCCTCTTGTTAGTCACATCCTCTGCAACAGTCGTTTCAATCATTCGAAACGCAAGAAAAGAGGCGTTGACCGTCGCTGTCCTGATGGCGTGCATTATTTGATGTGACAAGGTACGCTCGTGGGCGAAGAGCCGTTTCGAAACAACGTAATCTAGCACCGCATCCCCAAGGAATTCCAGACGTTGGTATGAAGAATATACATGCGGACCTCTGAACGATGGATGTGTCAAGGAGTCAAGCAGGAGAGCCTTTTTCCTGAAAGTGTGCCCTATCAAGTTCTCGACGGGACTGAAACATGCGAGCGCAGCGTCGGCCGGAGTTGCTTCATAAAGATGAACAACGGCAGATGATACCGAAGTCCAGTTCTCTGTCGATAGGAGTGTCTGTATGCAGCTGAAAGCCTTATCAAAGCCACCTACGACATACGACACACCGATGAGAGACTCAATTATGTCTGCAATGAGCTTTGACGATCGCTCAACCTTTGCGTCTGAAGTAACGTCTGTGACAAGGTCCCTGGTATATCTTGGTGCCCATTTCGCGCCCGTGAAGCGCTTTGTAATGACAAACTGATCCAGTCCTGCTGCCAAAGCAGCTCGCGCAAGGAAGCCGTTGCTGACAACCTTGCTCTTCTTCTGTGTAAGGTAGCTTTCCGGTGCTATGAGATTGTCGGCCATTAAGTGGATGGTCGTAATATACTTCAGCACACAGTCCCCAAGAAACTCCAAACGCTGATAATTGTCGTGCTCGCCAGTGGCGGAAGAAGTGAGGGCCTGGACCAAAAGAGGAATGTGTAGAGAGTCAAACTCAACAGGACTCAGAAGAGTTGTTCGGAGCGTCTCTGCAATAATACCAACTTCAATTCTGTGCAGGATGGAAGGGAAGAGAAGCGCGAAGACGGAGTAAGACACTGGCATGGCATCCACAACACAATCTGACACAGGTAACTCCTCGATTCTCATGTAAGCATCGCTCGAATTGGCGTTGTCGACCGGTAGATGAAGAAAGTCGCGTCGTTTGGGAAATCGAACGGCCTGCAGAAGCGGCGTTGGAGCCAAGCCCAGTCCTGGTTCTTGCACGGTGATTGATTTCGCAATATATTTCCGGAGGTCACCAAGTTGCATGATCAGTCCCCAGCCTGATAGATCATGACATCCTTTGGCGAGCAGATCTGTTGCTAAGCAAGAGCCTGCTGCCCAGTCCGGATTCTGAGCGCCATTTGAGGGTTGGCCTTGAGAATCGCAAGGACATAGAAGCCAAAGGAAGTCGTGCCGCTCGACCTTCATCTTTCCTTGGAAGGCAGAATACAAGATCTTGTATGTGATAGATTTCATTTTGGTGATCTCCTCTTCGCTCAGGGTCACGGTTGGTAGGCATAAGCTAGCAATGGTGAAGTGCTTTGCTTTGTTCCAGTACAGTATGATGTCCGATGTTGTGGGTAGTGAGATGGGTAACAGTAACAGCATATGAAGCGCTTCTTCGGAAGGTGCTTGGATAGTCAGCTTCGTGCGGTGGTAAACGCTGGGATGCGCCAGCTGCTGGTTGGCGAGGGTTGGCCATGGATCAAGAGTGGGTGAGACCTGGACCATGGTTGGTGTGTGGTCGGGGATTTGAAGTTCTGTCAGCGCGCCATCAGCCTCCTGAATAGCCGGCAGTAAGTTGTTGTTGACCAGTCCAGCGACGAATAAAGCCTTGTACGCTTCAAAGGCAGCGTCTTTCTTGGCCATACGCTCGGTCGACCAGGCTTTCGAACTAGACGCAATCCTCAATGAAGGGTCGACCAAAAGAGGGAGCGTGACACGAGCGGTGACTGTTTCGGATTCGGAATATGTGAAATCGAATTGTGGACGCGTATCAATAAACGCAGCTGAGGCGAGCAGCGCACAAAAGTGGTGCAAGTGTTGAGAGGCGTTGTCAAGCGTTAACAGTGCACTACGAGGATTGTTAGCAGGCTGTTCGCGAATCTTCTTCGTGGGCCGCAAAAGCGAAGTGAACGATGTTAGAGAGTAAACAAGGTAGAGAAGTACATGGAATAAAGAAGCTTCAGGTGTGGCGACTCACCCGGTCATTGGCACTTCGAAGAAGCGCTCTCCACCTTCATCTTTGAGCTCTCTTCCTTCTGCTAACTTAATCTGTCGCATATCGTCAAGATAAGCTGCCTTCATCTCTTCCTCAAGCGACTGCCATGACTCTGGCGGTCTTCCGGAGCCAGCATCAGGGATGAAGATGAAGTATTTCGATTCGATCTTCCTAGCTCGGCCACGTCGCTGCACAAAGCTTTTGAGATTCTTGGGCCGCTCGAAGCAGATGACCAGGTGACAGCTGGAGACATCGATGCCTTCTTCTAGAACGCTCGTAGCTAGGATGAGATTTAGTTTCCCTGCTCGAAAGTCGTCTAGGGTAGCTTGCTGATTTCTTGGCTCTGCAAAAGTAGCAATGTTCGCTTTGCGTTTGCTAGACTGCGATGTGCCGACGAATGTGCCGACACGGAACAAGTCTTTTGTCTGCGGATGAATTCTCAGAATCTCTGCAAGAACAGCGACCCAAATGCGTTGTTCGACAAAAACAAGACCCGTGAACTCTGGGGTGTTTTTGGCTTCCGTGACCAAGACTTCGACTAATTTGTCAACTTTCTGCGAGATATGCTCCAGAGATAAAGGTGTAGAGAGTCCCATCCCGTCGTTGACTGGGGTAAGATGGGTTAGAATGTCCAACAGGTGCTGCTTCTCGTTGACGGACAAGTCGAGCAGCTGGGAGTCCGAAGCGCTCACCATCCTCTGATACTGTGCTATACACTGCCGGACATACCTAGAAATCGGTGTACAGAGTTAGTGTTTGCCCTCACATGTGCTGCATAGATTGGTATTTACCAGTCCGCGGGCGACTCTCCGAGCTCTTCGGCTGTGGCTTTGGCTTTAGGCACGAGCGCCTTCAGCTGATCCCTACAATATGTTTTGCCACTTACGCATACCTTCGAGATTCGCTGGCTTACATCATATCCCTCTTGCTGTTGCTTAATGAGGTCGATGACGTACGGGTCCCGTCGGATGTCATAGTCGTGGAGTGCATTACTAAGAGACATAAGTATCCCCTCCCGTATTGCCACGGAGGGCTCGACCGAGTAGTCCACTCGGACGAGGGTAGGCTGATGAACGTGACGCATAAGCTCTGTACGGTGTAACTTGGGTGTTCTGGCTGTGGCACAAAGATTGCGCTCGATCTGCCTGGCGAGGTCAGCTTTCATATATGACTAATCTATGCAACTAAAGCCTCACTCGAGATCGTTTGAAGTGGCCTTTGCTTTCATAACAGGGCTGGCACTTAGGCCGAGAATCTTGGGAACGTCTTCTTCATGTCTGCCGACTCGTGGCATGTAGAATTCGGAGATAATTCGACGGGCTGGATGATTGAGAGTGCAGTGGTGCGCTGCAGCTAGAATTAGCACAAGCACAAAATGAGCTCAACGGATACTAACCCTCGTCAAACACTAGTAGAGCTATCCGGCCCATCTTAACAAACGCATGTGTCAGCGCATCAAGAAGTACTTGATGTGTCGACAGCACGATGCGAACATTGAGCAGCACAGCGTCCCAGACGCTCTGGTCCGTCCAGTGGTCAACATCGTCGCTGCCACTGAGGAGTTGTATGCCGTATCCAGGCAAATTGGAACTGAAAACTTCATATTGCTGTTCGCATAGCGTCACAGTTGGTGCTAGGAACCAAACGAGCTTTGGTAACGATGAGTTCCAGTTCGAAGGAAGGCCCTACAGTAGTCCGCACCTTATTCATCTGGCAGATTTCCAACTCGGCTCGAGCTCGTTCAATGGCTCTATAAATTGTCAGCACAATCCTGATAAGCTAAGCCGAGGGTCGTTACATATGCGTCTTGCCGCTACCTGTATCCATTACGCAGACGATGTTGGATCTCAGGCTCTCCTCAACCATCTCAGCCTGATACGACCGAAGGCGGTAATGTTCTTCGGATACTTCAGCCGTGGCAAGCGAACCTCCGCTTGAGGGCAATTCGAGAGGTTCCATGAGGAAAACATGCACGTTGCCGCCGTGAGCATCGTAGCGTTTAAGGTAGAGGATCTGCTGGGCTGTGCTGCGGGCTGGAGGCGAAAGGGCGCTAACCGAATTTGGATGGGGGCATAATAGTGGACGGGCATGTGCGCCTCACGCAAGGCGCAGCGCTTAGCATGCTTTGTGCACTCTAAGTTTCAGATGAGAGTGGAAAACTATTCTTCATAGGCATATCATGGTTCATTTTCGTGAATGCTACGAAGGCGATTGAGTCCGCAGAGTCACTGGATCTGCATTGAACAGCAATGCCTAATGTCTTCTGTTGCAGTCCCTGAATCTGCGAGACTCAAGCTACGACTGTTGACCCACATGCCCTCTGCTTCACTCATATACCGCCCTTTACAGGTTCGTCAGATAATCCTCGACCTCTGATGGGCTCAGCTTCCTGAATCGTGGGCCCAGTGCACCCTCGACGCCCTCGACGCCCAACAGCCTTTCCTCTGGAGGACCAACGATGCCAATCTCGACTGTTTCGCCGTTCATCTCGCCCTCTATCGTCTCTTTAAGCGTAAGCAGAGCAATGTGGATCGCATCTTCCAACTCCAAGCCCTCGGTGTACCTCTTCTCCAAGAACGTCTTCGCACTCGTCGCGCTCTTTCCAATCGCCGTGGCTTTCCAAGGGAAGTAACTGCCGCTGGGGTCGACTTGGTACAAGCTGGGTCCACCCTTGAGAATGCCGCCGGTCTTCCCACTCACTTTCTTCTTCTCCTCGCTGGTCTGCTCATCGCTCTTGCCCTCAGCCTCTGGCTCAATACCATCGTCCCAGCCTGCGATCAACAAGCTGACCCCGTACGGCCGTACACCGCCCGACTGTGTAGCCTCCTGCATCACACGCGCCACATCTTGTACTAATATCCTCGTCGGCGGGTACTCGTTGTAGATGCGCTTGTAGCCAGTATGTGAGACCTTGCGTGCCTTGTCTACGAGCACACGGTAGTCGGGACCCATGCCTGAGTAGACCATGCCGATGTTGGGTGTTATGAGGCTGATTTTCGATGACGATTGCGAGTCGATGAGCGGTGACGATGACTTCTTCTCGGTCGCGAGAACGATGCCATTGGTAGCTGAGCAGCTTCGTCAGCAGCCTTCACATAGACGTCTTACTGCATTAACATACCCTTGATACCCAGCGATGTGACACCTTGATTGACTGCATTCAGAGCATACTCTGTAGCGGTGTTAGATGACACACAAGACCCCACATGTGAGTCTGTTGGTTCGTACCTATTTGCACCAGCTTGCCGCTATGTTCAGTCAGCAAACAAATGCGAGGCGATTCAAGAGGCGCTGGATGTTTACCTGGGCGAGAAAGTGGTGAGCGAGAACGAGTATCTATCAGCCATGGCGGGCTATGGGGCTTTCGGCAAGCTGGAGAGGGAGTTCTAGACAATGCGGAGAGAAGATAGGGTGGAGCGGGGTGGCAGACGTGGGTATTGAAGCTGTTCAGTCGGAGCTTAGCTCCAGGCAATGATTGACGCGACTGGTTGTCAGTGCACAGACCGGCGTCGGCGTCGGCGATACTCTCCTCCGGATCTCTTTCCACCGTTAACGCGCCCTTTGACCGAACCTTCTCGTCCACCCTTTTTGCTGCGTCTGCCACCGTGTCTTCAAGCACACTCGAAAAGCTGCGAGGCTGTGTCGGAAGCAGATCCGAGTAGCCGAATCGCTTAAGATGACTTCCTTCCCCGCAGCATCCTGATTGATCATATCATCATTCCCCGTATTCATACTTTCTTCTGGGTAAGATTCAAAATTGCTTACCTTGAGTTGCGCTTTGATCAGCCGGACTCCTGCCACACCATGTCTTACACATCTGCGTTTCAACCGCCAGGGAGCTGGAATTGGCCAGACGATCTGCCAAAGAGGGAGCCGTCGCAGGCGGAATCCTCCACAACATCCTCGTCTCCTCCACCACAGCCTCCAGGTAGTGCTTCTGCCGGAGAGCAATCACGGCCAAGAACTGAGCCTCGATCAGGACGCACGCATTGGCCGCCCCGACAGTGCAGGATCTGCTTGGAGACTGTCCAGCCTACTTTCCATGCCGCATCAGACAGTCTTCCAGGCTTTCTGCAATCGCCAAGCGTCGTCTATCAAGATGAAGGCGGCCGCTTGATCCGACCTTGCATGTGCAAGGGCTCTTCCAAATATGTGCACGACGCTTGCCTCCAGGCCTGGCGGCACGCCGATCCCAGTTACGGTCGGAGAAACTACTGGCAGTGCCCTACATGTGGTTTCAAATATCGTCTCGCGCGTCTCGGAGCCGGACGTTTCGTTGGTAGCATTGGTATGTTTATATGTCCCCTTAATTGGTGCAGCAGGATTAGCTGACGACCTGTGCAGCTGCCCAAATAAGTTTGACCATTCTCATACTGTTTCTGATCATATTTTTCCTTGGTTTTGTCGCTGATCCCATCATTGGCCTTTATGTCGATCCGTGGAGCTACATGCCATGGAACAGTCGGCCTGGGCCAAGCTACAGCCATTACGATGAAGATGATGAGCCATATACATGGTATGAGCACTTTGCGAAAGGCTTCGCCAGCATGGGCGTGCTTGGCTTCCTCAAAGTTCTCCTAGCTAGCCCATTTTCTTACTTCAGGATTGGGGGAGGTGGTGGCAGAGGCAGGACTGGTCGAGACCGAGTCGAGCAAGTCAGCTGGATCATCATCCTGATCGGCGTTGGCACCTTCTTGGCAGTACGTGGTCCCAGTCATCGCAACATCTCATGGGTAGCTAACAGTGACCAGGCAGTGTACAAAGGTGTTCGTGCCTGGAGTCGTCGAACTCTTGAACGTGCAGGCGAAAGAGTCATGGACGTCCAAAATGACGAAGACGACGATGAGTAGCTGCACACTTCTACTGAACGAACCGTC
>TARA_R110002003_G_scaffold37_5_pt1 | contig 14413 bp, 15 predicted proteins | sample TARA_R110002003 | Tara Oceans TARA_R110002003 (sample SAMEA4396441) | marine metagenome | biome: Westerlies Biome; feature: [SRF] surface water layer (ENVO:00010504); material: water (ENVO:00002006), including particulate matter (ENVO:01000060) such as... | depth 5 m | reverse complement strand
CGCAATCATGCAGCATGATGAAGACATTGGCGAGTACTGTAGGGCTGCAATCTGGAAAGCCGCTAGAAGGCCACTAGTATCGTGAAACGCGTGCAAAGACCAGTTGCCGACACCCATCACAAGCCTCACGCTGACGATGGTGTGGTCTCAGCTCGGAAGTAACAAGCCATAAAGAGCAATGTCGTTATGCGTGTACTCTAAGCGGTAGAGTCCCGCTCGTGCAGATTTTCAATCTCCGTGAGAGGCCTGAATTCATGCGTTACGCGATCTCGGGGTCAATGCATCGCCCTCATGCACGAAGACTCGCCAACAGGTGTCAACCATTTGAAAGTTCGGCCATGTAGTGTGCTGGAGATGAGAGTCTGCTCGCCCAGGACATGGCGACTGCGAACCAGAGGGTGGAAAGAGAGAGCAGTGCCATGAGTAGAGCTGACTTGCATCGAATGAAATAAATGAGACTGTAAAAAGGGGCCCATGTAGTGGCTTTAGCGCATTCGTTGCGTATCCGTTTACAATGCGTTAGTCCACAAACCTTTCTCGTGATGTACTAAATCTACGGTATGAGGGTTGATCAAGACGTACGCGTCGAAATCGGTGTGTATTTTGAGGGAAGCCAAATCTCGCCTGAAAGAGGTCACCATCCAGGGACTCGCAGTGAGATAGTAACCGTGTGCTTCATGATATCTCCACTAATCAGCTCCTCACGGCTCTTCAAGAACATCCTGCAGGCGTCTCCTCGCTACCAGATGCTTTCCCTCCGTGCATCATATGACATGACGTCGCCGAGTGGAGGCCACGACAGCGCGCGTAGTCTACCAGGCCCAGAATGTGTAAGAAACGACTACGACAGCTCACTTTTGCATCCATGAGTAAGCTCTCATTGGCTTTGTAGACTTTCCCGGCTGCTAGTGATCCCACCAACGAGCATATATTTGGTCTTCGACGCGTCACTCGATAAATGCAGCGATACAACACGGCTGTCGACACAATGAGCATAACGTAGGCGCACCAAATCCAAATCTTGCGAAGTAGTACCGGCAAAACATCGGATGAGGAAATACTCTCGCGATCGTCGATGCCTACGTACTGTAGGTTAAGAACTCCAAGAGCTTCCCCGTGCTGTCAAGGATTACGTGAACACATGCGGCGGGGGCTGGGTCTGGACGCTCAAGGAGCCGAGGCGAGCATCCTCGTATTGTTGCAGGTTGCTGCAGAGCATCGGCCTCCCAAGCGGGCTGACATCATGGTTGTAGCAACTCAGATGAGCGCTGCAGACATCAGCCCATGTCAAAATCCTTCCGTCAACAGTCCGCTCGAATCAGAATCGTGGTTGCGCCTGCTTGTGACAGGGTTAGAACGGGAGACCGGCCTTACCATGTCGCATGTCGAAGGTAACGCCAGGGATGGCACAGGTCAATACTTAGATGCTAAAAGCCCGGCAGAAGGATGCAGCGTCCCATGTCCAATGAGAACTTATGTCGAGCCTCTCAGAAATGCCGCTTATGCAGTAACGTTTGGAAAGTGATAGCTCGCCTAACAGAGGTGGGGATTTCAAAGCAGAGCTTGAAGCGGTCCAGTCGCCTGCAGTCAAGATCGCGAAACATGTGGCGCTGTCATAACTTACCAATGCGATCGCGGCCTCGATCCTTGTCCCGTGTTCGGAACTTACCCTCCGCATACATGCTCACGTGAAGCCGCTATTTCGAGCCCTGGTCGTTCCCTCAGGCAAGACGAGATGATGCTAGGGCTCGTGTTGGATCCCAGGTCGACGAGGCTCTGACCCTCAAGGGAAGCGGGAAGCATGGTCGAGGGGGCCTGAGGTGATCTTCGAGCCTGGGTCATCGAGATGCGACCCATCAAATAATCCTGAAGCGGATCACACTGACCTCAAAATACTGAATCGCATCAGACGGCCCAATATCTCTGAGAGCTAGCAGCTCGCTTGCGATGTAACCTTCTTGATGTGAGCCTTGTCGCGGGCACACAATATCGCGAAATCAGTTTGTCATTCTTCATCAGGCTCTTGTGCCGATCGCTTCCCGGTCAGTTCAGCCGAAGACGAAAATACTCCGGCAAATGAAGCGCCCATTTTGATTCGCGGCTCGACATCACTATAACTGGAACCCAAAAATTCTATACACCCATTTCTTGTATTGACGTATTGGTGCCACCGTGGAGTTGGTGGCATCGCTACGGGCATTGTTTCTTGACACAAGATGGATTGTGCTACATCCAGCGCTACTGTGCAACGCGCAGAGTTGACGGGACGAGTCGGGATCCTTGCGCAGTAGCGTGCGCACCACCCCCTGTGATCGGCCGCCGTTGTTGCTCAGGGCTGCATCCCTGCTTCCCGCGAGCGAGCAACGGTCAAGAACAGCGTCGAGTCTGGTGTCTCTGAGACATCTTATCACCGATAGATTAGCCGCACGCGAGAGGAAAACGTTGATGGAAGCCTGATTGTGAACCGAGATAAGCTGCTTGTTTGAAAGATGCTGGCGGTGTCGCCATCGGGTAGAGGAAGCTGTTGTAGAACCTGTGCATGCTGACTCTTCCTCTTTTGCCGCCGGTGGTTATGTCAGCGTCTACCAGACGCCGCAGCTGACCAGAGTCGACATGCACGTCGCCGTCCGCCTTTCTTTGAGCGACACATGGGCTGTAAAGAGCCAGCGAGATGTTATGGGCAAGCCATGAGCAGCTGCTCGATGGGATGCTCCGCTGACGAGATCAATATGCAGCTCGCCATAGTTTGTGCGAACCTTGGACAGTCTTGTCAGTCTTGCCGTCTCTGGTCATTGGGTCTAGACCCATGCAACGGGAAGTGGAGAGGTTCGGAGAGTACAAAGTGCTCGTGATTATCGTAGCAAATGCCAGAATTGCAATCGTGCGCAGGCAGCTAGCCTCTTAGGTGGAAACAGATGCACCGATACGCAGCAGCGGGAGCGGTACAGGAAGTGATATTCAGTAGGTTGGGGTGCTGTCGAGATAGAGTTGATCGTAGCTCGGTTCCTGAGCTGTTGCCCTTGTCGTGAACCAGGCAGGCCGGCGTGGTGCTCCAGGGTGTCTCCGCACCCCACTGCGAACGCCTCGCTCGGAACATTACTGCAGTACAGAGGTCAGGTCCGGGTCCCATGTCAGGATCGCAGACAGGGACCTTCGCATTCACAACATGGGAAACACACAATGAGTCTGTCGCAGATGGTTCTCGAAGCCTGTCAGCCAGACTTCATGCGCGACGTAAACATGAACGGCCGCGTGTCGCGTTTGAAGATTTGGGTTCCACGTCCCAGCGAGAAGCATCTGAGCAAGTTTTGCGACGTGCGAAGGCAGAACATGATCAAGCAATAGCACCGAAACAAGCCCTCTCTGGCCGCGTCCAACGCTGGTGCGGCGACGACCTGCCGTCACGTCGCTTACGCGGCTATTCGTCCGGATGCTAAGTGTGTGTTTTGTTCGGCGCGTGAAGTCGCGTCAAGCATGATGCTAATTTGGAGTCGATATAGCCGCACAGGCAATTCTGCACACAGCCCCATCTGCCGGGTCGCGCAAGCGATCTCTGAGTAGGGCTGCAAGCCGGCCCCCATGGTGAGATGCGCCCCTGAGGTTCCACGGGTGCGAATGAGGCCTGCGATGTTTCCCGGTTTCGGCGCCATGGCTCCGCGATCGTCTAGGTGCGAGCAGGACGATCAGCGGTGATGGTCGAGGATGAGGCCCTTGACCCGTCTCCCGAGTGCCATTTCCGCGACACTCTGCAGCGCGTGGACAGCCGGCGCTAGGCTGGGACGGGCGCAAGCGGGGGTGCGTCAGCCAATCAGCGCCGGCGACGTTGGGGCACAAAGAAAGCTGCGCGCGAGCCGTTTTGGGCGTCCTCTCACCGGCGGCGCCAGCCAATCGCGCATGGGACGGTGGGCCGCTGGGATGGTGGTGGTGCAGCTTGCACAACGGTCGCCTAGCGGCCGCGACAGGACTCGAGTCTCGAGCAGAGCAGCGCAGATATTGACGCACGGCAGAAGTGTGGGAGAAGCGCCACAGGTTGAGTGACGCGTAAGATGAGGCCGCGGGCGGTGCGCAACGAGGCCACGGAGCAGGTCGATATGCAGGGGGAGCTGGAGTGCGCAAGCAGCAGGAGGATGGATAATTGTGTGTACTGTATCCGCACGCCGTACCGTCGCTATAGCGGACGGCGTATGGGCGCCCTGCCAGGTCGGAGGAGGGCTCGGAGGCGCGCCTGCCCTGTATCGTGGATTTACCCGACGAGGAAGGGACGATGACGGCAGCGCTGCTATCGCGCAGCAAGAGCGTCCGGTGTTGATGCTGATGGCGGCAGGCGCTAGCAAAACGCTCCTGCCCACTTCGCGTTGCGTGCAGCTGCCAGAAGCCCCGCTCCACCGGCCTGAACAAGCACGTTACGGTTGCTGCACTGCAAATCCATCAATCGCCCGCGCACCTCGCCCGTCAAGCACATGGCCGTGGCGGCCCTTCACCCTGACCCTCGCCGTCCGATCCCGTATCCATCGTCTGCCTGCCGGCCTGCCTGCCTGCACCTCTCCTCTCGTGCGCCCGGCGATCCCTGATCCCGGCACGCTCGCATCCGCGGACGGCGCCCAAAACAGCACCAGGGCCGGCGTGCAGGGAGGTGGCTGGCCACGGGAGGCGTTAGCTGTTTTGCGTTTATTTCACGGCCGTCTCCACCTCGGCGCACCCACGGCCTGCCCATCTGCTCCCACTCGCACTGCTCGTGGGCCCGCTCTCTCTCGTCGCTAGCGTGCTAGTCTTCTCTGCGCGTGAAATTGCGCAGGCCGCGCTACTGCATCATCACCACCCACCCTCGTCCCCAGCGCCCGGGCCTTTTCTCCCGGATCCTTTGACCACCACCGCGCCCGCAATAACAACAATCATGTCGCAGAAGCATGCCCCAGATAGGGCCCGGAAGTATAAGGAAGACCCGGCGCCTGTAGCGTCGCAGAAGATGGTGAGTGAACTCTGCTTCCCTGTCCCCCTACAACGCCCACCACCGCTCGCTTCACCACCTGCGCCGCACTCCCATTGATCGGCCCTTCTGCTGCACCTTCGACCGTTGGAGACTCGAGCATTGCGCGCAAGCCCGCAGCCCGCGACGTCGCATCGCCCGAGCTGGCAGCTTCATCCTCGTTCCTTTTGCATGTTGCAGCAGCCTCTGCAAGCCCAGTCCACCACCACTCAGTTACCCCAGCTGCGGCGCCCCTCTGCCTACATGGTATGCCCTTCCCGCCAAGCAGCCCTGCTACCCAAACCCGCATCCCCTGTCCGGCCCTGTCGCACCTCACGTCGTTTTCCTTGTCTGCTCGAGTCCAGTCCGCCGCCTCTTGTCACCCAGAGCCCGGCAGCGGGATCCCTGCCAACCACCGTGGCCCTCCGCTCCCACCGCTGGTCCGCTCTCTGTGTTGTCAACGTCGCGACATGGCGCGCTGCTTTCTTTAGTCTACCCTTCCCATCCTATAAACTATCCCTACCGTCCTGTCTCTTTCCAGACCCTGCCCTCGCCTGTACGCTGTTGCAGCTGCTGCCGTCCTAGACCCTAGGCGAATCACGTCCCCCGCCCCGCACGCCAACCACCATCCAGCTTCATTCTTTTGTTCCCTGCACCGATCGTCCACCGTTGTTGCGCTCACCGCGTCTTGCTTTTGCCATTGTCACACTTTGCAGCATTGCTGACTTTGCTGCTCCTCCAGCATCACCCCCACCAAGCGCAGGGCTTGCCACCGCCAAATCATCATCCGGCGCACCACCCTAGGCCTGGAGTGCTCCACCACAACCAACACCAGCACCATCAACACCAACATCAACAGCACCCTGACTCTCCACATCAGTCGGCTCCAGCTCAAAGCCCAGCACAGGCGCACTACCCTTCTCCCCATCCTTCCAACCAGCAAGGACCTCCACCTCACCAGTCGCCTTACATCCAGCAGATCCAAGGACCACCACCGCCGCAGCAGCAGGAAGTTCCTTATTACTCGGCGCATCCCAGTCCTTATAGCACGAACAGTGCACCAAGTAACTACTCATCATCAGGTAAGTGCATTGTTTGCTCCATCCGCAAAGACGCGTCAGGCAAACACCACTAGCGTGCCTGTGAAGCGCGGGGTCGTACTGCGTTTCCCAAGTTTTCATATCAGAAGACTCGCACGAATGGTTCTGACCTGAAGCAGAAACACCTGAGCTCATGGCGGCCGCAACCATGAACAGAACGGGATTTCCCCCAATCTCTTACCATACGCCTCAGTCAAATTCTCCTGCCTCTGTACAGTCACCCCAGCACGATCAACATGGAAGGCCAATCTACGGCCAGCCTCCCAGCCAGATGCCCCAGTCAATGTACTACACACCTTACGCGTCGCAAACAGTGCCGCAGCAATCGCCATATCCTCAACATCCATCATCCGCGCCGCAGCAGCCAATGGCCTCGAATTCACTGCTCATGTCGCATCAACAAGGCCAGCCAATGCAACACCCCCATCAACCTCACCCGCACACTCCAGGAATGACCGGCAGCCCGAAATCGCGCATGTCGCAGACACCACTCCAGAGGCCGCCATCAGGACTAGGCCCTCCCCAAGCTCCCCCTCAAGGACCGCCCGTGGGCGCGCCAAATATGCACGCGGGTCCTCCAGGCGGTCCCAACGTGAATCCCAACGCTGCTCCCGGTCCCATTCCCGCGACTACCCCCTTGGTGGTGAGGCAAGACCAAAACGGTGTGCAATGGATCGCCTTTGAGTACTCGCGCGACAGAGTCAAGATGGAGTACACGATTCGGTGCGACGTCGAGTCCATCAACGTCGACGAGCTCCCGCAAGACTTCAAGACTGAGAATTGTGTGTATCCTCGCGCATGCTGTGCAAAGGACCAGTACAAAGGCAACCGTCTGCACTACGAAACTGAGTGCAACACAGTTGGCTGGGCGTTGGCACAACTCAACCCATGCTTGAGAGGCAAGCGAGGCCTGATCCAACGCGCAGTCGATAGCTGGCGAAACAGCAACCAAGACCCCCGACTGAGGAGTCGACGCGTACGGAGAATGGCAAAGATGACCACCCGAAAGGCTCAGTCGTCTTCCCACGGTAACCACATGGCTGGGCCAGGTGGACCGGGCGCGCCAGGGGTGCCTAATTCAGCCGGATTAGCAGCACCACCCCGACAACCCAACATGGGCATGGGAGGACCACAGATGCACCATCATCATGACCATCCCGGAGGGCCTCAAGGAGGAGCGGATGACGTTAGCGGTATGTTTCACCAGATGTGATGCGATGAGCGCAATGTTGTTGGACGTTAAATGATACCTCTGTCGTTTTTGCACATACATGTATATTACACACTCCTTGATGTAATACCCCTCGATACCACTGCCCACGCATGTCTGCATATCCATCACTTCCATCGCACCGTTTGCACATGTTTGGTTTGGCGGCGAGGTCAAGTACGATACGGTTTCTGAATGTGCAAGCTAATTTTCCTTATTTATAGCTAATGACTACGGTGACTCGCACACTCACCATCACCAAGCGCCAAACGGGCAGCAGTCACCAGCCGACGTTCGACAGACACAAAACTTCTATCCGACCTTTCCGTCAGGCGACTCGGTGGCCGGTTCAGGTGGTATGCCGCCTATTCACGACGGCCTTAGCCACCCGCCGCCTCCGCCACATGCGGCGAGTGTGCCAGTCAAGCAGCAAGAGCAGGATGACGAGGAGCGCAAGTTGGCCATGTTCGGCGACCTACCTGAGTCTAAGCGCCGTAAATTTATTCTAGTAGACGATGCGCAGCGTGGGACTCGTGTCCGCGTGCGTGTCACTCTTGACACCGTCAAGATGGAGGAGATGCCAGACTCATACCGCAAGTCCAACTCGGTGTTTCCGAGGAGCTATTTCGCGATGCAAATGACCTCCCCGCCTGCAAGCCCACGCGGCAGCAAGGTGTTTAGCGATGAGCCCGACAACGAGACCGACCCCAGCTTCCCACTAGCTGGTTCTCAGAATGTGCCAGTCCCGACTCTTGACGGTGAAGTTCGTGTGCCGAAGCCGCGCTTGACGCGCGCGAAGCGCTCGAAGGAGATTACGCTGAACGATCTCGGATACCGCATGAGTTGGAGTCAGAGCCGTGTCTTCGCAGGAAGGACATTGTTCCTGCAGAAGTCTCGTAAGTGCCAGCTTGATGAGCGACGACGGCGTAGCTAACCTCTCTTAACAGTTGATGCTTACCGCAATAAGATGCGAAGCAGCATGATGGGTCAAGGGCAAGACGTTACCCAAGTGGCGCCCCACTTCGAGACACGCGTCGGTAAGCGGCGTTGGAACGAGAGAGTCGAGAGGAACAAAAAAATGAGGCGCGAAGGCTCTCCTTAAGAAGGTTCAGCCCGCCTTGCTTGAATCAAGGCCTGGTTGCGGATGACCGTTGCAGGTTCCCGCTTTGCCGGCACTTGCAGGGTGCCCCTACGACCTGCCGGGGTCGGCGACCGCTTACGACTCGGCATATTAATATGATCCCACGATAACCCCATGTTGCCTCTGGTACCTTCACAACCATGTTTCAGCAGGTGTCGCCTTGGGTTTCAGGCCCCTCTCGTCATTTCATTTGACCTACCAAATCTGGGCGAGCCTTTCGCTCATGGCACCCAATACCCAGACCGCAAGTCATGATCTCTTGCGGTCTTTGTGCCTGCGTATACTCCACATACAGCCTATCCTTTCTTTCTTGTCTGACCCATAATGATGTACGGGAGTGGCAACTCATGATGGGCATTGTATAGGCATCGGCGGCAATTGTGCATGGAAAAGCTTAGAACTGGCGCGGTACAAGATGGATGGGTAGTTTTTCGGTCATGATTGTGTCTTCGGATTCGTTTCTTTACCTGTGGCATTTCTATTCTGTGCAGTATTCGGTACCTGGCTGGTTATACCAGTCGAATATAGTCACGAAATAACAGACCACGAACCCAAACCTGAGGCTTTTGCAATCATCACATACTGTAAACATATACCAGATTCGCCGTTATCATAACACGCTTGCTTCATCAATCAGCATCCCGGCGCACCTACCCTGATTCAGTGCCTTTGCCATACTCGCAATCCTTCACACGATTCACGTTCAATCTACCGCGCAGCGATGCCATCCAATCGCTCTGAACAGAACGGCACGGCGCATCAGTTGCCGTCCTTGGTCGTCGGCCATCCCGTGGCCGAATTCATGGCCACCTTGACTTTGCGGGGAACGGTAACAATTGACAAGCCAGGGCATGCTGGTCTCGCGTGGCAGGTTACAAGGGAGGAATTCAGGCACGAGACGAGGCGAGAGAGGATAGGCACAATGGCAGCGACACAGGCACAACGGGAGGAGATGGGGTTGACCTTGGACGCGAAGAGACATGGAGAGGGGTCGCATGTTGTGCAACCAGCACCGTCCATGAAAAAAAGCAGCCAGTCTCGGGCTGCGTTTCGCCGGGTGTGAAAGGAGACTTGGTGTGGAGTGCAGCGCACGTGCGCGTCTTGTACATTCGTCCAACGGGACTTGCCATTTGCGCATGAAGCGCAAAACCGTTCACTGGCCATCCATCGTCTCCCCAATCATGGTGCAAGTCACCCACACTCATTTCACACTCGCTAAATGGACTGCCCACTCACACCTCAGTTAGCAAAGTTCCAGCCCCAGCCCAAACCGTTTCAAGCGACAACAAAAGGACCCCGCAACCATTGCCCAACGCCACATTTTAAAGTTCATCCGCCGACGTTGGAAAAGCAAGGACTGTGCGAACGGTCACGCAGGGATCGTGGCAACGTTCGCTTCGCTTCGAATCTTCCCTCACGCCGCCAGCGTCAGCGGCGCGAAATGCATGCGCGGAGCGGGCGCCGTGAGGTGCAGAAGTCGAGACGGTGCTATGCTCGTGTGGGCTCAATCAATAGCTAGGCGCTGTTGCCAAGTGTGAAAAGGAGGGTGCAGGGTTTTTTCTGCTCGCGCGCCGTGGGCCGGTGGTGGAGCTTGTTCCTGAATGGCAGGAAGGCGGTGGCAGGGGTACGGTAAGCGTGGGTGACGGGGGTGGCTGGGCGTGAACGACGCCGAACGGTTTTGTTAGGCCGAGGGCTGGGCCGAATGGGCAGACGCAGCGACGCCGTGCTTGGGGTGGGCTGATCGACCTGCGCGTAGTTTGAAAACGGGTCGGTTAGTGCGAAGGCGTGGTTGCGGTGGTGAGGGAACGTTGAGTGTGACTAGTGGTGAGGTGTCTGGAGATGGAATCGATGGCATGGCGGAGTGGGAGAGATGGGATCAGTGATCATGCCTCAGGATGACGGATGTGTGATCAGGTGTTTGCTTCCTCGCACGATGCGTTTGCTCTCCATTCGAGTACCGCAAGAGGCGTTCGAATCGTTCTCCGTTCCGACTTGGAGCCTGGCTCTGTCCAACGCGAAGGTGTCTTTATTACAATGCGTTATTAATAAGAGCCAAAGCCACTCCTCATCTGGTGGTTTTCCGGACAACCCGTGGTCCACTATGCATCTACACGCCGCCATTTCCGTTTTAGAGAGTGCTACCACACGACGGCCAGAAATATTCCGTTTCCAGGCTCGATCGTCCACTCCGAGTATATCATAGAGTAAATGTAGAGCACTCGCATCTAGTAGTCTTTTCCGAAGCAAAGACCTTTGTCTCCGACTGCAACATTCCTTAACGTTTCATGAGTGACCTCAGCCCGTCGGAGTGGTAAGATACTCTGGACGTCACGTCGCGATCGGCTTAAAGGCAGGACGCGGTCTACCAAAGGTTGCTCTTCGACGATGTGGCGCTTTCACTCAGCAAACTCGAATTGATTGTTCAATCGCGAGCAGATATCAATCGAAGGGCATCGCACCACACTCAGCTCCCGTCTCTTCAAGATTCGACCTAATTGTGGTGGACTTGCAAAACAGCTTAAGTTATAGCAAGCTAACGTATTCTATGACATTGGTGCAAGCACAGGTAGAGGTCCTACCGAAGGGGAATTGGGCCTGCGTTCTGCAGTGTACTGAACACTCCATGGATCTCGAGTACGACATCAGACGAAAACGCCGAGAGCACGTCTGGAGACAAGATAAAGCGACACATGTGTTCAGTTGCTTGATATGCTCAGGAACGCGAAAGTGTGGTGGCAACTAGCTTAATGGCTGCCTATGGGATGGAGAAAGCGGCGAAAGCAAAAAGCAGCTCGCATGGCAGAACCAAAAGAGCGCCCAAAAGCATCCTGAGATGTCATAAAGGCAGAGAAAACTTGATCACCCGAACGGGCAAAGATGGAGGCCGGGAAGACGACTAAGGACACCGCGATGAAGACGAAGAACGGCCAGTACCTAGGTATCAGGATGCAGAGATTCAGATTTCAAGCCATGAGAGGGTTGGTGCGAGGGATCGCAATCTCCTATTCATCTCCTCTATGATTTCGAAGGCAAAGACCTTCCTTCCGCGCCTCGCATACAAGGTCGTCTTTGACGTTCTCAATCCGGACATGATCCACCAGCGACCTCTTCACTTTCACCCTCACTTTCGTTCCGCCGGAGACGGAATATCAACGTGCCGGTGGTGAGGGTACAACTACTTCGGAATTCCTCGCCCCGACTTTTCACATCTAGCATCACCAAACAACATCTTGAAGCCGTTCGCGCCACATGGCTGCACCGCAGGACTACGACGGCGCGCCTTGGGCAACCAGCAGCAGCAGTCTTAGATCCATTGCCCCCTCTGCTCTGAACGGCTCCAGTCCTTCCGTTACATCGACGCGGAACAACGCAGCTCTCCTGCAGCAGCTCGCCGAAGCTCACGCCGCACAACAAGCCCTGGAACGACGCCTCGAAGACCAGGAACGCGAGTCTGAAGCCCGCCTGCAGCAACAGACGCGGGAAAATAACCACAGAGTAGCACAGCTACAAAAGAAAGTAAAGGAAGAATTGGCTGAACAGCAGCGTACTTTTCGCGAAGAAAAGCGCGAAATCCTAGATCGCACAGAGCAGCAGAAGCGCGACGCAGATCGACGTATCATGGACTTAGAGAAAAATGTAACTCTACGTCAGAAGCGTGAAGCCGCTATCAAGGCTGTGTTCTTTCGCGAGTTCGAAAAAGAAAGGGAACTGTTGATGCTGGAACAGAAGCTGGACGAGAAGTGGAAGGCACTGGGCAAGCGACGGGAGCAACTCACATTGTCATACAAGAGGCTAGAAGAGGCGAAGCTAGAGCTTGACGAAAGGCTCGCTCTCGCGTCCCAGCATGAGGAGGCCAACGATACCAACGACGACGACCCATCTCCGAACACACCACCTCGTCGACCCGGCCAGACCAACCCCTTTACCTACGGCAACACCAAGCTCCTCGACCTCCACAAGCTCAACCCCCACCGCCACGCCTGGGCCCTCCCCTCGGCCGACATCTCCATGCAGAACAAGCACCTCGCCCTCCTCCGCAAGCACGACTACTACGCCGGCTGGCTCGACGCCATGAAATCGCTCGACCACCAAAAAGCCCTCGTCACGGCCCTCCAGCCCCAGAAACCCAACACGCGCGCCCCCCTTCCCGTCGATATGGCACACTTCCAAGACCGCAACGACCCGCGCAACCCCACCAACGCCGGCGTCAACGCGGGCCTGCTGTTCGCGCACGCGGCGCTGTGCAGCGCGCACAACCTGCCCGAACACGACGTGCGCCTTGACACGCGCCAGTGGGCGCTGGCGAGCTTGAAGCCGCTGGCGCTCCACGACGCGTTTGGCGAGTATGCGTTTTGGGACGGGGTGGATTTCGCCGTGGAGAAGATGACGCGGTTGTTTACGCTGAAGATCGAGCGGGGGATCTGGAAGACGGGTGAGGATGCGGCGCAGATTGCGCTGTTGAAGAACGGCGGGGTGAGGCGCAGGGATGAGGTTGTGCTGGGGCGGAGGATTGTGCAGAGGGAGGTGCAGCGGTTGGGGAGGAGGGCGAGGGGGGATGACGAGGGGTAGGGATGGAGGAGGGCATGGTGTTGGCGCGAGGGGATGGGGGGGGACGGAAAGGGTGGGGAGTGAGACAGCTGGATCGCGATGGTCATGCTAGGTCATGTTCTGGGGGTGAACACGAAGCTTGAAAGAAACGGATGGATGATTCGTAAGGACGTAAAACCACGGCATGCACCATACGTTTTGCCCATCATAACGCCAGCTCCCCACCCCCTCAAACCTCCTCCTTCTCCTCGAACTCGACCAACTCGGTCCCCGCCTTACACAAATCCCCCTTCCCATGCACTACCCTCTTGACCACGCCATCTACGGGACTTCTGATCACAGTCTCCATCTTCATACTCTCGATTACCACCAGCGCCTGGCCCGTCTTGACTTCATCACCTTCCCGCACCTCCACTCTCAACACCTTACACGGCATGGGCGCTAGCACGGAGTTCTTGACGTCTTTGACACCAAGTGCTTTCTTCGTCCATTCGGGCATGGCAAGTCGCAGACGGTATTGCCGACCGGCTTGGAAGAGGGTCAGGCGGTCTTCATCGCGAATGAAGGTTGTGTTGAGGCGCGTATGTGGGAAGAATGAAGTCAGTGTGGTTGTAGAGGGTGAGAAGGTGGATGTTACGTTGGCGTATGTTGTGCCGTTCACTGTGATATCGAATTGTGCGGGCGCGGTTTGGCGGATCGTTACGGGTGTGGATGTTGAGTCGCCTTTGCCGTCGGCGGGGATTTCAACGAAGTTGAAGTCTCGTTGTTGGAAATTCGTGCCTGAGCCGAAGCCGATGGTAGTCACGGGTGGGCCGGAGAAGGGGTCGCCATGTGCAGAGGAGATTTCTTGTAATGCAAGACCCAGAGCAGCTTGGGCGTAGACTTCGGGTGCCGGAGGTTGAGGTGTAAAAAGCTCAGCGTGATGCTTCTGAATGTAACCGGTTTCGACGTCTCCGGCGACGAAGTCGGGGCTCACGCACATGCGCTTGATGAACTCGATGTTGGTGATGGGTCCGGCGACCTCATACTCCTCTAACGCAGCCTTCAATTTCTGAATGGCAGCTTCTCTTGTCGGTCCCTGAACGATGAGTTTCGAGATCATGGGATCGTAGTGTGACGAGACTTCGTCGCCAGCAATAAAGCCTGAATCGATCCGCACTGTAGGCGTGGGCGTGGGTGTTCGGAGGTGCAGAAGGAGGCCTGAATCTGGGATGAAGTTCATGTCTGGGTTCTCGGCATAGATGCGGGCTTCGATGGCATGTCCTCGCTCTGCAATGCGCTCTTCGATCTGTTCCTGGGTAAGCGGTAACCGACCGCCTTCTGCTACAATGAGCTGCCATCGGACCAGATCTTCTCCCGTGACCATCTCGGTGACAGGATGCTCGACCTGCAACCGTGTGTTCATCTCCATGAAGAAGAACTCGCCGGTGTCGTTGTCGAAGATGAAT
>TARA_R110002003_G_scaffold125_2_pt1 | contig 14425 bp, 20 predicted proteins | sample TARA_R110002003 | Tara Oceans TARA_R110002003 (sample SAMEA4396441) | marine metagenome | biome: Westerlies Biome; feature: [SRF] surface water layer (ENVO:00010504); material: water (ENVO:00002006), including particulate matter (ENVO:01000060) such as... | depth 5 m | reverse complement strand
GTAGAGCAAAGGCTTTGAGTGTGCCCTCGTTCAGATCTGACCATACAAGGTGCGTGTCCTCTGGCGGCTGTGAACGTGCTCAATGTTGGCTAGGTTCGGTCTCAGTTGACTAACTAACGAACAAACACTTATTTACAATGCTACAAGAGGACGGTCCTGCACGTTGCTATTTACATCTCACGGACGATGCAACTGGAAGATCGGGGTCACGGAACCGAAGCTTGAATATCGTTCAGTGTAGTCTGTAGTTTGGATTCGAAGAGTGCAAAATACGCCGAGGATAGACAGGCTCTGATATACCCTTGATTGTTAACCTCGGACTAGGTGCTGCACAGGTTGCATTGGGACACCAATTATTACGCCACCTGTGGTGTCTCTCGGACGAAGTCTGGTTTCCAGGTCCCCGGTTGTGTCGGTCGCTTCTGACGCGTCGTCCACCATTCACAGGGCCAGGCTAGCGCGAGCCTTGCAGTGTGTAGCACAGGGAAGTGGTCGCTACCAAAGCCTGGGCGAGTAGAGCAACGGACATGTCCGCACTGACACCACATAGGGCTGCGATGAAGCGGACACTTTGACAGCATCTGAATCTGTCAACGACGGTGGCTTTTGACGGGCGTGTCAGGTCGGCAAGATCACACGGCACGGGCGCTGATGCTCGTCAGGATCTCTTGCGCTCGGCTCACCCGAGCGATCCGCGACGAGGGCCTGACGAGCACTCCTTCACGATGCCGATACGGGGCGTTGTGGTTTCCGCTCTCGGACAGGCTCTGGGGCGCGCAGAAGTACACACCCGTCGGAATGGCAACGTTTCTGCTTGACGCGGTGGTGGTTCAAGCAGCCAGTCAGCGCGCGTATGCTGTGTCTCCATGCCGTCATGCCGGCGGTGGCCCACGGATGTCTCGACGCAGGACGGCGGCTGGCAGCGCCTCGTGCAGCGTAGCGGCCTCACCCATTGTTTTTCGTCCCGCGGTACCTGACGCAACGCGCCAAGAGCGACCTGTGCCTTTGCGCTTCTCGAACAACGACGAGCGTTCATGCGCCGTCTCTTCAAACAACCATGGCGGCACGCAGGACATGCTGGAAGCGTGTAGGTGCGGTCGCGCTGCCGGCGACTGTCTGCAGACCGGGATGACCCCATCCATGCACACGCTCTCCTGAGCGTTGGACCGCCCTGGCTGCATCCGCACCCTCGTCGACCTGCCCGCTGTGAGTGGTTGCCGCTGGGCCTGCGGGCTCCTCAGCTGCAAATCCCCCTGGCCGAGGCTGGGCACGCGCCGGCCATGGAGCAGCGTTCGCGATGGCACAACGTCGCAAGCAGAAGGGAACATGGCTGTCCGGCACACACGTAGGGCAGCAATACCGCCGCATGGCGACAGTCACGCTTCGGCCAGCAGCATCGCGTTCCCACGCAACAAAACGGTGTCTAAAACTGGATTACGCTACCGCTGGCTGGCCCGTGCACACTAAGGCTCGACAAGGGTTAGCGCTTGAACGCGGTCCATCCTGTTAATCTCCCCTTTCGCTCCCCAAGTCGCTCATTTACCTCGCCGCTGCCTCCAACACCCGGGTTCCGCATCGTCACCTCATCGTCGGTGCGATCTTGTCCTCGGTCTCTTCTCCTTGTCGACTTCTGCGAAGTGCCGCCACTCCTTTCGGCCTTTGCCCACGTTCTTTTCACCACAATCCTTCTCTTAGGCTCCGCCTGTCCACTCCTTAGCACTTTCCCCGCCCACTTGCCCTCCTTGACGACCTGAATCGCTTTCGGACGATCCATCCATCTTCGAACCCTGCTCCCCGGCCAGCAGACTTCTTTCCTTGACACCATCCGACGCGCCTGGGCCGTGTTCGACCTCGACCCCACGCGGATTGGAACCGTTGATAGCTACGCTCAGCCATACCTTCACACTCATATTCTTGGACTATTCCTCCTCACGATACTTTACGACCCTTGATAGACGGAGACTGTCCCTCCATTCATCCCACCACCAGAACCAGACCCCATCGGTCTCTACCTACCTTACCCGAGTATGCAGTCCAACGACGACGCCATGGTGTCGCCTTCACCCTCGCCCGGCGCCCAAGCCACCCCAACTCCCACACAAGGCTCGGCCCCGCGCCGGCCACCGCGAAAGAGCACCCTTACCCAGCAGCAGAGGAACCAGAAGCGACAGAGAGCCACTCAGGACCAGCTGGTCACCCTCGAGGTCGAGTTCAACAAGAACCCCACCCCTACTGCTGCGACCCGCGAACGGATCGCCTCGGAAATCAATATGACCGAGCGATCGGTACAGATCTGGTTCCAGAACAGGTGAGCATCTTGGACACCGCGCTCACATTATGAGCTGACCCATATACAGGCGCGCAAAGATCAAGAACATTGCGAAGAAGAGCATTGAGAACGGCGATGACTGCAATGACATCCCAGAGTCAATGCGGAGGTATCTTGCGCTGCAGGCCATGGAGTCTGGCAAGTCAATAGGAACCAGCTTCCTCGGTCGCGCAGCTGGTATGCCATACGGCAGCGGTATGCTTCTTAACACCGACACCAGCTCGTCCAAAGTTGGTGAGTACATTTATATGTCACACCTGAACGAATTGAACTGACGAGATGCAGTGATCCACCACTTTGCCTGCCGATCGCTCAGCGTGGGCAGTTGGAGGAGAGTTGGGCAAAGCGCCATGGATCTGGTTATCTTCTACTCACCCGAGAAGTGCTGCGTCACATACTACATCAACAACGACTCAGCCGGCTACAAGATTGAGTACCCATTCTCGTACATCAAGAACATCAGCTTGGAGAACGGCGATTTGACAGCCAATGCGGAGGGTGCATCCCAACGACCGGGCGGACTGGTAGTGGAGCTCAATCGCCCGCCGAATTTCTTCATGGACTCCTCTGGATCGGGGGGCTTTTTCCAATGCGGCGATTTCACCGAGGACCAGCAAGCATCGAACATCTTGGTTCACCACTTGGGCGGTCATCCGAAGGTGCTCAGTGGCCAACTGGCGAAACTTGTGTCGCTGGAATCGTTTCAGAACCGACACAACATGTACGACCCCAACACCCTCGCGGTCTCGGCGCCGGTTTCGCCAATCAACCACCGACCTGCGTCTCAACCCAACCACCTCGTACACCCTCACCACATGGGCATGTATCAAGACTCACATCTCGCGCCTGCACCATTCCCGCATCGTGGTCACAAACGCCAGCGTAGTAGGTCTGTGCCAGTCGCCATGGACTTCTCCATGCTGCGCAACCCAATGCCGTCGTTTTTGATCCAGCCAGAGCCATCGCCATACATGCCTCACAATCCAGAGATTTTTGCTCCTGTTCCACAAAGTGCTTCAGGTCCTCTTGGCCCGCATCTCAGCATTGACACTTCGGCTGGGTACGGCATGGACTACCGACAGTACCCCATGTCGGCCACGACTGCCAACTCACCATCCGAGTACGGCACGCCCTTTTTCACCTCTGGTCCGTCGAATGAGAATATTCCTGCTTCGAATTTCGGGCAACAGTACAATATTCCTCCGTACGTGCACACACCAATGGGCCCTCCTCCCCACTCTGGTGCGGCTACCTCACCGATGCCGGCGATGGGCCACCCTGACCCAATAATCGCCAATCAGTCTCCGCCACTGAGCTCTTTCGGCCGTGACAACCATGCGGACGTGTACCCAATGTCACACGAGCACGGCATGTCTGAAGAGGCTCTCCAGATGACGGACATGTACGCGAAGCAAAACATCAACATGCCCATGCCGTCGCCTTACATGGAGGAGAACGTCGATGATCTCGACATGCAGAACCTTGTATCTTTCGGCACGATAGATCCATCAAGTCTGTCGCCTGAGCACCACCAGATGTAGGCGTACGTTGGTCCTGGTTCTCGTGTCTCTCTCTCGTCACTCCGTCCTTGGCTTGCGTGAATACCCAGTCGCTGTTGCATCGGCCTAGGTAGCTTGGTGCGCGATGCTCTGCCTTGAGACAGGCATGAGCAGGTGCTGCCCTCGCTCATCGACGCCGCACCCATACTTAATATGTGCTCGCCCTTTCGCTTACATATGGCCTCCGGTTCGTCCGACATACTGCATCCTCACCCTCTCGCCTTTCTGCCGCTGCCAGGAAGACACCCTTCTCACCCGCCTTCGACTTTAGCTTCGTAACGCAAATTGAACGACCACCACAGCGGGATTGTTTACATTTATGGCGTTGCAAAGGTGGGACGGACGGAAACATCTACACACAGAAAAGGCGGACTGGTGGAACCTGCGCCACCACCAACACTGGTGGGAGTCGGGCCGCAGTCTGGTTGTTTTCTTTGCTGGCTATATTCGGGTTGTTTTTTTCTTGTCATTTTCTCGCAAAGTTCGACTTGTTCCCTTTGTTGCTGCGACGATTCGCCATATCCTGCCAGGTGGAGGACTACATTTGAGGAGATCTTGCTGCGGGGGTTCTGGGGATGAAATAGCCGCTGTGCGTGCTGGACGGTAGCTTTATAAGGTCTTCAGAAGCAATACTCTTTACTGCTGCAGAGTCAGTAACAACATGTCATTACGGTACTATTGCGCCTACCTGTGCCCTGGACCGTGATGTATGGAATTGGAGGGTAAGAGGGAGGAGAAGGCCTTATATGTGGTGAAATTACGATGTGCTCATATCCTGGGTACGACAAGAATGCCAATCGCAATCTCTCCGTCGCATTGCGCCCTATGCAGCAGATGGGAATTATTGATCCGTCCAAATGGTAAATTTGGATCAAAACACATAATTTCAGTGGAATTCGAATTGCAATGGTGCGCAGCCAATGGAGCGGCGGGGGAAGCCTCAGACGAGCGAAGAAATTTTGCACGACTCGCGACTACAGTTTCTCCACACAATCCATGAAGAATCGACTTGGTAATCCTTGATCACATCACATAGCAGTGAGGGTTGTACAGTTGCTTCTGGGAATGCCCCAAGTCCAGTCGGGTCCAGCGAACATCAGCTCCCGAATTAGTGATGCGACAAGGCAGCGAAGTCAGGCAGTGTGACAGCTCTCGAGTGGTGGGCTGGAGCTTACGCCAAGCAGAGTCGAGAGGTGCAGGCTGACTGTGTATGTCAGTCCTGAGGCGCTTACTCGGTGGGACTCGTGACAAGTACTTCTGTGGTAAAGGCGCAAACGAAAAGCTTGCTGGGAAAGTTCGAATCGAGGCTTGAGACAGGACGGTACATGACGTGCAGGACTTGCGACTTGCAGTGGCCTGGCGAAGGCGCGGCGAATCGGTGCCTGGGCAGGTTCGGGCGAGACTCTCGGAGGCCGGAGCTTCAGCAAGCCTTGCCATGCGGCGATCAGCGATGCGGCCCCTGACTGACTGGCGCTCTCATTTCTGCTTGCAGCCTGCAGACTTGCAGCTCCTGAAAAAGCCCGAGACCCCTTGAGCACCGTTTGCATTGCCCGCCCACGCACGCGACACTCACCACTCGGCCTCAATTGCTGCTGCATCGACTCGCAGGCACTCTACCTGCACCTGCACCTGGGCTTGGCGAGGCGGCCCTTCCGCGTCGTTCGTGTGGAGCAGCAAACGGCCGCGCCACCAGGCACACGGAACACAGCACACAGCACACACACTTTGCGACGCAGCCACGCGCGCTGACGGAAGCATTGAGCATCCTCGAGCTGCAGCCAGACTCGCATCACGTAGGTGGAACCCCTAGCCCTTCCTAGCTTTGCAAAGCGTCCGCGGCTCCCGCTCCTGCAGCTTCCCAGTGCATCCGGCAGTCCCCGGCTTCGTCGGACGAGGCGCATGAGCGCGTCAACTTTAACGCTGCCCTCATAAGAAATCACCCCCCCAAGCACCTCAGGCCACCGCTGCCCCGAGCCCCCAGCTGTGTGCCCGCTGCTGCCCTCGCCTGCGCCCGCCCAACGTCCTCGAGTCGTCGCATGCTGATCGCCGCCGTCTAGCCGTCCACGCATCCACGCCATCCTCCAAGCGCCGTCGTCGCGTCTTCCTTGCCTGTCTTCACCGCCTGCCTCTGGTAGCGAAACCGACCGACGCTCCTCAACGCCCACGGTCGACCCCTACGCATCTGTTCTCCGCCCACAATCCGAGCAATTGCTGCCATGCCTGTCCGATCCATCAACCCGTTCGCCGCTGCCCCCAACTCTCCCTCCGACGCCCTCACCGAGAAGCGCGAGCCCCAGCGACGGTCCTCGTTCGCCAAGGGCAACAAATTCACCTCGCTCTTCGGCGGCTCGCCCAAGTCGCGGACTGACGCTGCTGTGCTGCGCGAAGCCCTCGTCGCCCAGCAGCAGGCTCTCCTGAACTCGCCGTCTCCGCAGCAGATCAATCTCTCGTCCCTGTCCCTGCCTACCATCAATCTGACCACTGCGACCGGCGAGAAGATGCCCACCGAGCCCAAGACGCTTTTCCAGCCCCCGTCGCCCGAAGAGCAGCGGCGGATTGCGCGAGCACATGCACAGTTCGGGCCCCTCGCATCGCAGAAGCACAGATACCAGAGCACCTTCGAGGGCGAGTTTGGAGACCCCATCGAGGACGAGCCGCCATATTACTTCTTATTCACAACCTACATCAGCTACTTAATCTTAATCGTATTCGGCCATGTGCGCGATTTCTTCGGCAAGCGCTTCAGGAAACAGCACTACAGCCATCTGCAAGAAAAGGACGGATATGCGCCCCTCAACAGCGACTTTGACAATTTCTACACCCGTCGGCTGAAGATGCGAATTAACGATTGCTTCTCACGACCTACTACCGGCGTGCCCGGACGTTTCATCACAGTCCTCGACCGCAAGTCGGACGATGGCAACAACACGTTCAAGATGACAGGAACTACGACTGAGACATTGAATATGAGCTCCTACAATTACCTTGGATTCGCGCAATCCGAGGGACCGTGTGCCGACGCTGCCGAGGCCGCCATCAGGAAGTACGGAGTCACAATGGCCAGCCCTCGTTCCGACAGCGGCACTTCAGAGCTTACCGTCGAGGTCGAGGATCTGATTGCTAAATTCGTCGGCAAGCCCGCGTCCATGGTCTTCTCCATGGGCTTTGTCACAAACGCTACCACCTTCCCGACCATTGTTGGCAAGGGCTGCCTCATGATTTCCGATGAGCTGAATCACTCTTCCATACGATTCGGTGCACGTCTTTCTGGAGCTATGGTCACAATGTTCAAGCACAATGACATGCGACATTTGGAAAAGAAGCTGCGCGAAGCCATTTCGCAAGGCCAGCCCCGCACTCACCGTCCGTGGAAGAAGATCTTGGTTGCCGTCGAGGGTCTGTACTCCATGGAGGGCACCATGTGCAATCTGCCCGGCATCATTGAGCTCAAGAAGAAGTACAAGTTCAATCTCTTTGTTGACGAGGCCCACTCCGTTGGTGGTGTTGGCCCTCGAGGACGCGGTGTCTGCGACTACTTCAGCATCGATCCATCCGAGGTCGACATTCTGATGGGGACCCTTACAAAGTCCTTTGGCGCAAACGGTGGCTACATCGCAGCCGAGAAGTCCATCATCGACAAACTTCGCACACAAAACGCAGCCATGCTCTTTGCTGAATCACCTGCCCCGCCTGTCCTCGTTCAAATCGCATCCGCCCTCCGCATTATCAACGGCGAAATCGTGCCTGGCCAGGGCGAAGAGCGTCTGCAACGTCTTGCCTTCAATTCCCGCTACCTACGCCTTGGTCTCAAGCGCCTCGGCTTCATCGTCTACGGCCACGACGACTCTCCCATTATTCCCGTCATGCTTTACAACCCCGCCAAGATGCCCGCCTTCTCGCACGAAATGCTCAAGCGCAAGATCTCTGTCGTCGTTGTCGGTTATCCTGCCACGCCGCTCGTCTCCAGCCGAGCACGTTTCTGCGTCAGTGCTGCGCACACCAAGGAGGATCTCGATCGCATGCTTGCAGCCTGCGACGAGATTGGCGACATCCTGCAACTCAAATTCAGCTCGGGTGTTGCGGGTGGCGCGGAACCCGAGGAACTGGTCGAGAAGACGGATGCTCCGGTCAAGGAGCTCAAGCCTCCAAGGTGGAAGATCGAGGACGTGCTCAAGAGAGGCGTGGAGGACGTGCAATTGCCGCTTAGATGAACGCAGCACGTGATGGCATAATGGTGGAAGTGAGGCGTTTTGACGCCCTGGAGGTCGGACTGGGGTCGGAGAGGGTGTGCTGTCAGCCTCACATACGGATGTGCGACATGCGCCCTTCGCCCTACTACCTGGATCGTCACACCACACCACATGTCATCCATTCCATCCTCGAATATCACGGCCTTTCCTAGCATTTTCGGAGCATGGGCCATTTTTCCCTTTCGACTTGTACGAATAACACTCTTCAATACCCTCGCTGTACTACCTTTTTCTCACACAAATATTTACTTCTTGCGACCTCTTGATACCAACTTATCAGAGGATTTCTCCTGGGACAAAGACGTGGCTTGTGGTTATGAGGCTAGACCTTTTCTTCTGATGCCCTTGTTTGGGCGGGCATACAGCGAGTGGTAATATCTAATAGGAGGATGAGGAGCGCAAAGTGGTGTAGATAGAGATAGGATGCCTCGGTGTAGAGGTCAGATGAGGAGAATGAATGGAATGGCATGGAATGCGGTTGGAGACCATGTGCTTGTTTCACGCGAATGGGTGAAGATGTGATGTTTTTGTAATGTCTAGACTAAGTGTGAAGCTACACATTACCATTCTCTTGGTAATCGAACAAGTCATTGTCATTTCTCATCACAGCGGACATTGTCTCGCTGCGATGTTTGTGCTGTGCGTGCGTGGATTGATATCGTTCGATCAAAAATAGCAAGTGCTAGGTGATTCATGTCACTTGACTATCTTGTTGAAACACGCACTTGGATAGCATTTTCATTACTATGCGATAGGCAAAGCTGCTCGTGTGCACACGACTCGGCAGGCAAACCCAACCCTATATGCGATCAGTACGCATACTCGTGTTCACGGACGAGCGACTGCCCAGAGTCTAAGAAACCGTGCTGCAGATTAGACCCATTTCGGGGGCTTGTTGACAAAGGTCTCGCGTCACTGTACCTCGTGTTTGCGGGTGGGGCTGGATTGCGATCTTTTGCGGCTTGAAGGAAGTCGTGAATGGAATACTTGTTCGAGAAGTAGAGATAGTGTGGTACGTCGTGTGATGCTGTGCGGCATGGAAGGGGCGGTGTTGGGTTGTATGACGAGGACTGGGCTAAGTGTTTGTCACAGCATTTTGGGCGTGGGAAAGTTGATCGGTATCGTGGTGCATGAGGCTGTGCTTGTTGATGCATCACTGGGTCGAAAAGGGTTGATAGCTATCTGCATTCCATGGTACACGAGGCTAGCAGGTTTACTGTGGGATGGGGCAGATGGAGGTCTGGATTATTTGTGCATCACGCTACACAAGGCCGTGCTGTTCTTTACTGTTTGGTGGTAGGTAGGGAGCATGCGTGAGGCTGTGCTTGATCGCCGGGGAAGTGGGATATGGTAGGACAACAGCGTATGGAGACAATGGGTGGGCAACGCGAGGAGAAGTGACAGGCGCGGCAGTACAGTCTTATCCGGTGGCAAGACAGCATCAATGATGTCTTGGGTCGGCTGATGATCAGAAAAGTCCAAGAATGCGGCTCTGACGAGGAGGACTCGCACACTTACGGTCTTTCGGCCATGACAACGGCCCGTGGGATGGACGATGGAGCAATAGCAAGAAGGGTATGCGGCTCTGCTCAGTAATAGCGCGTGACTTCTCATTGATCGGCCCAGAAAGGATAGCTTCGTCATTTTTCACGTACACTTCCGGTGCTAGAGATAAGCTCGGCCGCTTCGATCGTCTCAGACTTGCTTTTGTTTGGGTTCATAATGAATGCTTAAGTTCAGGCGTGGTGGGATCGTCCATGGCCGGTGAAGGAAACAGTACCAAGCCGGTGGGAAGCTGCGGGGTCAGTAAGGATGTAGCCGGTACTCTTTGTTGCTTCTTCTGGGGTAGCTTGGAAAGCAGTGGAGCGTAACAACCGACCGTGCGGAAGCGGGTGGTGATGGAGACAGTTGGCGTGACGGGCATGACAATTGCTCCGCCACTTGTAAGTGAAAACATATCACAACCTCACTACTGATGCTGGATGTTAATGTAGTGTTCGGTTCAAAATGTTCGGATAGTAGAGTAAAACGTCATATGCCTCCGGGCTGCAGTCTTCCAATCAAGGTTTAGGGCAACCCTGGGATATTTCCGCTTCTTACCAGATCAATGTTTGCGTAAAGCCGAGTGGTCGCCAGAACGGTCGGCTAAGAGATAGCTTCGAAAGTGGAGGACTAAACGAACGACGGTGGAGTCGTTAGGGCGGCTCGCCCCGTCCGGTAGGGTACGTCCTCAAGACGACATCAAGCTGAGACATGACACATGGAAAAGTCTTACCAATCTAAACGATTTGATTTGGGTTTTCCAATCAAGACGAAAGCTTTCCCATGCTGGTGGTCCGTTGACGAATCGAAGCTACAAGGCTGAAAGGCTACAATGTCATCCGACAGTCTTCATGCACCTTCATGCAGCCTTCGTCCGGTGTGCGAGATATCGTGCCCTCGTGTTTGATAGTGGCCGCAGCCTTCCAGTATGTCGGCTATTGGCCCGATACGTCATCGTAGATTGGCGGGCGTAACGACGTGCATAAGAAGAGCATGGGAGCCCCGGATGGCAAAGGAGGCCGCAGTTCGACTTGCAGATGCGGGTCCAGCGCGGATCCACGTTGCAAACTGCGAACTGCTGTATGAGAGCCGCAGTGCAGAACGCGCGCGCACTCGAAATGTGGGCTCAAGTACTATGAGGACCGTTCTGAAGTATGGGGTGAACGTCCTGAAGCTTAGCTGGCATGTGTTGATGGCGATATCTGGATGAGGCTGAGCAGTGGTTGTGTGCTAGCTTCTGATGACACAAACAAGGACCAGCTACCATTATATGAAACGTTGCGGATAGGGCAGTACATTCGGTGCGACAGGTGCCCTCCCAGGTAACGAGCAAGCTTGAGGGTGCAAGTCGTCCTTCGGCTGTTGGTGGGGTGAGCTGTCCGGCATGAAGGGCGGGCGGGGCGTCCAGGTGGTCAGGCGCGCAAGACGCAGCGCAAGCCACGATCGTGAGACGCTCAACTTACAATTCGGGACATGGTCAGTCTGGATTGATCTTGAGGGTTGTCGCTTTGACCGCCTTCTGCACGGCTTCGAAGATCAGAAGTCGCACCACGCATGGGGCAAAGAGGGGTCAAGGCACGATGCTAGCATCATTCCATGTTTGCGCTTGGTGCAGCACACCTTTCAACATCTCCAGTGCAACGCTCAACACGCCGACGCTAGAAAGAAGCACCATACTATGATGCCGCACATTTTATCAACGCGCGTAAGACCGTGCGGGCATGCACGACAGCACCGACCAGGCACGAATGCAACCAGGAGGCACGGAAGAATCGGCGACCCTCATGAGTCCTTCATATGCATGCCAATCCCCTTGGTTGCGCCTATCAACCACTCAAGGTGGCACCGGTGAGTAGTGTCTGAGGCTCCATCGCATGTGGCAAGCAGACTGTCGTACTCGTTCGCGCAAAAAGGCACCGATTTGCCTGCTTTCATGGCGCGTCCTACTCAGCCGGGTGGCGGTATCCGGTCAGACGTCGACGACCAATCTCATGGTGAGGCGCGCGAGCGCCCTGGTGCGCGTCCAATAGAGCCTCGTCTCAGGTTTGTTCTGAGCAACCGGGTGGTCGAAATAGTCCATGTTCGGGAGGTGCATCGATCCCGAGGTGCAGAACCACGGTGCTACCATTGCCGTGGGCGGAGGGCGCGGATAGAGCATTCATGGTAGGACGAGTATGAGGGACTCTCGGGTATATCTTTCTCGAGGTCCTCGACTCTGCCTCAGATTCATCAGCCGACCCTTCATTCACTTCCTTCATCAATCACTTATCGCTTCACGTTTTGCCTCATTCCATTCTTTCGTTCACCGTCATCGCCGTGCTATCAGGCAACCTTGAACCCCCTTCACCAACGTGGTCATCTGTTAAGATGAACCCCCAAATGGGACCTGGACCACAGGCAGGGTATCAGCAGCAGTTGCCCCCACAGACCCAGAATGTCAGCCAACAACGGCAAACCCCTGGCGGTCAACAGAAGCCAACTCAAGGACAACAGCAGACACAGAACCTCTACGTCAACTACGACCCTCAATTGGCGCTGTTCATGTTGGAGAAGGCTAAGAATGATGAAAGCTGGATAGACGTCAAGCCAAAGAAGCAACATGTTGCCCTTGAAGAGCTGGAAGACAAACTCATCAAATTCCGACGCAGCAAGGACTCAGTGACCAAGGCTCTTGATGAGATTCCTTCGGCCAACTGTCGTGCGGTGATCAACGACCTGGTCGAGGACCAGAATGAAGAGCTCTGGAAACGCAACCGAACCCTGCAATTTACGATCGCAGCCGTGTTGATCTCGTGGCGTGAAAATCGCCGTCAAAGACAGCTCAAGAGGGTGCAGGTCATCTTGAAGACCGAGCCCTCTGGTATGCAAGATCCCCAGATGATGAAGTCTACGGCCGGCGGCTCTGGCAATGGCAACATTGCACAAGACATGAACAAGACTATGAAGCAGAACGGCATGAGTCAGGGTCAGCCACATAACATGGGTGCGATGATGGGGCAGCAACCGAGGAACAATCCCCCCGGCCAAGGTATGGGACAAAGCCAGCACTTCGAGCAACGCCCACCACCGCCTCCTGGTGGTCAAGGCCAAATGCACGGAAACGCACCTGCTCCGCCTCCACCTCCGCCAGGCGGTCCCCAAGGACATGGAGGCGCGCCTCCACCCCCGCCACCACCTCCTGGCGGCGCTCATCCACCACCCCCCGGAGCTCATGCTCCGCATGGCAACATGATGCCAGGCGCTTATCCAGGTACTATCCCTATGCATGCAAGACAGAGACAGCCACCCATTGAAGTCCATGATCCTCGCTTTACGCACAAGAAGTCGAAGCACCACAAGGGTCATCACGATGAGTCGTCATCAGGATCGAGTAGTAGTGGGTGGGAGTCTGAGTCTGGCAGCTCTGGCAGCTCTAGTTCTGAGCCCATTCGCGTGCGCAACGTAGAGCATGGTGCTTACGGTCTCGTTGGCCGGCGAGACAGAAGCTCTAGGCATTCGTCGCGAAGGAAGCATTCTCGAAAACACGGACTGGAACGTAGTGGCATTCTTCGTAGCAGGAGTGTTAGCAGACACCGTTCTTCTAGCCGACAACGCTCGCTCAGCCGACCCCATTCAACTAGACGGCGCAGAAACTCTGATTTGATCGACCCGCCGCCGATGGGCAGACACAGCGCGAACTCATCCAAGCCCAGTTCGCCAAAGCTTCCACCTATCAACATCTTCATGCCTGGCAACAACAGCAGCGGGGATGAACGAGGTCGTCGACACGGGAAGACACGCGGGCGACGCAACAGCGGCAATGTCTCCCCTACCAAGCTCTACAACAAGCAAAAGCTTGAGAGGATTAACTTGTCGCACCCAATGTCTCGCGGAAACTCCAGCGAGTCGTGGCAATCATGGGATCGTGGCAGTGACACAACATCTTTCACAACATCCTCGGCTGTGTGCGTCCTCGTGGCCATGATCGCACGCAATCGTACTCGCATCAGCAAAGATACTCAACATCACCACGCCGATTTGACAACTTAGACCACCGTTATCCCATCAGAACAACACGTGCCGACGACTACCCACACGCATCGCCCCCGCATGGACGCGATCCATACATTGAGCCTGCTTTCAGCAGCCGCCCGCTACCTCACCGCCGCAACACAACGCAAGGATACTCTAATCCATTTGCACCTGCACCTGGTCTTCGCCGAAGCAATACACAGCAGCCATACAACTATCCTGGGATGCATCAACCCGAGTACCCCTACCAGCAACAGGCACGCTATCTGGCAGACCGCCCGACAGAGGATGATCGCTACAAGGTGGACGAGCTTGCTGATGCAGTGTATGAGCGCCTGAAGATGGACAACCAGCGCGCACCTTTGAGGCGACAACCGGTGCGTAGGGACGCAGGCATAATCGACGAGGACGAGTGGGACATCAGATATCCGCCAGCACGCCGGGGAGCGTACGGTGGTGTGTATGGACACTAAAATGTTTTCTTTCGTCGTTGGTTACTGTTGAGATGCCTCTTTTCAAGTCAAAAGAATGATTAGGAACTTGGCGTTCGGGAGATGTTCTTGTCTGTCCACTGCCTTCGCTTCACACACAAAAAGGTTGAACTAATAATGTATATACTTTACCTCAATCAAGTAGACTTTTTCTTGATACCGCGTTAATTCTCCTCCAATCAAGCGCTAGCAGTGCGCTGCAGAGTAGGTTTTCCACCACCACTGAGAAGTATGTGATCAAGT
>TARA_R110002003_G_scaffold41_22_pt1 | contig 14441 bp, 10 predicted proteins | sample TARA_R110002003 | Tara Oceans TARA_R110002003 (sample SAMEA4396441) | marine metagenome | biome: Westerlies Biome; feature: [SRF] surface water layer (ENVO:00010504); material: water (ENVO:00002006), including particulate matter (ENVO:01000060) such as... | depth 5 m | reverse complement strand
TGCGTCCGGCCCCACAGAGCAATCCGTTCATGCTCCCCCCTTGTACCTTTGCAACCGAGGCTTGTCAATCAGCACCAAAAAGCCAGTTACGAGCCAAATCTCGGAACCGAGCCGCGATTGACCCGGTATCTCGACGTGCTTGTTGCTGCATCGGCGGGATGGTGCGCTCAAAATAACTTGTTCTCGTACTGCATCCAATACGACGACTTGAATGGATTGCTTGCTTTCTCGTATTGCACGGCCGGGAATTGTTGCTATGAAGCAGCAGGTTGGATGGGTGATTACGTGCAGGCTTGTCGCGTGGTTCTGCACGCTGCATGATTCGGGTTTTGTCCGACAATTGATTGTGTTACCGCCCTACGCGACGTCACACGCAGCCAACTTCTTCTCTACAGCGTCCAACCCTGATGCTGGACCTTCGAGAAGCATGTTTTCGACGGGAAAATATTCGCCATGTGCGCCGGCCGTTACCACAGTATGCCCCTTGCCGCTACTCGCGGAACACACGCACGGCACACACAACAACAGCGTGGGCTTCGTGTTCACTCTAAAAACCCCCCACTATCGCAAGGACATCCTCGACAACCCTCGCCGTAATGTCCGGAAGGCTGTCGCAAAAGAGTTATCTGGCCGTGCTTGACTCTCGATCATGCAGCGAACGCCTGGCATGGCGCTACTTTCCTGGGCCGCTGTGATCGACGCGTAGCCATCCGCACCAAACCCACATTCAGAAATGCCGAGAGCGGAGCAATGTTATTGTGGAGTGTCCCATGTTGCGGTGAGTGTCACAACGACAGGCACTTAATTTCAGAGCTGCGCTTCTAGAAGCCTCCCGAGACACGTCAATGTCTGGTCTCCCGTTCAAAGAGTCATTTGTCGTACCCGCGACGACACACCGTTCGATCGCCATGTCCGCACCGTCGACTGTGCGCGCAACGCATTATCAGATCAATTTCGTGCACGCGGGTTGTGCCCGGGACGCCATCCGGTGCTAGTTTGACAGGTGTGCCTCCATTGCGCTGGTAAGTTTCGGGGTCGTCCTGGCGCTCGATTATCGAGTCAGCAACGAGTCAGGCGAATTGTACGATCTGCCATGTCAGCAGTCAACGTCTGACCACCAAAATCAGGAAGAGCAACAACACGCAAGAAAATTGGTACTGCCGATTACAGAACTCTCACCGAAGTTCAATTAATCCTTCGATATCACAACGTCCCCGCCTTACTCCACCGTTCATGCACCTTTATTCTCGGAACCCTCACTCGGGCCAGATATCGCACACACTTTGGTCCGCTAGCGGGCGCTAGGCGTGGCGCGAATGGCACGTTTTGTATGACCTTCGCGTAGGCACCGACACCGGGATCATCCCGACACCACTTCAGTGATGAAAAGAGATACGGCTTGAAGCACGATACGTGAGCTCGAAAGGAACGGCATTACAAAGTGTGAGGGGTACGCGTAATTTTGGTAGGATTTGGATACTGTAAGGATGTCTGGGTCGGTTCGCGTGGTGCTGATGTTGAATCTGACTTCGCAAATGGAATCGGAGCTGGGATATGCTTGGCACAACGCGGAGGCGATCAGGTACGTAAACTCGGCGGCCAAGTTGGCCGTGACATAGCATAACGCAAGGGAACGCCATGCACGCAGGACTCGAGCTTAGTACGCGCGGATCTTGAGGCATGGTAAAGCAGTTGAATGCTGGTAGCGGTACTAGGGAGTGCCTGGTGCGTTCGCAAGGGCGATCAGGATGACAATATGCCGCCGGATAATCTAGGGTTGGGCAGCAGTGAGGCGGGAGAGTAAGAGAGGCAGATGGTGGGCGAGTGATGCTGATATTGGCGTCATTTCGAGGTAAGATGGAGGTTTAATGTGGTTCGGAGATTACCGTTGTTCTTGAGTCCTTCGATCAGACTTCTGTTACACAGGGACCCGGCTATCGGGCAATGTTGTAGCGGACGATGAGCGTAGTGCTCCGTTGCCAATACGCCGCATCCACGGCCGCAACGATCGGTTAGACCAACGCAGTGTTGACCGAAACATCGACGGGCAGTCAACCCGTTAGTCACTGCGATCGATTACGACAACCACCATTGTATTTTGACAGCGCATGGAAATGAGCCTACTGCTGATGGCCTCTTTGGTGAAACCTCTTCAATCGAGACCATGAGCACCTCTTAGCCAAGTTCGTTCACTTTGGCAACGACGAAGCCGTTCCACGGAGAGATCGTCCACCCCCACGATCTCCCATGATAACGCCGACCAAACCTCATTGATCACCAGAGCAGTCCTGTCGTGCAGGCGGAAGCAATCAACCGCAACGCAAAATCTGGTGCGCTCGTCGTTACGTCGGTGCTACTCACGTATTGCCCTCAGACATCCGGCACGTACCGGTACACGTGAACTTCGTATACATTGGACCGAACTCGTGTCAGCATGGGTAAGTGAGCAGCGGTGGCAGTTTGACCATGTCGAACGCAGGTTGTTGACTGAGGAGTCTGCTCGGCCATGTCTCGTTTCAGTATGGGAGCTTGAGGGTTTGCTTCGGAGCTTGATGCGGGCAACATGGGTGTGAAAACCCGACTGCACAACGGTCTCGTGGTGCTTTACATGACACGAGTGCGAGGTCTAACGAGTCGTGCACTCCTTTCGTTCACCTAAGCGTGGAGACGGCACAATGAGCATCGTGCTATCCACTGGTCCTTCGTTTCCCTCGGGAGCTTGTATTTGGAGGAGCAATCGCGTGAAGTATCAGCAAGACACTTTACTTCGTGTCTTGGTGTGAAGTCAAATACGTCCACATGGATTCCAAAAGACATGACTGTGCCTGACAGAGGGTTTAGAGGACGCGGTTCTTGCGCGGAGAAGCAGCATCTTGGCTTCCGTTTATGTCTCGTTCAGGGGCTGAAATTATCGACACGGAAGTAGTACACATCTCGATACGTATTGAACAGACACAGCATCAGCGCAAAGCATGAAGAAGTCATGACTACAGCCGCAAACCCGCATGTGCGCCCTCAACCCGAAGACACAAGAAGTCGGTAGGTTTTATCGTTCACAGGGGCACTGCGCCCGTTTACCAAGCACCCTAAAGTGGCCACGAGTTGGTTGTACGTCCCCGACCTTATGCCCAGGAAACAAAGGTCGACTTACGGTAGGCTCGACTGTGTTCAAGGCGGGATACAATCATCAGCCACTCCTATTCTCCAAGCTCCACCCGTCGCTGACACTCTTAGACAACATCTTCATTCGACCTCATCCACATTTCCACGTCCCTCGTCCGTGTCGCTATCTACCGTGTCTAGCTTCCGCGAAATCTTCCTCCCGCAGCCACCCTATCACCGACGCTTCCACATACTCGATCTTCGTATAATGCTCGAGCAAGTAAATTGCACACCTTGTCTTTGCGCCGATGAGAGAGGTTTCTCTGATCTCAGGGAAGATGGAATAGTCACTCGATCGACTTCAGGCAACAACGTGCTATTCACATTGCGTCCTGGTGAAGATACAGCAGGAGAAAGTCCGGCAAGTGCGACATTAGTGAGATTAGCGTGGACGGGGATGCTTGGAAGATGTGCCATGACCGGCGAGGCTTCGATGAGGGCGGACAAGGGCTCGGAAAGCGTACAGGTACAGTCTTATCGCTCATTAAGATGCCTGGTCTGGAGCGATTACGGTAATCAAGCAATTGGTGAGCCTCCAGGCAATGTATTCCGACGGTTTGGGAAGTGACAACGTGTTGCATGGCGGATATCTCGCTTCTGGAGAAGCTACCGTGGCCGACGCACTCGATGTTTGTGTCGTCATGGACAGCATCATGGGCAAGTGTACTCTTCCTCAACGACTGGGTCTGAGACATAGATATTCCCCGTGATCTTGGCTTTAGCTTACCTTGTCGCACCCACAAACGTTAAAATAGCGTATGATCCACGGTGCTCAGGGATTTGGCGTCGTTCTCGGGTATCCTGGCAAGAAGCTGCGCAGAAGTTCAGAGACGTTTTGCTACTACCAACTTCTCGATAGCACGAGATCGAGCGACGCCGTACTGTGCAGAACTGACTGAACGTCCGAGGCAGCATGTGGCCGCAAAAGTTGCGAAAGGACTGTTCTAGGCCAAGAGTCCCAGCAGACGTGGTGAAGGCGAGAGGGAGTTGACACAGTGATGCTCAGGCTTCTCGTAACTGCCTGCCATCTTCTCGGACCATAGTGGCGATTTTGTCGTATGTCGCAACCTGCCGTGGATCTAGTTAACTGTGTTGGATGGATAGTCGTGAGTAGGTGTTTAGGGCTAATGCCTTTCCGCAAGAGAAAAGCCTTGCAGTCTCGCCTGGTTGTCCTCGTGGTGGTAGTGGTGGTTCTCTCTTTGCACTGAGCATGTACGGTTCACAATACGTGCTTGTACACTCTACCACTTGTACAAATGCTTCTTTCATATCAATTCGTCTGTCAAGTCTAGGAACCTGCATTTTCATAGCAGCAAACGATACGTTGTTTGTAACATGGGAGACAGAACCAGATATATCGTCCTTCTGCAGCTACTATCCTCACTCCGTCACCACCCTGCGAGCGCAGTGTTGGGCTGTTATTCTACCGTCGTCGCGATCCAGTGCAGGAGAGACGCCCCATCATCTTTGCAGACTTAGCTACAATGGCCTCAGATCAGCACTCTTGTAGTGAGCACGATACACAAGGGGCAGATAGCCAGGGGGAAGGAAGTTGATGCCTTAAGACTCTGAAGCGCTGATTGGTAGATGTTCGACGTTCCAAATCCATCACCGATGGATCTCCCAAAGTGGACGACTGCCGCTGACTGGCCGCTAACATTGCCGGCGGAGGACTCTGGGTAAACATAACCAACATCACTACTATCTTCTCTCTCTGGCCTCCTTCATTCTGGACCACGGTGTTCTACTAGCGTCGCCAACTGGCAGATTACGACACTTGTGCATGCAATGTATGGGGCGCAGGCAGCGCTGGTGGTGCTGGTAGTTTCAACGGCGGCAACCAGGACATCATTGATCTCATCAAGTGCTTCATCGCCAGACTCCAATTGAAGGTGCCTTGAAGGGGGTAAAGGCGTGATGGGCTGTCTGACGTACCAGCCGAACGATAATGCAGGTGTGCAGTAGAGCATCTACCATACTTACAAGGCATTTTTGTGGTGCTACTAGCTTGCAGTGATCGATTGGATCAGGTGTGACACTGAATGCGGTCGATGATTTGTTCTAAGAGGGTCGATGGTGTAATTGATGGCTTTTTTCAATGACGGGGTTGATTATCCGAAGCTTACAATAAATGCACCCGTGATAAGACGTATTTTAGTGATCGCCTCACGATAACAGATTCGCGTTTCGAATGCATGTTGCCGGTGGAAAGTGTGAAAGTGAAGAGAAATGCGACGATAACGACAGAGATGTAGTTGTTGTAGCGGAAAGGACGCTAGACTGGCCCAGGCTACCACCCCATCAACTTCACATGCATCACTTCTCCGCCGATTCGACGATGTTTACAAGACGATGGACTCGCAATGCAGACAGCCCTGTCAACGCGTTCTGTTTCATGTCTCCCTATCATGGATGATATTTACCGCAACTCCGCAGCTTCGGCTATCTTCTCCCGCACACAACCCGTGGCCAACCATCTCCATGTAGACCAGCTTCCATCCCTATGCAGCATAATTGAAGTCCACTAGCAGATCAGCCCATAGAATCAAGCTCAAATAAGCTAAGCCAGCCTTGTGGACCAGGCCATGGCGCGCCTCCACTTCCCCAGATTACGCACACCGTAGCACTTCTCGACTCGACCCAGCCATCTGGTAGCTGTCGACTATAAATACCAAACATCGCTCCTACATTGGATCCTCCATGTACCATATTGGCGGATCCGAACATTTGCATTTGGACGTTTTAGGACAAGATCCATCATGACAAAGACAAGCGGCTACAACATCGGTGTGGGCCTGATAGTGGCCGTAGGTAGCTTTACTTATGGATTTGGTATGCTGCAACATAAATACATGTCATGAAAGATCTAACAGCATATCAGGCTTCGCATCCTTCGCCACCAGTATCGGCCAACCTGGATTCTACTCCTACTTTGATCTCGCGCAGACTGGGCCAGGAGCAAAGTATACCAACGACATCCTTGGTGCTGTCAATGCACTCTTCTTCTTGGGGGCATGCCTCGGTGCTCTTGGAGGCGGACCACTTGCTGACAGAATCGGTCGACGATGGAGTCTGATCACCGCATCTGTCGTAGCCATCGTCGGCGGCGCACTGACGGCTGGAAGTGTACATGTCGCCATGCTGATTCTCGTTCGCATAATCCAAGGAGCGGGACTGGGAGCGCTCGCGACACTCGTCCCGATCTACCTTGCTGAAGCCTCGACGCCCTCCAAACGGGGCATGTTGACCGGTCTCCATGGCTTCTTCCTCGTCTCCGGATACAACATATCCGCCTGGGTTGGCTTCGGCTGCTTCTTCTCCTCCAACCTGACCTTTGGCTGGCGTGGGCCATTAGCATTCACATGCATTCCGCCCACAGTCCTTCTCATCGGCTGCATCTGGGTCCCGGAATCGCCACGCTGGCTCATCGCCCAACACCGCGTCCCCGAGGCATGGGAGATCCTACGCAAACTGCACCACGACGCCCACGACCCCGAAGAAGTCGCCGCGCACGAGGAATTCTACCAAATGCGCAAGCAGATCGAACTCGAATCGCAGAATCCCAGCGGCTACTTGGCCATCCTTAGAACACCATCATACCGCAAGCGAGCATTCTTGTCATGCTTTGTACAATATGCTGCAAATGCAACTGGCGGATTGGTCATAAATTATTACTCCGTAATCATCTACACCAACCTCGGTCTAACGGGCTACCTCCCTCTCCTCATGTACTGCGTCTACACTCTCATTGGTGCGCTCGGCAACCTATTCTCCCTTCTGACAATCGACAAAACCGGACGCCGTCCCGCACTTCTGACCGGCTTCGTTGGGTGCATGATCTGCGTCGTCATCGAAGCCGCCATGATCGGCCGCTTCATCGAGGGCTCGGGGGAGAGCATTGCAGGGCAGAAAGTCGCGATTGTGGCTGTCATGTTCTTCGTGTTCTTTTATGGTGTATTTATCGATGCAGCGAGTTTCATCTACAGTGCGGAGATTCTGCCAACAAATATTCGGTCGAGTGGGGTGGCGATGGCGACGACGACGTATTTCGTGAGTTGTATTACGTTTGTGACACCGGGCGCGACAGCGATTGCGAGTATTGGATATAAGTATTTTGTTGGTGATTCATGAATGTTGACAGAGCTGAAGCTAATTTGGAACAGTATTTGCGTGTCTGACATTGGTCTCGGTTGTTGTAATATATTTCATGTATCCTGAGACGAAGGGCAAGTCGCTGGAGGAACTGGCTGAGCTGTTTGGAGATCCGGTGGTGGTGCATCTTACGAATGCGACGGAGGAAGAGAAGCGCGAGATGGATATGGACATCAAACAGGAGATGGTTTCGGAAAGGAGGGAGGAAGTGAGGGTGTGATAAAGCTGGCCACGCGGGGAATGCCACTATGTACATGTCTCGAACAATGAAAGTTCACTCCACGTCGCTCACCATCGCTGGATGTTGTGCCTATCTCAGATTGCTGGTGCAAGCCACTCAAGGTTCATGTTGATGAGGTGGCCATGTCCGAAAATCACAGCTCGAACACCTCTGGCGCCTCGCCCATACCAACCCACTCTCTCCAGCCGCCCCATCCTTTCTTCTTCTCTCCAGGCAGCCTGATGCTCTCAATCTCCTCAGGCGTGACGCTCTGCCACTCCTCCAGCGGGATCCATCCAATGTACGCGCGGTCACCAAAGCCGCCAATCCAGTACACTTCCTCCACCACCAATCGCACCCACTTGCTCTCATGGATGCGATTGCCAGGTAGCCACCAAGCTGCATCCTTGTGGTACCCGATATAGCACGCCGGGACAAGGTTCTTCGTCACATCCTCAGGACTCAGATCCTCGAGCCTACCAACGAGACTGAACCTTGGCAGGGACGCCGGACTGCGCCACTGGCTGTCCTGCGGATGCCACCTCAAGCTCAAGGTAATGTTGCTACCCGCATCCACGTTCTTGAAGCTCGTGGCGATTGTGATTGCTAAGATTGTCGGATTACCTGTGCTGGGTTCACAGTCTCCAAAGTAATCCATTAGCCCAATGGGCGCGCCGCTGACATCTGAGGGTCGTTGCTCGGTGGCGTGAGGCGTGGTTGGAAAGACGGTGGAGAGTGTGCCGATGCTTTCGAGGCGGAGGATGCGGCGTGCCTGAACGGCAGATTCGTGGATGCTAGGAATGCTGTATGCGTGGCTTTCTTCTTTAGCAGGGTTGGTGAAGAGGCGCTGTGGTGATGGGAGGTTGAAAGCCGAGGTGGCAGAGATAAGCGTCACAAGGGTCGTTGTGAGATGCATCTTGACCTATTCTGCTGACGAGTGTATGTACGAGGTAAACGTAGATGGGGCGCTGCAGCGCTGAAATAAGGTATCGTTAGTCAAGCGGTGTTGATAGCAAACAGTGGCCGAAACGCGGGATGTCGAGCACGCATCACACGATCCAACGGCGGGGACATCCGACAAGAACAAGACTAAGCCTGATCTGGACGGCGGCAAGCTCATGGCTGCTAGTGATGCTTTGCTATGCCTGCCGTATGTTGTGGAGAGGTTCCTTCATGTGAAACCATGCTTCGAGGCTGTTGTGGATTGACATAAGGTCAAGGACGGACTGTGCATATCTCGATGTTCTTTCGGGTTATCTTATCTGATCGATCAACGCCAAGGAAATGGTTCACTGAGTGGCATTGCGCCGTCCAAAGAATCTATGCTCGCCGCGTATGATTTCATGAAGGCATTCGAGACTGTACCGACTGTACTAAGCACTACATCGCATAAATACTCAGTGTGATTTGACCTTGTTGTCACTTTGAGATGTGCACAGGTTGCAACTACCGCCAAGCTAGTTGGGTCATGTGATCTCGGTTAGGCCGTCGAGCACACCTGCCCAGTCGAAATCACCTCCTCATCGCTGCCGCAAGAGTCATCGACACCCACGACCGCAACTCCAGACCGTACGTACCGACTTGCACAACATCCATATCCACATACCACGAATCCACCGTCGACGAAAAAATACACTCTCCAGCTCCGACCTTCGAGGCCTGATCGCTAATTGGACTTTGCCACATAGAAAACTCCGTCGACGACACATCAACCCCATCAAACCCACCAACCGCAATCATGGGTAAGGTTCACGGATCTCTCGCTCGTGCCGGAAAGGTCAAGTCTCAGACTCGTACGTATCCAGACCCTCCAGAAAGCGAGAATCGTAGCGCTAACACATCCCAGCCAAGGTAAGCATGCTCACATCCTCACGACAACTACGTCCAAAGCGCATTACGACCAGCCACGAACGTTTATCACCAATATCGGAAGGCGACGGTGACGGCGAGGGATACAAGGCAGAAACGCAGGCTGACACAAGACAATAGGTTGAGCCCCAGGAGAAGAAGAAGACTCCCAAGGGCCGCGCGAAGAAGAGGCTCACTTACACCCGTCGTTTCGTCAACGTCACCATGACCGGTGGCAAGAGGAAGGTCGGTCGTCCTCGATAATTTCACCCCAGAAGCGCTGGCTGATGCAGTATAGATGAACCCTAACCCGACCTCATAAGCCAACTGTAAAATGAGGGCGTTTGAATGAGCATGATGAGCTAAAGAATTTCGGTCATGGATTCGGGTTTTCGGGCTGGCTATGACCTCGGATCAGAGAAAGTGGGGATCGCTCTATGAGATGGACATGGCCACGGCACATCTGTCTCGAGCGAGAGGATCCCAGACTTTGGGATGAAGGGTGCATACCATGGCGTATATGTACATTCGGCTTTCTGCACGGCTGCATCACGAAATCTAGCCGCTTATGTCCCAATCTTCTCCCATGAATGATATTGTCTGCGTGATCATGATCGTGCTCTCACCCTCTTCTCTTTCGCCTTTTCATGCCCAATTGCCGAGATCATCCGCTGTTGCACACGAGACAGCCTGATTGATGAGTATCGCCGAAAGTTCCACCTAGTGATTGCGCATTTGGCTGGTATAGACGTGCCTCAGGGCATGAGCAACAGCCATGCATGCAGGCACAAGCGAGATCGACGTCACTGAACCCCGAGATCGACATCAGCCCATGAGAGCTACCCCAAGCTTCGCCTTAACTACCACAACCACATAACAATTGTTGACGCCCTGGTACCTGGTAGCAGTAATGTTCAAGCGAATCTTCGGAGAGGTAAAGCACTACACAATCCTTGCGGCATGGATGCTAACGACGCGTTATAGCACGGCGCGAAGAATGTTGTGACCCTCTTCCACAAGCCCAACAACGAGGCATCCACCCGCGTCCTCACTCTCCTCAAGCAAGCCAACGCGCAGTCTGCCGCTCATGCGACCGAAGACCAAGCCAGCTCCCACCAAGCGCAGAACACAGCGGAGAGAACCGAGTTCGAGCTCGATGTGACCGAAGCCCCGCCGACGAGCGACCAGCTGAAGAGCATCATGGAATACTTGGGTGGATCGCCGGGTAGTGTCGTGCAGGGTGCTTCAGATGAATCAGATGCGCTGCGGCGGCTCAAGGCGGATGGCAACACGTTCCAGCGACCATTGGTAAGATCGCGCGACATATCTCAGATGAACACTTACTGACGCTTGTAGGTGGTGGACTGGAATCAAGGCAAGGCGGGTAAGTTTGCACTCGTAAGGTTCTCAGGCGTAATGTATACTGATGCCTACAGTGTCTGGAGGGAACGAGTCTGAAATTCTGAAATTGTTGCGCTCAATCCCCAAGGAGACGGGTAAGGCGTAAAGACGGAATACAAACCAGCGTAATACCAACTCTACTCATTTCAACCGTAATGGACTCTGGCGTAGGTTTCGCACCCGCCTCGTTGTCATGACAGACTGACTTGATGCCTCTCCACCGGCACTGCAACAGACATGCCGCTAAGCGACGGCTGGCTGCACCTGGTAGGAGAAGAGCGGTCTCCACACTAGAAATACAACACACCTCTTTGTAGCTGTAATCACGCGGCATGGTGCAGCCCTACAAACATTCTTTTCCTCGTTCCATTTGTTGGCATCGTGCCCCAGCATCCTGTTGGCAAGCTCAATGAATGGCGCCTTTGTATTCCCGTGCTTCTTCTGGTTCCATGTTGCGGTAAAGAGTATGTGTCTCGCGGCGTTTGTTTGCCAGTAACGGCGGTGAAATTGCACGCCTCGCATTGGCTGCTATGCTGTCGCGCTGCGCTCACTTCACCACCATTTCCTACACGGCAACGGGGCGCCAAGAGTCGCTCCTTCCCTCTAGAGCATCCACAGATTTCATTGCGCTGCTCTCACCTGCACCTTTCCTCGCGGTCACCTGCAGACCTTCTCTGCACATTTCTTATGGGAGTTGCGGCGTCATATATCTTCCAAGGCTCTTTTCTTCCATTGCGCCTCTGCACTTTCCTCTGGTGCTCCCAGTGCGTCCACTCGCACCTACCTGCCGGTAACATAGTCGGACTGCGGAACTCATAATGTCTGAGTTGCCAGCAACACCAACGCCGGCCACTGTCGATACAGCAGGACCAACAGGCGCGCACGAAGGCCACCCGACGCCACCGTTGTCACCGGCAGAATCCGACAGCACTGTGATTAGACCGCCTCCCGACGACGTTACGGATCGAGACATCATGCCAGATCCCGGTGGTTCAGGGCGTGCTCTGTTCTCGACCAAATTGGGTACCCGGCCTCCACGGAACGTCCAAGGTCCGCCATTCCCGCCGGTCATCGCTCGCAGCAACAAGATCGAAGGCGTTGTGGAGACTGCACTGTCATGGCGCAAGAAGTACCTGCGTCTGTCGCTGTGCATCTTCCCTAACAGTGGCTGGAAGATCGAGGACTTCTGGGACGCAGTGGACATCCATTGCGACACTCCCGAGCACTGCCAGGACGTGTTGGACTTTATTGCGCAAGACAATCTCTGGAGCGCGAGAAAGTTTGCAGAGGACTTTTCGCGAGCGCATCCACAACGAGCGGTCGAGCTCCTTGGCAAGACTAGCATGGAGGGCATCTATGACCCTACCGATCCCGGTGCCATTGTTGACAAGGTCTTCGTGGAAGAAGAGAGAGAAAAGTGGCCTCGGCCATTTCTGTGGCATGCCGCTCACATTATGCGAAGCACCATGATCGACGTGCAGCAGCAACAGAAGTCGTTGGTGGCCAAGAGCAGCGTTATGATGCCTACAGCCGGCAGTCAGGATCCAACAGTCACGACCGATGGTATCACTGCAAAGCTTGGTGAGCCTCCTGTAGCGTTTGGGCCGTCAGAGCAGTCCGTGGGCTCGATCAAGCAGGGACCGCGTAAGACCAATCGAAAGAAGATTCGTTCACGACCGCAGAGGCTAACATCGTCGACAGAGCCGACTAGCGGTACCGCGGACGAGCCACCTCCAATCAGTCTACCGCTTGCTCCGCCCGTTCACCCCAGTCAAAACCAGTCCTCAAGACGGGTACCATCGCACAACCAACCACTCTCAGGCCCATACTACGGGCAGCCTGGCGGATTTGTCACAGGCGCTGTGCCACCACCTACGTTTATGACGCCTAATATGAACGCGCCAGCCTTGCGAAATCCGAAGGGTAGGCCTGGACCTGGCACTGGTCCCTATCCTCAGCAGATGCATGAGAACTTCTCTCGTGGACCTTCTGGTGGCTACGCTTCTCGGCCACCATCGGGCGCCATCTCAAGCATACACTCCCCTCACATGAACCCTGCATCTATGGCGATGGGTCAGCCAGTCATGGGCCCTCCTCATGCATTGCTGCCATTTCCGCAAGGCCACCCACCGATGTCGCCCACAGTATATTCTGTGCAACCCTATCCTCCTGGGCTTTCGCATCCGAGTCTAGCGCTAGGTCACCAAATGCACATGCCTGGACCGTCAATGCAGCCAGGCTACGTCCAACAGCCTACCAACAATCGTGCCTCGCGTGGAATGTCCATCGGAGACATGACAAACAATCCGTATTATGCCAACAACGCGTATACACATAGTACGGACACACGCCAGCAGATGAATCGTCGCAACAGCTTCTTCAGTGGCAATGGCGCCCTCTATGACCCCTATAACGGCACCAGACCTGCCTTCAATGACATCAACGCCAGTAGGAAATATGGACGTGGAAACTATGCTGATCAATTTGGTCGGCCGCGTAAGTTCTCGAGTCAGGACAGTCGTCCTCGGACTAGCAGCTACGAAGTAGATCGATCCGACGTACACACCGGAAATGGCAAGAAGCACTCAGAATTCCGATCAGGCAAAGCTCATATGGTCGATATTTTGAGCATCGTCAACAACTACCAGACCGGCTGCCATCAGAACTGGATCGGCCCGGAGAACCACGATGTCAATGAGCTTTTCGTTAGCGATCTGCCTGTGGACATTCGATCGGACGAAATTAAGGCCATGTTTCTACAGGAGATCTGCATCGAACCCTGTAATGTCACTGTCAAGTACAACACCAGCAACGGTCGACCTCATGCTTTCGCGTTGTAAGTGTTGCGTTCTGTCAGTCAAACGATGCTAATAAACACACCAGGTTCAACTCAACATCCGACGCCAAGGCGGCCATTCGGGTTAGCGATGCTGAAACGCGTATTCGAGGTACAGCCGTCCGTGTCACAGTTCCCCGAAGGTTCTATCAGAAGCCAGAGGAAAACACCACACAACACAGAACCCGACTCCCAGACACCACTCCCAAGAGGGATACCGGTATTCCTGAAGGTGCATGCATGTCTTCTCACGTGGAGGAGCCTATTCTTCCGAATAAGGATGCGCAGGTAATCCAGCCATTGTACTCTCCTCAGGATGCTAGAAGCGACCTGCAGAAGAAGGATAGTCAACAATTCCTGGTGTCCGATCCTGCATCTTCCGGAAGTCCAGCCCCACGCAAGCTAAAGCCAGTTTGGAGTTTTCCTGTCGAAAAACCAAAGGCAGATTCCAATGAGTCGACCGAAGAAGACAATCCTGTTGGTAAAGATGCAGTGCAAGGAGTTGAGAAGGACTCAGCAAGCGAAGCTGTCATCAGTACAATAACAATGATTGGTGAAGAACCAGGCAAACAAGGCGCTGTTTGTGCGAGCTCAGCTCAACCGACGTCGAGCGCGACGGACAAGTCTATGGCGCTTTCAACAGCATCCACGAATGATAAACACTCCTACCAGGTGGCGAAAGAGTTGGCAATACCGACCCCGACCGCACATAATGGCTCTGAGGACTCGCAACTCCGCACGGCGCTTGCATCACCCAAAGTCGCCCCGATAGTCAACCTTCCTGCACCGTCGGTAGCCATTCTCACCGCGACAGAACAGGAC
>TARA_R110002003_G_scaffold130_2_pt1 | contig 14455 bp, 16 predicted proteins | sample TARA_R110002003 | Tara Oceans TARA_R110002003 (sample SAMEA4396441) | marine metagenome | biome: Westerlies Biome; feature: [SRF] surface water layer (ENVO:00010504); material: water (ENVO:00002006), including particulate matter (ENVO:01000060) such as... | depth 5 m | reverse complement strand
CGCCTTCAGTATCTGGTCCAAGGCGAGGCTAGGGCTTTCGTTACCATAATTGGACAAATTAGCGGACCACAAGTTGCAGAAAGTACTTTAAGCAAGTGTTGGAGTTGAAGCGTAAGCTGTGCAACTTCTGCTGATGATGGGTGCTTCTCATCAGTAGATGTTCTCTCGTACATGCTAACCACCTCCTGGACTACTCGCGTGCTCTCTCTTTCCTCAGTCGAATGATATCCTAAGCGGGTTCGTACTACAGAGAAACTCTCCCGAGATCGCGCCCAGAACTATTAGTGAGCCTCCAAAGTCGGCACATTCATGAGGATGATGATGTGAAGTAATCCAAAGGGTTCTAGCGCGGGACGAATCTAAAAGCATGAGTGCTCCTACCTACCTACGTAGTGTAACATTGGGGACATCTGATTGGTGGGTAGGTACCATGGGTATCGTGCTCAAGATGAATGGGGGGTAGACGATCACGCGGATGACTTATAATGGACCAGAAAAACCTGCACAGCCCTTCTATCTACCCTCTATGTTCTCACTATCTGAGTCACTGGTGTAGAAATTGGGCTACGTCAGTCACAACCTAACCCGCCGAATAATTAGGAATTCTATGTTGAACTGAAGGAAGTGTGACCTAAAAGTATCATAATGTACAAATAAAACGCGCAACTCCGGCTTTGCAGCCTCAACACGATTTAAGATATTGGTACGTACATGTCATCTACCAAAAAACACCATAGCATTCAAATGGGGAAGATTGACCCCGCACAGTCACTGGTGATGATGGTATGGGAGCCCTATTTCGCCTCAACCAATGCATTGGTAAAAAATGGACAAGTGACCTCCCTTCCAGGAGAGAAATCACTTAAATTAGCCCCCAACATACTGCAAGTCGATGAACCATTACAAATACATCTTGGGATGTGGATATAAAAGCAGCTCCCCTGCTTCCAATTTAACTCATCCACGACTCGAAGCATATTGACACATTACCCACCAACACAAACTCCGCAATACCCACCAAAGATGCGCTTCACCGTCCTCCTACCTCTCTTCCTTGCCGCCCTGGCGTCAGCCAACAAGAGGAATAGCATCCAATTCTGCGGCGGCATCATCGACTCCCTCACTACCACCGAGGGATCCTCATTGGTGTGGAGCGGCGACTGCTCACCGACCACGGTCTGGCCTCTGACATTCATTAATGAGAATTGTCAATGTATCCCATACAAGTAAGTGAACAATTCTCTGGTTTCGAAAGCGAAGCAGCGTCTAGCTAACGACAGGGCACAGAGACAAGGACTGCTTCGATTCGGCCATGGTTGGGGACAACAAGCCTCCATACTACAGATGTTGCCATGCTAAAGACAAGACGTGCGGCTGGATGTGAACTAGTTCTATCCGGTGAGGCGGAATAGTCGAGATGTGGTGCAGTGGCTGGGATCGAATGGATTGGAGCAATGAAGGAGGTGCTTAGGCTGTGTGAAGAGCCGTGTGAAGAAATCTCAAGTCTACTCAATAGACAAGATAGTTTGTTCGTCCTTGAGTATGAGTGAGAACCGCGTTTCAACTCATATGAAGTATTGTGGTATTGTGCAGCTGTACTTGGCAACCGAAGGAGTTTCTTCAGTGGCCTAGCTTATCTCGTGGGCGATAGCTAAAAGAATCAAAGCCACCCAAAATCACCTACGGAATTGGAGGGTCAAGCACCGCGCCATGTCACGGTTCAACTTTGGTGATTATGTCAGGCTCATTTGCAGTGAAATGGTCTGGCAATGACATCATGGGCGATATCGGCAAAGAAGCTGGTGCTGTCGACGCAACGATGCCAGCGATATCGGGAAAGACGATGGAGCCTGAATACAACACGGTATGAGGCCTTGATTATATGACGAGCTCGGTGGCAACTGCGTGGATGAAGCGTTGCAGGAAGATGGTATTCCGGTGGTGCTCGGCACAAGATGCCCGAAGTCGGAGGGTTTGCGGCTTTCGGCGGGGTTGAAAGGTCGTGGGGTAGCTTTCAGAATTCTTGTGCACAATTGAGCATCATTTCTGCGAGCAAGCTTATATACCCCAAAATGCCTTCTCACAATATTGTCGTTCTTGCTGGTATGTATTGGATACGCCGAGTTTGCGTCCTGTGCTAATTGCGCGCAAGGTGATGGTGTTGGACCGGAGGTAACAGCCTTGATCGAATTTGGATGGCACGCGAGGCTCACGTACAGAACTTAGGTTGTCGCAGAGGCGGTCAAGGCAAGCTGACTACTGCCACGTTCATCTATGGACATGGGCTTATTGTTTGTAGATCCTCAAGGTTGTCGAAAAGCACACGGACAACACGTTCAACTTCCAGGAACATCTTTTCGGCGGCGTAGGTGGCACGACGGCGCGCTGCTACATACATCAGCTCACGATGCATAGTGCTCAATAGACGCGCACAACAACCCCCTCACAGACGAGGCGCTCGCCGCGGCCAAGGGCGCGGATGCCATTATTCTCGGTGCTGTTGGCGGTCCAGTATGATCCACATGCACAGCCGAACGCGCGTGGCTGACAGTGGTGGCAGAAATGGGGCACTGGAAAAGTGCGACCTGAGCAGGGCATTCTAAAGCTCCGCAAAGAACTCGGCACGTTCGGCAATCTGCGACCGTGCTTTTTCGCGTCCGATTCGCTCGTCGACTCGTCACCGCTCAAGGCCGACCTCGTCCGCGGCGTCAACTTCAACATCATTCGCGAGCTCACCGGAGGTATATACTTTGGCGAGAGGAAGGAAGACGAGGGCGATGGCAAGGCCATGGACACGGAGCCGTACAGCGTCGAGGAGATTGAGCGTGTCGTACGATTAGCAGGCAGCCTCGCGTCTGCCGAGGACCCGCCTGTGCCAGTGTGGAGTCTGGACAAGGCAAATGTGCTGGCGACATCGAGATTATGGCGAAAGACATTCGAGCGCATCATGAGGGACGAGTACCCGCATCTCAAGTCCGGCACCCATCTCATCGATTCTGCGGCCATGCTTATGATCAAGAACCCGCGCGCACTGAATGGCGTCGTAGTCACCAGCAACCTGTTCGGTGACATCATCAGCGACGAGGCCAGCGTGATCCCAGGCAGTCTGGGACTGCTACCGAGTGCCAGCTTAGGTGGTATTCCAGACGGCAAGACGAAGCTGAACGGCATTTACGAGCCTATCCATGGCAAGTTCCGAGCCGAAGCAATGTGTGGTACCTGCTGACAGACTACAGGTTCCGCACCCGACATTGCCGGCCAAGGCATCGTAAACCCAGTCGCAACCATCCTCTCGATAAGCATGATGTTCAAGTATTCGCTCTGCCTGCCAGAGCTCGCGCTGAAGATCGATGAGGCAACAAGGATTACCATTGACAAGGGTATCAGGACAGGCGACATCGGCGGCAAGTCCAAAACTGCTGAAGTTGGTGATGCAGTAGCTGCCGAGCTGGAGGCGCTGCTGAAGAAGTAGATTGATGAATAAAGGCAGTGTTAGCCGCTCGCGCGTCGAGAGTCTCAGAGCGCCAAGTGCAACAGCAGAGCAGTCCGTCGAGCTTGGCAAAGGTGCCAAAGAGCCAGACCATAACGCGATTCGCTTTACCGCTGAATTTACCGCATCACTAACGCTCGTGAGTCCAGTGCGTCCCTGTAGGAAATTTAGCCCTTGTTGCTTCAACTCTCTGCTCTTTGTCCAAGAAGAGCGACCACACCAAGTCGTCAACTATCGCGCGAACATTCATACCACTGTCTTCGCAGTTTCGACGCTATCGCAACATAAAGCAGCCTCGATACCTGGCGTAACGATTTGTAGTTGCACGTGGTCACATATGCCAATGTCGCGGTGCTGCGGTGAAGTTCTTGCAGCTGAGAGCTCAGCTCGACGCCATCGTGGGTATATATTCCGCTTTTGGCGCGTGCCAGCACTAGCGACTTCAGAGGTCTTCCAGAATTGCGATTTCTGGCTCTGGCTGATAATGTAGAAGCTCTGATTGGGCACGCGCGCTGAATGCACGAGACAAAGGCCAGCCGCAGTCGCTTCAAACGTCCACTTCTATGTTGGACATGCTTGCTTGAGTATCCAGGTATACGCGCACCTCACAAGAGCAATACGTGTGGCTTGACCTCTAGAGAGCGAATTTCAGTTAGTCTGGCGGGCTCACCGAACCTTTGTTTAGCTTGTGATGCTGCTAGCAAATATAACGGAAGGCTGAAGCGCGTCACGAAGACGTTCAAGTACACAAAGCCTGACACGACTCTCGAAACTACTGGGAGCGGTCACATCCTTCTCCAAAATCACTATCAGTGTATTTTCCCATAGCAAAGCAAGAAACCACACCCTAGTGTATCCGCTCACCATGGCCATAGCCACTGCAACCGCGACCGAATCAACTCCACCCATGACCCTCATCAGCGAAAATGTCAATCTCGCCATGCCCACCACCACAAAATTCCCTTGGGAAACTTCACCCATAGCACTCATCCCAACTCCCGCATTCGAAAGCAACGCTATCGACGTCTTCACCCTCGTCGCCTCCCAAATGGCCCTCGTCCACAACTGCTTCATCCGCGCCCTCAACTCAATCTACCTCCAAGCCCCACACGTGCCCGCCATCGAATACCCCAACTTCGTCGCCTACAGCCTCGCAACCTACCAAGGCCTCATGGCACACCACGACGGCGAAGAACACACCTTGTTCCCTGAACTCGAGCGTCTGACCGGCGAAACGGGACTCATGGACGAAAACGTCGATGGGCATCGCGCATTCGACAGCAAACTAGGCGAATGGGGCTATTGGCTCGAAGCATGTAAGAAAGGAAGAAACAGCTTCAATTCAGATACCTGCACCATCATGATGGACGCTTTCCTTCCCGCTCTCCACTCCCATCTCTGCGCCGAAATTCCCACTCTCCTCGCGCTCTCGCGCTTCCCGGGCATAGCATCCCAACTCCCGGCCAAAATGGAAGAGGAGGGCAAGAAAGTCATGGGTGCGATGAGTAAGACGGAGCTACTGCCTGTCTTCTTGCTCAACCATGATGTCGGATTTGAAGGCTCGAGACATAACTTTCCGCCGCTGCCGGCGCCGGTGAGGTGGGTATTAAGAGAAGTGTGTGGCCGGTGGAATGCCGAGTGGTGGAAATTTGCGACGTGTGGGTTTGATGGGAGGGCGAGGGAATTGAAGTTTTTGGGAGGTGGAGTGATGGAGAAGTGATGGCGTGGGAATGATTTGGAGTAGTCTATTGGGAGTGTATGAAGATGTGTAAATCATAAGGAAAGTATGTTCAAATGTGTGTGGTTTTCTTCGGCATTGGATATAATTATGAAGTTTCACTATATGAATAGTTGTTTCCGCATTGACTCAAGTTAGCGTGGTATTGAGGACATGTGTAAAGAGTTGCGCCGGTGGGCATGCCACGTCTTCGTGTTTACAGCAAATGCTCGTTGCGTTGTCGTTGTGCTCAGCAGAGTACGATGGGTCCGGCATCACTTCCTGACAAGACACTTGCGCATCTGGCTTCCGTATTGTAGACTCTGGTTCCGCTCTGCAGTAGGCCCAATGACTTACTCTGTGAAATGAAAGTGTTCGCATAGTGTGCGTTTGCGGCCGCCTATATCCACGGTAAACCTCGGCTAAAGCCGTCGCTCAAGCGCATACCATGCAAGAAGTCATGTACTGTTATTGGCATAGCTGCGCTGATGTTAGTATAGCTGCAATGCAATGCATACTTATGTTCATCTAATGCCGAGCCGGGTGTAAGTGAAGGATTCCGCGCCAGAATTATATATCTGGAACATATAGTATATATTCGTGCAGCTGGCAGAAGACGCACCGAAGGCATAGAACATTCCGCACACTAGGTCGTCCTTGTGGAGGCCGTATATCCTTGGCTGTTTATGGTATAGTCGTGCAGTCGAACCGCATGTGCGCGTAAGCTTCCGTCGATGCTGTGTAACGGTGTTGACTCGGTGTTTAGAGGAGTGGTGTGAGAGTCTTCAAAGTAGCATATCTAGCGAGAGCCGATAACTTGGAAAGAGCTCCTCGCCATCAATTTCGCTTCTATCTTAGGCGGTTCTCGCCAGTGTGGTAACTGGACCGTAGTGACTTCCACGGTCAGCAGTCTTACCCACCTGCATGTCCTTACGCGATGCCGCGGGGAATGATCCAATCAGGGGAGCGGAAGACAATCCTTGTCAATCAGGGCAGATGTGGTGATCTCATCCATGTTCTTGATCTTTCACTGGTTTGCCTAACATTGAAGGGCGATATGCAAACGTCCTGTCTGCGCTGTGAAGACACCTGTCAAACAACGTCGAGATAGAAAATACACTGGGGAGCAACGGCCAGGATGTCTATGCCTGTCATAGCATGCTCGGGTCGCCTGATAGGTATCCGTGCAGATAAGATATCCCAATCGATAGAGCAGGTGTTGGTTCTGGTGAAACATTCAGGCATGCCTGGGCGGTTGGGTTAGTTGCCGCCACCTTGGCAGTGTAACGCCGTGCTTCAACATGACTTTGAGTTTAGCTGAAGAAGCATATGGCTGGGGCACTGAAATTGAGAAGGGGGTGGACTGTGGAGAAGGTTTCGGGGCGCCTCGATGGAAATTAGATGAATTCCATGTGCGCTGGAACCGGGGTGCAGCAAACAGCCCTGCCAGGTCAGACATGCACAGCATCTGAATGCATCGATTAGCCTTGAAACGCATGCACCTGACTGCTACTCAACGTCTACATGTACATCATATTGATCGAAGGTATATCTGACTGATGATGTTGATGAAGAAGTTGGTTTCGCTTTTGGAGGAAAGCCGCTGCAGCCGAGAGACGCCATTCAGAACAGCTCTTACGGCCACAACTGTGTCTCCTTGCAGCCACAAAGAGACTTTCCGTTACCTGCTGCATTAGTGCACGCTGCAAATATGGTGGCAGAATAGGGAAAATGGCGACGCGCGCCTCGATGCCGCCAGCCCGGCCTTCGCGAAGGTGATCCTCCGGTGTGGACGGACGTTTTGACAAAAGCACGAATAGATTACCCTTGCCGATATTGTGCAGCCTTACACACAAGGGACAGCGCCCGGCAAATGAAGACAAGCGAGAATAGGGCGAAACCTTGTGCGGCGCGGATGGTATGTCATCGAGGAGCAACAAATTGCTGCTGCCCAGCATTGTGCACGAAGCCGTAATGTCAAAAATTGGAGTGCTCGTAGAGTGCCAAGAAGACCTGCGACATTAGCAATTGTAACCGCTGCCGGAGCGCAGTGGCAGTCCGACGCGAAGATGTGATAGTGATGGAAAGGTTAGAGCGACAAGCGCGACATGAGTGCACGGAATTACAGGGAATCGACCTTTGGTTCCAAGCACGTGGCGGGAATAAGTTAGGCGAATGAAGTCTTATCGATATCTCACCGCCGGGACTACTCCCGAAAGCCATCCCTACGGAAGGAAATGCCATCACGCCAGGTAATGATGATCAGGACTGATGAAGGATGTTCTGACGATCAAACCGACCGTGTTCTTGTCATTTGCCAAGCTGCGCGAGAAAAGCAAAGAGACACGAATCCCTGCCTGCGCTTCCAAAGCGCCAGGCCAGGCCGCATCAGGCATCGCCTGAAACAAAGGCAGACTCCCGCCAGCCAAAACAACTGGAAAAGGCATCACACTCCCGGACGAGGATGCCATGATGCGCCACAAGGTCCCGCGGCTCGACGTTTCGAAACAGTGAGGAAAGTCCGGCTCCTGCAAGTAAGCGACCTCGCCTCGCTGACATTGGCCAAGGCACAGTCAGGGGCCGCCACCTGTGCTCCATCGGCTGGAGACCTTGGACTAAGATGCGGGTCGCACAACGGCTTGCAGGCGCTGACTCTGAGCGTACTGACGCGGAAACGCAAATGAGAGCCGCGGCGGGCTTGGTATTATCGTCAGGAGACAGGTGTTTAAAGGCAGGATGCCGCACTTTGGAAAGCCGGCATCACTTCCAGTGACACACACTCTCTCGTGACAAGCAAGCCTTCGTCGACATTCCTTCTACATTCACTCCTTTGTGTTCGAAAGCGCAGGGTCGTCTTTCTTCTTTCAGCTCCCTTGTTCCTCCTTCGAGTTGACCTCACAACGTAACAGCCGACTTCACGTATACGTTTTGGAAACAAACAAAACATCGTCAACCGACAGAAGAACTGTTTCATTGCGCGCCCTTCCTTATTTAAGGATTTACATATATCCTTCACTTTGATACTCAGAAGATTCATTTGCTCATAACGACCACGCTCTCTACGAAAATACCCCAAAAACATGATGTACACGAAAGCTTCATTTTTGCTCGCCCTGATTGGTACAACCCAAGCTCACATGAGCTTGTTTTACCCACCCCCTCTTGGTGGTGCTCCTTCGATCAACAAGCAGTCTACCACCACTGACAAGGAATTCAACTACCCACTTGGTTGCTGCGGTGCTGATGGTCCTACCGAGCCCAGCCCAGGCCTTTGCCGTGGTCACCTCGACAAGTTCGACACCGAAGATGCTTCAGTCACTTGGACAGCCGGTCAGGATGCTCACTTCCAGCTCACTGATTATTCCTACGATCCGAACGCTCCCGGTTCGACCCATTCTGGAGGTTCTTGCCAAGTCGGATTCTCTACAGACAAGGGTGCCACCTGGAAGGTGGCCGCATCTTATCACGGTGCTTGCCCAAAGCACACCGAGGACGGCTCACCCGAAGCCCAAACATTCGATTTCAAGGTCCCCACCGGCATGCCCGATGGCGATGCACTTTTCGCCTGGGTAAGTATTGCCAACGTGCGAATAGCTTTGGAGACAATTACTAATCGTCATCAGAATTGGCTCAACCGCGAGCACGAGGCGTTCATGAACTGTGCTAAGGTTAAGATCATTGGGGGTTCCGGAAGCACCACTCCAACTACCCCATCGCAGCCCTCCACTTCATCAACCACCCCTAAGCAGTCATCGGGCACAACGCCAAATCAGCCTGTGTCTTCCACCTCTCCTCAGCAACCCGACGATGAGCAAGAGACCTCGCCCCAGCAGCCAGATGATGAAGAGGACACCGCACCTCCCGCAGTTACTTCCCACCCACCTCGCCCATCTGGCACAGGCCGCCCTCGTCCCCGCCCATCTACTACTTCAAACTCTCCTCGCGCCCAACCCACTCAGACCCCGGACGAGGAAGAGGATTCCGAGGACTCTGACAGCCATTGGTGGTCTCGCCCTCACAAGGAGGTGAAGGCTGACACCCGCAAGTACGACGTCGATGGATGGTCCTGTGAATGCCGCCGCGAGACCCTCAACTCTCGCTGCTACTGCTACTCCGACGACTCCTCGTCCGAGAAGCGCGCCGCCATCGAGAAAAAGGCCCTCCGCATGCATCGCCGCACTTTGTACAAGCGCGTCGACGCCTGCGACTGGGCCTCTGCGCCAGCCATGGAGGTCTCGTACTACACCTCCGACGCCAAGTGTGCGCCCAACGCCAAGGTCAACATGCCCGAGAGCGACAGCTTTGAGCTAGGCTGGGACGTTAACTGTGGTGTCGTTGAGGGCGACGGCGAATACAACATCAAGATGATGGAGTGCAACATGTATGGCGCGTAGACGTATGCATAGACATTGTTTACTTTCTTGTCAAATACCCTTTACTTCTTTTCGCTCGTTCATTGGACGCTGGTCCCTTTTTACATCTTCGATTCCTGAGGTCCGGTGGTTGTTTTGGGCCCGGGTACCACACAGATTTCTGCATTTTGGGTAGCATTGTTTTTGGGGGGTTGGGATGGCATCACTCGTATCATGATGGGTTTATGCATATACCTTACGACTAGGCTGGATCGAACCAAAAGGAAACAGAAGATATGGTGTACAAATGGGTGGAGATATAACATCAAATGAAGCTTCTTGCATGTGTGCGTAAAATAAATGTGCACGATTAACGTGATCGACTTGGAAGGACTGGTAATGACCTGGACAAGAACTTCAACGTCTTCATTCGTGACTGACTATACCACGACTACTCGTGACCAAATTTGCATCATCGCCGCAGATGGTTGAGCAATATCATTCTTTACGAAACCATTCCGCCAGGCTCGAAGCTTCCAGAGGAGGCCTTGCCGCCCTGAGCCGCAATCTCGCGCTACTGCTGCATTAGCATCGCATAGAAGAAGAGTTTATATATAAACGTAAACTTACCTGCTTCTCAGGGTCCATGGAAGTGAAGCCTCCGCTTTGCGAAGCTTCTCCGCCCTCCTTGGCAATGTTACGAACCTCTTTCTTGGATGCAATTGGTGTGTGGAGAACAGTGAAGATTCCGGCGCTAAGCCTATTCAGCACATCATGTGAGTGCGCGAAACCGTGGCACGCGACGGGGTCAAATGCACAATGCACAATGGCTAGCAAAATCGGCATATGAACGCGAAGTGTTCTGAGAAGGACGTGTGGTCGAGATGGTTGTGTGACTCTCATGCTTCACGTCATGAATCCCAGTGCATCAACAGCGGTGCATCACCAGATACGAGCTCCTTCGTATATCGACTGCTCCAGTCCTTAGCTCCAATGCAAGAATACCTGAGTTCGAAAATGGCGCATCGAAACAGCACTTTAAACTGCTTCATAGCCCGCCAGCTGAGGTTGATGTTGTGGTGACGGAAGTTAACAGCCCAACCTCCTATCGGCACCAAAATCAACTGCTGATGCAAATGCAGCCTTGGGGCGAAGAAACGTCTCTTCCCAAGTCACATCTCAGGGCTCGTTGCGAATGCGCTTCCTCGTGCTCCCCAGTAGAGGGTTGCTAGGGAGGCGAGACGAGACAGGTTGTGTGTCTCCATACAGGTATAGCGCTCTAAAGTGCCGCCACTGAGAAAGGAATGTAACAGGTGGTTGTCGGTATTATTGATGCCGATATGGTCAGCAGCCGCTGTGGGAACAAGCCAACGTTACTTCAGAACTTGGAGACGAAGTTGGAGTGGCAAGCCCAAGCCCCTGATGTCATCGGGCAGAATCGAATTGGAGGACGGCGGCACACCTCACGGCTCCACCAACCCCTCATGTACCCGGCCTTGCCAGCAGGATTTGGCTTTGGTGAATCCACACCATCAATGCGCCCACATATCATGCCCGCTATGCGTCGGCCCCCACCACCATAATAACCCTCCGACAAGCCGCTCGGCCTCGCACGCCATTCTCCTACGGCCCGACTACGAGCGGAATCACAGTTGCGCAGTGGTGCGATATTTTCAGAATGGCTTTGCAGTACTTGTCAGACAGAAATGGCTGGCTCTCGTTCAAGCACAGCACTCCGGTGCTGTACATGACAGCGGAGGACGACGACTTCGACGTGGAGACTATGCGCGCTTGGCGAGACGAGGGCTTCATCGTAAAATACGTGCCCATGGGTAAGGGAGGAAAGCAATACGTGCAGACGCTGTACAAACTCGGCGACAGTATGGGCATTGGAGAGCGCTACGCAATCGTAGGTAAACAGCCCTTTTCTAGCCCAGCGCAGGAAGCGTCACTCTTGGGCACGCTTCAGACCACCCCTCATCAGTCTGGGCCGCGCTAAATAGCTCTCCAGCATTCGGCGATGCTGCAGCCATTTGCCTCGACGTATTCTCGGAGCCCAAGACGGCGACCTCAAAGCTATGCTCCCTCATCGCATACTATCCTACCTCGATTCCAGACACGCGACATCGCTTTACCGCATCATTTCGAGTCCTAGTGCATCTCGCACAAGGCACCGCCGGCAATGAAGGCACAGTAGGCGTTACGCGACGCCCGGAAGTTCTGGGTATACAAGGAAAGCGGCGGACAGTGCAGAAGCGCATCACGGCCGGAATAGGCGCGGGCAACCAACAGGACAAGGTGACATATCCCATCTTCACGTATGAAGGCGTAGATCCTGGATTCGCTGAGCACGACCTCGACGAGTATGATGCCGTCGCAGATGCCATTGCGTGGAGTCGAAGCCTGAGCATGGTCAGGAGAGGCTTCGGCGCTGAAGTCGATCTCGAGAAAGTGTGGGATGAGAATGAAGAGCGTGCGTGCACCGCTAAGCTGCAACTTCTTAGCTGCATCAAATTGCTGACAGCAAGCAGAGAAATACCGCGGCAAAAATGTCGACAAACTTCTCGAAACATACGTAAAAGACCCGCAGCCGGCACCCTTCGTAAACTTCACACCCACCATGATCGGTGGTTACGGCCCCAAAGAGCTCCGACGTTTTTACCGTGATTACTTCTTGAAAGACTCGCCGCCTTCTCTACACATGCGCCTCATCTCGCGAACAATCGGAGTCGATAAGATCGTCGACGAGCTTTACATACAGTTCAAACACACGTGCCAAATACCCTGGATCTTACCGGGTGTGGCGCCAACGAACCAGAAGGTCGAAATTGTAGTAGTGAGCATTGTAGCTTTCAGAGCTGGCAAGGTATGGTCGGAGCGAATCTACTGGGACCAGGCTAGTGTGCTATTTCAAATTGGGCTGCTAGATCCAGATGAGGTGCCAGAAAACTTCAGGAAAGAGGGTCTTGAGATGCTCCCAGTTTCTGGCAGCGAGGCAGCTCGGAAGGTAATGGATGTGGAGAGCGAGGATGCGAACGACATGATCGAAGACTGGTAACGCAGGGCTCGATGGCAATGGAGGTTGGGAGACTGTGCACGCGTTCCCGCAGTAATGCTTGTATTTCTGATACCTTGTAAGTGCAGTGATCATACCAGTGGAATGTACAGGTCTTCGCAGGCTAGCGATCGCTTTTCAGCAACATGAGTCACTTGAACACATGCTCTAATAGAAGTCCATTGGGCACAGGCTTATTACCATATGATCAGAGAGATGACTTGCCTTGTCTCCAAAAGGGCGCCAGTTTGCTTCAATGTATCCGGTCTCGAGACTGACATTAGTCACAGGTCTGCCATCCGCATGCTCCATACCCAATTGTCGCGCAATGGAGAATACATCCACACGTTGCTGTGTCTCTTTTGCCTCCACAATATCCAAGACCTTGGTTCGAGTTAGAGTGTCCTACGTGGCCTTCGAACACGATCGTTGCGCTGGAAAAGGCGCCGGAGACGCGCACAAATACCCTGTCCAGCACGTCGTTCTTCGCTCCCAGCTTGCTGCCAAAGTTCCACAATTTCTGCATCGACCACCATCATCCGCTTGAACGCCTTCGTTTGAGCTCGCGACTTCACAGCCAACTTCTCCTTGACCGCCAGCGCCTTGATATAGAACTGGTTCGATGGCTCACCAGACACATACCACTGAGCGCCCACGTTATTGCCAACATACCCAATGTTATTATCAACCAGCAACATCGTGATGAACTTCAAAAGACATGCATTTGCGGCATTCGGATCTGCGACGGCGGTGTTCACAACATCGAAACCAAGGTCGCTATGTAGGTCAGGCAGGAGTTCGAAACATCCAATCACGACGTTTATGTCCATCGTCATGAGTGGGCTCAGCATTACCATGACGATAAACAATTGCATGAGCCGTCGACACAGAAAGGTCGCATCGTCATCGCCGTCGAGGCTCTGTATAAGAAGTTCATACATGTCGTCCTCCTCGTACATGGCCTCGTAGTCGATGTTCTCTAGCAGTTCGATGAGCATAATGCGAGCAGCAGTGTCGAGTTCCTGCGTGATCCGATAGTCAGAAGCAATGTACTGGCGCGTCAGTGTGCGGACCACGCGGCGCCAGAGTTTGCGGTAGAAGGAGGACACATCGTCCAGGTCCGAGAGGAATTCGCGGTATAGAGCACGGGTTTGCTGGTTGAGGTCTCGAGGAGCGCGCATTGCTGGTTGTATGAGAACGAGGAAGGGATCGTTAGGTGCATCGCCAGGGTCTTCGGGTATATTCCTAAAATCGTTGACCGCATTGACTGGTTGCAGTTGTGCTGGGATGGTCTGATGTCCTTGCCTGTCATTACCGCGCGGTTCGCGGTCGTTGAAAAGTACAGCTCGGCATGTTGGGCATTTGTCTCGATGGAGGTTGTCCGAGGCTGTCCACTTGTCGAGACATTGCTGCCCGAAGACATGACAGCAATTGTCAAGTAAAACAGGAGGATGCTCTTGGCTGAGATCCTCATAACACAAGGCACACTCCTGGTCCATGGAGCTTACGGATGTTCGATCGGCAGCGGTGCTCGACATCTTGAGCGCTGTGGTTGTCGATGGTGCTGGTTGAGAGGCTCAAGTGGAGGGGAATTGAGGTGGTTGATTGAGATGATAGAGAATATCTAAATCCTCGGCTGTGAGACTTTTGTATGGCAGAGGGAGGCATTGTGGGAAGTGACTTATTAAGCCAGCGGTGAAGTGCGAGGCAGCAAGCCTCACACTCGATTGTTTGGTCACTGCGGCATTACCAAAGTCTTGGATCCGCTTTCACTCCCTCCTCACGGGCGTCAGACCATCCCGCACCGACACTCCTTGGAACAGGTGTCTTGTAATGCACAG
>TARA_R110002003_G_scaffold95_3_pt1 | contig 14472 bp, 11 predicted proteins | sample TARA_R110002003 | Tara Oceans TARA_R110002003 (sample SAMEA4396441) | marine metagenome | biome: Westerlies Biome; feature: [SRF] surface water layer (ENVO:00010504); material: water (ENVO:00002006), including particulate matter (ENVO:01000060) such as... | depth 5 m | reverse complement strand
CGCTCAGATGGGCGATGGCTGATGAGCGATTCGATGATGCTGCCCTGTAATGACTTTTCTTGCGTCCGAAATTCCGCTGGCAACTCATGCTTCCTCTCGCGCAACACGCGAATCGTTTTATCCCGCTCCATTGCTGTTGCCAATGGGAAGCACATTTCGAAGAAAATGATTCCCATGGAGTACATGTCGACTTTGTCATTGTAGCTGCCGGTCATGTTGGAGCTGAGTTCAGGCGCCACATAAAGTGCAGTGCCAACACTTCGAGTCATGTCGCCGTCTTGTATACCTGCGGAGACTTTCTTGTCAGGTCTTTGATACTGTCCGCTTGTTGCCAACCCGAAGTCGCCAATCTTAGGTATCTTTGCAACATCAATGAAGATGTTGTCTGGTTTCAAATCACGATGAATTATTCCGTGTCCGTGGACATGCGCAAGCCCTTCTAGCATCTGTCGGAAGAGCCGCCAGTACTCTTCTGGCTCATCATACAGACCTCTGCGTATAAGATCACGAAGGGTCTGTTTCTCGCAGAACTCCATCTGAATGTACAAGACAGACCGTACAGGACGATGCGCATGAGAGTTTGAGATCGTGCGCTTTTTAACTAGTGGTGAGCGAGCTCCCGCGCTTGCAGTCCCGGTGTCATCTTCTGATTTTGTTAACAAGGTCGCTTGATAGTTCATGAGTTTGTCTTAGCTTACCGGAATCCGAACCGAACACGATAGCTCCGTCATCATCCTCGTCAGACTCGCCATCGGATCCGAACTCAATCTTCGGATAGCCACTGGAGCTGATGAAGTCTAAACCTCCCGTGCTCTTACTATAGTCCACGCCGTTAGTACCGTCTTGCGACTCTGCAGAGCCACTACGAGAGTCGTCGGTGTCAAATGTAGTAGAGTCATCATCGTCTGCCTCGGACATGCCCAGCACGTCCTCCTCCGGCCATGCGGTGTAATAGCGGACTACACATGGGTGGTTGAGTCGTGACAGCAGCATAACCTCGGACAAGACCTCAGTAAGCGCTGAGGCAGACTTTTGTTTGATCTTCTTGATGGCATAGATGCGGTTATCGACCTTGTTACGTGCTTTCACAACGACGCCGTAACCTCCTTTGCCTAAGCGACCCTGCTCAACCCAGTCTGTGGCGTACCGGGAGTAGGATCCTCCGACACCAGAAGAAGATTCGCGACGGAGCTTGAACTGGGCTAATGAGGTTGAAGAATGCCTGGATCGTATTGGCGTTGGGGGTCGCTCATATATCGGTACGTCGTCTCGCAAGAACTCACAAGGGATGAGATCGAAAGCAGAGGGCCTTTTCTTCGGATCAGGTTTGAAGAATTTTCGCATCATCTCTTGCAACGGCTCTGAGCAGCCTAAGCTGTCCGACAGATCTTTAGGCGAGTTGTACTTCTGGGGCGCATCAAGGCCGAAAAGCATCTGGAGGAAGACGACACCAAGATCCCACACGTCGCTCTTACGTGTACGACGAGCATCTTGAGCCAACTCGGCAGCGACCCAGAATGCTGACCTTGACGTCGCACTTGGTTGCTCACCCCTGCATAGATTTTGCATGCGATGCATACTATCCTGAAAGCTTGCATCCGCCAGCCTGACTGAAATCCCTCCGGTGGCAGACTTCTTCAACAAGATGTTTCGTGGGTGGACGCGCTTGTGGACAATACCGTTCCGGTGAAGAAAGTCAACGGCCTCTAAAAGCTCGATTGTCCAGGAGCGAACCTTGGCGACTGGGAGCTGTCCGTCATCCTCCAGCTTCTCACACAGTGAGCTTTTGTTGGCGTGCTCCATGAGTATATTGATTTCCCAACCAGAAGTGGGAAGATGCTCGATTTTGAAATCGAGTACGGTCATTATTGCAGTCTGGCGCAATCGCTTGATCTCCTCCATCTCTTCTTCGAACTCCATGATAGCCTTTTTTAGCTGAGGCCCAGCAGCCGCATTGCCACCACCAACTCGAGCGCGCTTCAATACCAGCGTGACTGCGGCCGAACTGCCTGCAGGCTTCACCAGCAGGTTCTCTGTGACTGGCCCTGTATGGAATGGAATTAGGCCTTCAACAACGCTGCAGTCAACCACTGTGTCATCATGCTGCAAAGTAACCGTCCTGTCAAAGGAGACGAAATTGGCCTTCTTCTCGGTAGGAAAGTATGACGTCGGAGCAATACCCGATGTTCTGTTCTTCCGCTTCGCCATCATGTCTTTTCGACGCATCTCGTCGCTGACCATTCGCTGCAGGGTCCGCTCCTCCTCAGCCTTCTCCTCGTTTCGCTTCTTCTGCAGCTCTTCCTCGTGCGTCTTGGCAACTTCGGCAGCTGCGGCTTCTTGAACCGCCCGTTCTGCCTCGAGGTTCTCGAAAGTGCCGTCATTCTCGCGCACTGCAACTTCGTCTTCGAGAGCATCTTGAATGGCAGTCGCTATCTCGTGAATCATTACTTCTCCGAGTAGCTCTTTCGGTCGCTCTTTGAGAACATGTTGGAGTTTGAGCCAGGTTCGCTTTCTCAGATTGGTGGCGTTTTCCAGGGTTAATGTGGGCAGGCTCTTGGGGTATGTTGCAGTGAGCTTAGCACACAAAGTCACAGAAATATCGTCGTTGGAGAATGATCTCAGCTTCAGACGCAAGACCCGATCAGTGGTTTTCTACACTCTTGTCAGTACGCGAAACGGTGATGACTCATCACAGGTAGAGGATGAGGAGATGCAAAGGACTTACACTCCATGCACCCTTGGCCTCAGATTCTTCGTAATCATCCATAAAAACTGCCTTCAAGACTTCGCGTTCATCTTCTTGTGCCTTCTCGTAGGTCTCGGTGGGTTGCGAGACCATGGGAGGGCGGACAGGCAGCGTTTCCTTGATCGGACTCGTAGCTGGCGAACCGCCATTCGCGTAGCCTGTGAGAACATTTTGCTGTTGCTTCTTGTTTTTGGGTGTTTTATGCGGTGCCATTCTGGGCTGTCGTGTGGTTGGTTGAAGGACCCGTCATGGAAAAGTTTGACGGAGAGACGAGCAGCCGAAGCTGCTGCCCTTTACACTGCAGACATTTCAAGTACTCGAGCGTTGAGGTGGAAGCGCGCAGGACATGACGAGGCGCAAAGCCTTCATCGCCAGCACATCTGGAAGTAGCGGTGGTGGGGGCAATGTTGGCAGGTGGGCCCCGCGCTAGTGATCCCGGGAGGCGCTAGTGTCCGCGACGCGACTTCCCCATGCGTGAAGCTTTGGTTAACCGGCCAAACAGTCGACGTCGACATCGACACTTCCGCGCACGAATTGAGTGACGCCATCACAGTCCCGTAGCACTCAGGACGCTTTTACCTCGAGTTGTTTCTTCGCTCGAAGAGCCCTCAGCCGTTGATTACCGTCTACGCCCGTCGTTTCTAGCTAGTAAACAAACCGCCAAATAAGCTACCGATACCAGCGAGGACCCGCGCCCGTGAACCCCTCTTGCGCCTCGGCTCGAATGTTATGAGAGCGTAACATACGGATTTCAGCATGTTTTCGTGGATTACGGGTCCACGCATCACGAACGTGATAGAAGACCTACAGCCAGGTACATAGTCGAGCTGTCTGGGGCAGACGTACATTCTAACGCATAAGACAGAAAACAACTACGAGTCTACATTCCTCTATCCTCCCGAAACTCCAGCCCACCAGTTCGCTGTGAAAGCTTTCAAGCAAGCAATATTCGGCACTCCTGCGCCAGATGACACTAATAACACGTCCAAGAAGCTGGACAGGAAGGCAAAACTTGACGCAGCAAACGCGAAGGTCATAGAGCTGCCCACACCGAGCGAGGATGGCACGCCTGTATCACCATCAAAGCAGCCTGGGGGCATCCTCATGACGCCAGGCACAGCTACCAAAGGACGGAAGACAGTCTCTTTCGGCTCACAAGTGGTAGACAATGAGGGCAAGCGCGGCAACATCGGGAAGAGCGGAATACCCAATGACTGTCCGGGCAAATTCCCAAGTCCGTGGACTCCAGGCACTCAATTAAAGCTCGAACCGGGTAGCGACAAACGACCGCGTACCAAGCTCACAGAGGCGCTGCTTGACGCGCGCACAACAACGCAACCAAAGCTCGGGCAAAAGCCCAAGGCAAAGGACGACAGCGACATCACGATCGACCTCGGAGCGCCTCGGTCCGAGTCTGGGAGATACTGGAAAGAGCAGTACGAGAGCTACGCGGAGAGAAGCGAGAAGGAGATGAAGAAGGTGGTCGCAAAGCAGCAATTGGCTACGAAACTCGAGCAAGAGCGTAAGAAGTTCAGGCAACGAGAACGTGAGCTTGAGCAGCAGAACATCGACTTCCAACAGAGGCTGCGTAAAGCTATGGCCGACAACACCGCGGCGACTATTGAAATTGCTGCACTGAAGGCCCGTATCGCCGTGCTAGAGCAATCAATGGCCACGAGTTCGTCCGAAGCACCAGAAAGCAAACCATCTTTCGAGATATACGAGGACGCAGGTAAAGAAGGCATGCTAGGCTCGGCAGACCAAGATGGGCGCGTCGAACTTGCCTTCGCGCCATCATTAAGCATGGCATCGTCGGGAAAAGAAAATAATTCACCCAGACCTCGACGGCACCGACGCCGGACTTTGACAGATGATTCGTCTCATCCGAATGCTCCATCGAGGTTGGGAACAGCGCACGGCGAAGCTTCCATTATACTTGGCAAGTCGCCACGGGCACCTGTACACACTGTCGAAAAGATATCCGAACCAGCATCAGTACCTTCACTACCTGGGCAGTCATCGCAGTCGCCGCTCAAGACACGGAAACCTGAGCCGACGAAAGAGAACCTTCAGCCGCAGTTCCCAGTGGCAGTTGTACCTTCTAGTCCACTACCCATGCCATCGCCTGGTATTGATCCTTGGATGCAACTGAATGACGAAAGCTCCATAGCCCAATTTGACAAAATGGCGGTGCCGAACTACTCGGGAGAGCCATTTTCAAGACCCGAATGGAATCCACCGCCTAGGCAACATCGCATCTCGAAGTCTGTCTCAGAGGTGAAACACACAACAGCCGCCAAACCAGATCGACAAACGGTGAGGAGTACCGTATCTGACAAGAAATCTGAACAACCAAGCAACCGCCCCATGGCAACTGGGAGGCCTGGACATGACAGAGAGGCTCGACTCAACGCTACTACAGGCACCGAGCAACAACACAGAGTGAAGTCAGGAACCGCAAAATCGGAAGCTCCACTAAAAGCAAATATTGCCTCGCTACCCTCTCCAACAGATCCGAAGTTCGACTTATCGAAGATCACAGCACATCATGCAGAGGGATCTTCGCAGGTCAAGAAGGACCGAGCTGAGATTCTACCCGTTGACCGCAAGGAGCAGGCAAGGAAACGGCTTGAGGAACGGAAGAAACTGAAGAAGAACGCACCTGCGTAAGCGGCACGGATATCGCCCGTACAACTTTGCATTCCTTTGTGGTGTCTAACATTTTAGAGGTGTCTGAAACCTCATTGTGCTCGTGGAAGAAAGAATTCCTTACAAGCATTGTTATTGGAGTACATAGTGATACCTCTGCTTCTTGCACTCGATTCTTCAATATCACTGCTGTCATTGTATCCATCGAATGCGTACTTCCTCCGTCTAATGGGTATCATGTGACGCTTTGCAAACTTCGTTGCAGACCCCCATAACAAAAACGCCAGCAAATGCAACCCTCGCTATGCTCCAAGCTTCATCCTACAACACAATGCTCCCAAGTCACCGCTGCCCCGCAGCAATCTCCTCCAACGCATTAACGACCCCCACCGCGCTCTTCTCCAACTTATCCCGCTCACTCCCCGTCGCCTTCCGCAACACATACCGCGCCACAACATCCGGCTCCCTACTCTCGGGTCTCCCTATCCCGACTCCAACTCGCCACCATTTCGTCCCACCCAGACTCGCCTGACAGCTTTTCAACCCATTATGCCCCTTTGCACTCGCGCCCCCGTCCCTGACCGTGACTTTCCCCAACTGCGACTCCAGCTCGTCGTGCACAACCACCAGCCTCCCCTCGATGCTACTATCGCCGTACTGCGCCTTGATCCCGCGCAACCACTCGGCATACGCGCGCCCCACGCCGCGCCCGCTCACATTCATCAGGCTCGTGCTCTGCCAGAACGTCCAGTCCTCATCGACGCCGACGGGCGCGCCCTCGACGCGGCGGTACCCTTGGATGATGCCGAACGACATGTGTGTGGTGTCGGGCTTCGCGACGAGCCCGGACAGGCCTTTTTGGAACGGCTTGTACACTTTGCGCTGCGCGATGTAGCTGGTTACCATGTGGCCGGCGGAGTGCAGCGTGTTGGCGTAGGCGCTGCCTGGGTTCCCGAGGGAGCAGACTAGCAGTGGGTAGGCGGTTTGCGCGGCATTTTTGGCGGGGGGCATTGAGCGTGGGAGAGAGGTTGCGTGCGGGTGTTTGGCTTTTGGTGGGTTATTTGGGGGTTTGGGTGCCGATTCCGATTCGGTGTCTGAGGGTGTGGGGAGTGCGGAATCGTGTCTTTTGTGTTTTTGCTTGCGTTTTTCTTTGCGGCTGAGGGGAATTGTGAGTTCAATTGCGGAATCGTAGTCGGCGTCTGAGGGTTGGGGATTTTTGGGATCGGCTGCAGGGATCTGAGAGGCTGCGGATGTCGCAGCGCTGGCCACGTGCGCACGTGTTGGCGCGTCAATCATGGCGCAAAGAGTTGGATATGAACAGTGTGCGAGAGAAGATTACGAACACAAGTAGCGAGTAAGGTATCTATAAGGCAGTGAAGTCTGGTCACGCACTAGCCCTTTCATACATTGTATGGATCCAAATATCGAACATTGTGTAGTGTACCGCCACAGCCACATGGAAGAGTCATAGTGGATTTGTAAGGGCGGTGCATTTGGCTGTGCCGACAGTAAGCCGCCCTTCTCTGTTATGTCTCCATAGTAGCGCCTCAAAGCATCTTATCTGTCTTCGATTAGGAGAAGTTTGCCGATTCTAAGAATTTGTCTCAAGCGAAGCCGAACGGTGGAAATCGACAAATCTCTTAGCGTGAATCGTGCGTCATCGTCATCGCGTCGAACAAGGGTCCAGCACGATCACTTCCGCCGATATACCGCATCGCCACCGGCGTGTTCCTGGTGCACCTCACATGGTAGTCCACTTGAGTCGCTGTCTCATATCCAATGCACGAGTAAAGCACATTCACTTCGACACCACGAAACGATTACACGATGGCGGAGAGACAGCGGACGCCGCCGCGAGCGACCCGCTCGGCGGGCCAGCTTCCACCAAACCCTCCCACGCCAGAGCAGATCAGAAAGATGGAGATAGCTCGTTTGAAGGCGAAAGCTGCCGCACAGCAAACCCAAGCTCGACCGTCTCCAGCGCCTGTCGCAGGCGACAAACGCGCATACTCTTCGATCTCCGCCTCCAATGCGCCCACGCAGTTGCGGAACGCCGCAGCAGCATCTCCTCAGAAGCATGATCAAAATGGCATGTTACAACCACCATCGAACGACTACATACAGCCCGCAAAGAAGTACGCGAGGTCGGAGTTTATCGACTATGACTTCAGTAAGATGACGGACACGAAAGGCGGTTTCCTTAGTACAATAGACGACCCGCATAATAAAGCTATGTGGAAAGGGATGCCAAAGGAAGAGGAGAAGCCTGCAGGCATGACAATAGTGGAATGGGAACGGGAGCGCGTACGGCGGAAACTACGGGCAAACCGCGCTGGACCATACGAGCCCGGTATATCCATCTTAGACACTGTAAACGGCAAAGAAGAAGAGGACGAAGAAGCCGCACTACTCGAAGCCGCCGAGAACGCCGAAGTCTCAAACGGCACATTCAAAGGCAAGTACGGCGACGGCAAGCGCGACGTCAAGGGCAAATGCCGCGAATGCAACAGCCTCGAGATCGACTGGAAATGGCAAGACATATTCAGCATAAGCGTCTGCAACATCTGCAAAGAAAAACTCCCCGACAAGTACTCGCTCCTCACCAAAACAGAGGCCCGCGACGACTACCTCCTCACCGACCCGGAGCTCAAAGACGAAGACCTCCTCCCCCATCTCGAGCGTCCGAATCCACACAAACAGTCTTTCCACGCCATGCAACTGTTCCTTCGCTTACAAGTCGAAGCATACGCATTCAGTCCGGCGAAGTGGGGCTCGTCCGAGGCGCTGGATGAGGAGTACGAGAAGCGGCGCGAAGTCTCGAAAGCAAGGAAGGAGAAGAAGTTCAAGAACAAGCTCGAGGATTTGAAGAAGCGCACGCGTGTGGAGGCGTATAAACGGGCGCGGCTGAGTGGTGCGGCGGACGTGCAGTTTGGGCAGAAGATTAAGGGCCGGTATGATAAGCATGAGCATGAGTGGGGGAGGAGTGTGCTTGATCCTGAGACGGGCATGACGAGGAAGAGGTGTGAGGAGTGTGGGATGGAGGTTGAGGAATTGGAGTTTTGAGGTGGTGCGGAGTGCTTTTCGAACAAGACGTTTTTTTTCAACGCGAAAGACTAGATGATACCCAAATTCGATGGTTTACATTGTTCAGAGGTGCGTTGCCATTGCTTGTGGTGAAGCGTTACTAGGACCTTGGAAAGTAGAGTTGCAGACTTATCAACAAAACGACATGAGTAATTATGCTCGGTTGTTTCCTGCATAACTTTTGTTCCGCCGGTATTGCTTGACGGCTCCCGAGGCTGAGTACCACAGTAATCATGTTCCGTTCGCGCTAGCAATTGCAGTGCAAAAATTCTCGTCAGAGGAATGGCTGAATGTGGTCTCTAAGGACATGCATTAGAATTAGACCTGACGGCTGCATGAGTAATTCAAGACAAATTTCGATCACTAGTGGTTTTCACTGCCACAATTAGACTCAGAATTTGCGAACAGACAGCGCGGAGGTCAGGTGAATGATGAAAAGGGTATATTACTACGCAGGAGTATGCCCAACGACGGGCGCAGTCATTGTCGTTAACGCCATCATGTGTGTCCCTATGATATACAAGAAGTGAAACCGGACAGTGGATTCAGTGGTGTGCGACAAGCGGTCTTGTCTCCTTATTGTGAAGAGGCGTGTCCTCGTCATCGTCGTCTGAATCCAGACCTGCAAGTTCAAACTCTTGAGCATCTCGTACTCTGCGGTCGGACCGGACGTGGCCGTTTGCATGGCCATTTGTAAGGCCGTTGGTGTGAGGAGCTTCGGGATCGGACTTGGAGGTTTGACTCCAGGCAGAAACGGCGTAGAGATGAAGGAGCATGTTGACGACTGGATGCTGATTAGCAGATAGTAGCACTGGAGAGAGATGTACGACTTACACAGAAACAGCAGAAAGGCGACGCTGAAAAGGATGAGCACGTACGACACGTGGGTAACGTGTGCGTCATGGAGGAGCTGCATCTGCTCTTCAGTCGCTCCCATGAACAGGAAGCCACCCGCGATGAGCAAGAACGGCGTCATGTACTGGAAGCTGTTTGGATCCGACCCGTCGGTCGTGGTCGCGTTGCGGTCTTTCAGGACAAACGAGATCTCGATAACACGAGCCGCGCCCGCCGCCATGAGTGTATATCCGAACACTGTATGCAACATAGTCGAGATGGGTAGGTGCTGTGGGTGCGCAGACATGGCCCAGCCGGTCATGAAGATGACGATACCAGGGATGAGATTCCGCTTTGGCCTTCCATCTCTTGCACGGCTCAGCCAGACACCAACAAGCCCAGCTGCCCACCAGATGACGCCCATGGATGTGTGCTGAATGTCGTTGTGTGCCCATTCCTGGCCCCAGCGATGCTCAGTGAAGGTGTTGACGCAGCCCCACGCAGCGATGACGAGCGAGTCGAAGAATTCCTGGCTCCTTCCCGTCCTTCTCAACCAGACCTGTCCGACCAGAAGTAGGATGATAAGGATGATGCCGTATGCGATGAAGGCGCTGCCCATGATGAAGTGAGCCAAACACTGTCCGGTGTGGTCCGCCCGGCAGAATCCAAGAGCTGTAATGCCTCCAAAAACGAACTGGACCCACGTCACGATTGGCATAGCTTTGCCCACCACACCATGTGCCTTGACCACGACCTTACGGATCTTTCCGTGGATGCCCTTCTCGAGGTGGAGTTTCAGGTAGACGCCCATGGCGATTTGCGCAATCAGCATGAGCATGATGTATGGGACGAATTGGGCGTGGATGTTCTTAGTAAACTGTCTGCCTTTGTGCTTGTGGCCGAGGAAATATCCGACGATTGCGAGGAGCGAGCCGAGCGTCTGCACTGGAACGTGCCATTTCGAGCGTATTATCTGTAGCCATATTAGTCGCAAAACTTGTATATGATATTGTATTTGGCTCCTTACACCAAGCACCATGCCAGTAGGGAAGATGATGCCCCAGGCCAAGCTCTGTATCAGAATGTGTATCCATAGTATCGAGTCGATGGGGTCTGCTGAGATTGCGTGGCCCTCTTCTATGTTGTCTGTATGGTGATCGTGCGCCCTGACAGCTGTGCTGAGGAGAAGCGCCGCCACCGCAACTGTTGTCGTCCGGACTTCCATTTGGCCAGTGCTCAATAGGGTTCCTGCGCTCTTCGGCGATTTATCTGGGTGCAGACGGCGAGAACTCCAAAGCGGAGGTTTTTAGGGCGAAGGTAGCATTCGACGGCGCGTTCATAAAGCGAGAGAAGTGACGGCAAGGGAGTTCTGTATTGAGAAAGCGCATTCATGCGTCGCAATCTATTGCTTACGTGAAAGGAAGGCGCGCCCGCCATTGGTTTCCGGTGCGGGCCGGCAAGGAACGCCAGCATCTCCGACCATCGTCACTCGCCTGCACCTTCACCTCACTCACCATCATGGCCGCTGGGGACGAGAGGAGAGAAGTTGCCGACTCAGAAGACGAGCCCATGACATCCTCGTCTGCCAGTGTTTCGGATGGTGCTGCCGACAAGCTTTTCGCAACGGCGCCCGTTCCCCTCCAAGACGCCCAGCACGCGCTACAAGAGGCTGCGCGGCCTCACCAAGCAAACGCTGAGCACCATGCCAATATGACTGACAGCCGCACGGATGGCTTGGATGCTGATCATGAGATTGCTTCAGTCGACGTCGATGCGATGCAAAAAAATCCAACTGATACAACACTTCATACAGCAATACCGCAGCACCATCACGACGGTGAAGCGAGTAGCCACGGAGCCACTCATCCTACCTGTGAGGGTATAGCGATCTCGGAGAGTGCGACAGAAATGAGCATTGGACAGCATGACCGTCACGCAGCCGATCACGCCATGACTGATGAGCCTCAACATGATGCAGAGGCTGAGACTGACAATGCAGCCGATGTATCAAAAGCCAGTGACGGGGAGGAAATGACGGATGTCGAAAAGCAGGCTGGTATATTGCCTCGAACTTCTTCATCGGACGACATCAGGCGACAGCCACATAAGGTGCTCGAAACTGAAGCAAGCAATACCAATGGTACCGTAAAGACGCAAGCCCAGAGAGGCCCGGCAGCGCTCGACAGCTCGGATCGTGGCGAGATCGAACACATCGATGAAAGTGACGCGGTCTCAACTGGGGCACATGTAGCCACTTCTATCCCAAATGATGAAGCTGCGCGTCAGAGTTCGCGAACTGACTTTCCCGACGCAATTATCGACAATCGGGTGAGCGCTCATGTTACCGAGCACGCAGTCTGACCAACTACCATGCAATTCTCGTCTCTTCGCCACTGACAAATTTGCCAGGCCAACGATTGCCAGGGATCTCCACATCACGCTCATAGCGGGGTTACGAGCAGTGAAGTTCCCATGGCCACGGACGAATCGTCGATGCTAGGTCCATGTTCAGAGAGTGATGTGCCCGCAAGATCAGCGGCGCACCCATCAGACCCTATAGTGCGGCATGATAGACCGTCTGCGGAGTCGACTACTACGATCGATGCAGATGGAACTCATCTCAACGCTTCCCATGGCACAGGATACAGTGTTGCAGCGTCTACGGATCATGCCTCCGGTGCAACAATCCTCCCAGAGTCGAATTCCTCTATGGTTACGGACCCAGACATTGGCAGTGGGACGGCTGCAACAGGACAAGCCGATTTCAAAGCGGTCTTGGCGGTTGGTGCGCAGGCGGATGGCTCAGACAACGCAGATCAATCAAGACGTGCAAGACTTGACTACGCTGAGGCTCCTACTATCGCAAAGACACCACAGGAGATCACCTTGGCGGAGCTCAAAGCCCAAAAAGCCGCGCTACTGGCTTCCCTCGCAACTCTGCCTGCGATCCAGGTTCTCATGGAAGAGAATGCTGAGCCAACCGAGGGAGACGAGGAGCCCACCGAGAGCGAGATTATGGCTGCAGCGAACAAGATAGTGAAGGATCACATCAAGTTGCTGCACGAGTACAATGAACTGAAAGATGTTGGACAAGGATTGATGGGCCTGATTTCAGACCAGCGTGGCGTCAGAATAGTTGAGGTGCAGGAAGAGTTCGGCATCGATGCAAAGGACTGAGCATGCGCAGCATCGTGTACGTGTTGCGAGCCTTCACGGGCGACTATGATCGCAAAGAGTACAAGAAGCATTGGAGGAGTAAGTAATGCCCATGCTTAATGGTACGAAATGAGGAAAGCCACATTTTGCAGACCGCCTTGCATGTTAAGCTCACGCTGGCACTCTAGGAACTCGCTTTCGCCTATCTTGCCAAGGATGTGATCGATTGTTTCCGGCCCAGAGGATCGCCAGCCTGTGCATGCAATCATGCTCTCATTGCCGCAAGGCATCCCGTCGACCAATCAAGCATATGCTCCACGCACACAGCCTCCTGTCTCGTATCTTACTTCCAGTACCTCCTCCGTGCCTCCACAACTTCAGATACATTCGCGACTTCTTACCTTTGCTTTACGAACTGACTGCGTTCATAATATTTTGCCCCGTGGAACAATGTCATAAGCGTCTCGTGGTTGTAACGACGCTCGCTCGTTGCGTCGCTTTGGCTCAACTTCCTGCAGGCGACAGGCCCATAGAGCGAACGAACATCACCACAGGTCTACAGTCATTGCTGGACAAACTATTTGGAAGCCTTGCCATCAAGTACCTCATGCAACCTAGCAACGCCGATATGACTTCCACTGACAGGAAGGGTCGGTCGTGTTGGGGAAATTTCTGGTGCGGAGGGTATCGCCAAGCTGTCAGCGACATCCACAACCGGTGGCGCTGTGCCGGCTTGAAATTTTTGGCTTTCCTATGACTGAGTGGTCTTTGCTTCAGCCTTACAATTCTATCACAGCTGTCGACAACCACGGACGCTCTAGCTCTCACCAGCGACCGGTTGGTAGCATGTCAGCCTAACGGAGTATTCGACCTCTACCCCGAAAAATATCGCTATTGGTCAGGCTCGGGGTTCGTCCAGATCACACTCGGTCATGGGAAGTTGTCGTTCACTCAAGCGAAGGTCATTGATGTAGTTTAGGATATTGTAAGTGAACAGGTTTCAAGACGGCAACAAGGTAATGCCATGAGTTATGCGCTAACTTGTGATTCTGGTAGGTTTGTGCTCGAGGTGGTCAGGCCCTTGTCGCTCTCGTTTCATGGAGTGTCTTCACCAATTACGTCACCACGTCAATGGAGACCACGCCTGTAACCTTCAGCACGTACCGGACCGTCTTTCTCCGCGACGAATCATTGGTGGTCGCAATCCCACGACTTTTTCGAGACTTCGCCTGTCGTCGCGGGCTACACTCCAAGGTTGCTATGGTATTCATGATCGCTACTATGGTATTCGTCTTGATCTTTCCAAGCTTCGCTAGTGCCATGACTGGTTACAGCAGCAACGTCAAATCGTATATCCGGAACACCACCAGCAGCAGTCCGAGCGGCCTTGATGGCTCTAATTATATGGCCTTTAGTAGCTTTCAGCGCGTGTTATACGTTATACACGATGGCTGGAGAGTCGCGTTGGAAGGCGATTACATGGTGCCCTACGACACCCCCTACACCAATGGTTTTAGTAAGCTAAAGCACTCTCCAAGATAAGTTCTCTCTAACAGACTGTGTAGCCGATCCAGTACTCACAACTAGTGACTATTACGATTCGCAAGTGGTGATGCGCAGTGCTGAATCTCGACTTTGGACGCAAGCTCCGTACGAACGAGAACGGTGCGGCAGCCAACATGACATTACTGAGTGTAAGTTCGAGTCCGATTCTGCAGCTGATTCATTAACATGGGCTCCTCCAGACGTTCTAGAGCATGGGTTTCATGGTCTGAAGAACGGCAGTTCAATCTTCATGGATATGTCACTTGGACCTCCCGTGCTCAATATCTCAGCGTACTACCTGCCCGACGATTCTCTCGGGGCCAACTGGACAGATCCACGGTCAGGACAACAACCATTCCGAGACAAGTCACGTTCCGTATGGCAATATGGTAATGTCACATATGACATGGACACCATAAACAAGCTCTACGCCTGTCAGCCGGTCGAGGTACATGTTT